>Ga0067045_1030285_pt1 | contig 15917 bp, 19 predicted proteins | sample TerdegcTABiofilm_FD_59184 | JGI IMG/M metagenome (GOLD analysis project Ga0067045, IMG submission 59184) | Combined Assembly of (Gp0054472, Gp0054536) Wastewater bioreactor microbial communities from Singapore -Terephthalate degrading...
CTTCGAAGGTGGTTCTGGCATTCTTGTGGCTGTTCATCCGGGGGGATTCCTCTGAGAGTTCTGAAGCGTCGTAACTCCAGTCTCCCAGACCCTTCCGGGTGAACAACCTATTGAGACATCACAGCTAGTGCACCGTGCAGACCATGCACGGATCGAAGGACCGCACGATGTGCTGGACGGCCACCGGGGTTTTTTCACCCGGCCTGACCGGGGCGTCCACCAGCGCCTGTTCGAGCGCGCCCGGTGTGCCCCCGGCATCGCGGGGTGAAAAATTCCAGCTCGTGGGCGCGACGATCTGGTAGTTGGCCAGGCGCCCCTGGCGCACCACCAGCCAGTGTCCCAGCGCGCCCCGCGCGGCTTCGGACAGGCCGACACCGTGCCCTTCGTCGGGCAGCTCGGCCGGGACACAGAAGGCCTCGCCGGGACGCAGCGCGCGCAGCCAGTCTTCCATCATCGGCACCACGCGGGCGAGTTCGAGCACCCGCGCCAGCACGCGCGTGAACACGGTGCCACCGTGGCGCGCCACCGCATCGCGCACCAGGGGGTGGCCGCTGGCCAGTTGGCGGGCGATGGCCCCGGTTTCGACCACTTCGCCGGCCAGGCGCGGGGCCTTGTTCCAGGTGTAGGCACCGGGCTTGTCGGGCTCGGGCCGAGTCAGGCCCGAGAGCGGGTGCAGTGGCGTGCGGGCATCGGCCAGCCAGGCGTGCGTGGCGTCTTCGGTGATGCTCCGCGGGTTGAGCACCTCCAGCGCCTGCGACGCCGCGCGCCAGAGCCCGCGCGCGAGCGCGAAGCCGCCGTCGGGCTGGGCGTAGGCACCGTAGCTCAGGTAGCGCCCGGGACCGGGGCCGAGCGCCTGCAACCCCAGGTCGGGCACCAGACTCAGGAAGAAACGCAGGTCACCCGCCATCGGTGCCTGCGCATACCAGTCCCACAGCGCGGCTTCGCTGTCAAGTGCGGTGAAGGCCTCCAGCGGCGTGGCCAGCAGCTCGCGCTCCAGAAAGGCGCGGAACTCGCGCACCCGCGCCAGCAGGCGCACGCGCTCGGCCGCGTCGATGGGCCGGGTCGATCCGCCCGGCTCCACCGACTGGGTGTGGGGCCACTTGCCACCCAGCGTGCCCAGCAGCGTGAGCCAGCGCTGGCGCGCGGCGGTGGCGGCACGCACCTGTACACCACGATCGGGCGCGAAGCGGTTGACCGCCTCGGCGTGCCAGGGCCGGTCGGCATAGACCGGGCGGGCGAAGTCGGGCATGAAGAACAGGTAAAAGTGCGTGAGGTGGTCGGCCAGGTTTTCGGTCGCCAGGATCAGGTTGGTCGCGTGCTGGCCGTTGGGCGGCATGACCAGCCCGCCCAGGTCGGCCAGCGCGCGCGCGGCGGCGACCGACTGCGAGACCGAGCAGATGCCGCAGATGCGCGGCACGTAGACCAGCGCGTCGTGCGGGGCCTTGCCCTGCAGGATCTGCTCGAACCCGCGGTACATGGTGGCGTTGACCTGGGCCGAGCGCACGCGGTCACCCGCGATCTCCAGCGCGACTTCAAGGTCGCCTTCAACGCGGTTGAACGGGCCGACCAGAAGACGGCCCGCCTCGCGCCCGGCGTCGCTCGGTGTCGTCATTTCAACCTCGTTTTGCGGATGGCCGGTTTGACCACCAGGTGGTCGGCGGTGGCGTTTTCCTTCACGCGCCGGGGCGTCGCGCTCTTGGACAGCGAGGCCAGCGCGACAAACCAGGCCTTGGGCATGTCGGTGGGCAGGCCGATGGGGATGCCGGCGAGCTTGGGCGTTTCATGGAACGGATGGCCGGGCTCCTGGAAGCCCGGCTCGGTGCAGGCGATGCAGGCGTAGCCACCGCGCGTGCAGGAGCCTTCGCCGTTCCACAGCCGCGTGTTGCAGTCGGCATGCACCTGGGTGCCCTTGCAGCCCATGTGCTCCATCATGCAGCCGAGATCGGACGGCTTTTCGGCGCTGGCCTTGAACTCGTAGTACTCGTTGCGCGTGCAGCCGTGGTGCACGAGCTGGTCGGCGTAGAAACGCGGCCGGCCCAGCGGGTCGAGATCGGCGGGCGCCAGCTCCCCCGCGGCCAGCGTCATCAGCGTGTCGACCACCCAGCCGGGGTGCGTGGGGCAGCCGGCCACGTTGATCACCGGCAGCCCCCCGGCGGCGCGGAAATCGGCGCCCAGCAGCCCCCCGGGTTGGTCGTCGTCGTACTGCAGGCCGCAGGCATCGGTGGGGTTGTCGCCGCCGGCGGTGATGCCGCCCCAGGCGGCGCAACTGCCGATGGCGACCACATGGCGCGCGCGGGCAGCGAGCTCGCGCACCCAGTGGATCATGGGCAAGCCGGTCCCGGCCAGCATGTGGAAGCGCCCGGTGCCGTTCGGGCCGCGCAGCAACGAACCTTCGACGCACAGGGCGTCCAGCCGCGTCTGGCCGTCGAGCACCGACTGCAGCAGGGCCAGCACCTCGTCGCCGCTGCCCAGCGACAGCGAGGGGTGCCAGAGCAGGTGGATGCCGGCGTCGCGCAGATGGCCCTGAAAGTCGGGGGTGTCGGCACACAGCAGCGACATGCTGCAGCCGCCGCAGCCCCCACTCTGCAGCCACAGGACGTTGAGCGGCAGATGCCCGCTCATGGCCTTGCCCCACCCCGTGGCGGCCGGCGCCGATCACGCCCGGGTCCGTCGGAGCGGGACGGCGAGGTGGCGACTTTCAGCAGCCGGGCCGAGGCCCGCGCGGAGACCGTGTGGGCGATGCTCATTTTTCCAGCCCGAAGCGTTGCATCTTGGCCCGCAAGCCGACGCGGGACAAACCCAGTTCGGCGGCGGTGCGGGTCTTGTTCCAGCGGTGGCGCAACAGGGTCTCGCGCAACACCATGGCCTCGATCACGTCCAGCCGCTCGGTCAGGGTGCCGTTGGCAGGCAACGCCGACACCAGATCGCCGCCGCCGACCGCCCGCCCCTGCAGGACCCGCGCCGAGAACGCGCCGGGCGGCAGTTCGATGCCGTCGTGCAAGGCCATGGCGCGGGCGATTTCGTTGCGCAGTTCGCGGATGTTGCCGGGCCAGGGATAGGCCAGCAGGCAGGCCAGGGTCTCGTCGGGCAGGACCGCCCCGGGGTGACCGAGTTCGCGCGCCACGTCCTGCACGATCTGGTGCGCGATGGGCGTGATGTCGGCCACCCGCGCGCGCAGCGGCGGCACGGTCAGCGTGACCCCGGCCAGCCGGTAGTACAGGTCCTCGCGGAACAGGCCGTCGTGCACGCGCTGTTCGAGCTGGCGGTGGGTGGCAGCGATGATGCGCACGTCCACCGGCACCGGCCGCGCCGCGCCCACCGGGCGCACTTCGCCTTCCTGCAGCACGCGCAGCAGCTTGACCTGGAACGCCGGCGAGGTTTCACCGATTTCGTCGAGAAACACGGTGCCCCCGTCGGCGCGCTGGAACAGCCCGGCGTGGTCTTCGTAGGCGCCGGTGAAGGCGCCGCGCTTGTGGCCGAAGAGTTCGGATTCGAGCAGCGTGTCGGGAATGGCGGCGCAGTTTTCCACCTCGAACGGCCCTTCCAGCCGCGGCGATGCGTAGTGGATGGCCCGCGCCAGCAGTTCCTTGCCGGTGCCCGACTCGCCCAGCACCAGCACGGGCAGGTCGTAGCGCGCCGCGCGCTCGGCCATGGCGCAGACCAGTTCGATCGGGCTGCCGGCCGCGCGCACGATGCGCTCGAACCCGAAGTGGTGGCGCGCCTGCACCACCTGGCGCGCGGTGCGCTGGCGCAGCACGCGGGTGCTGGTGCGCAGCTCCAGATCGAGTCGGCTGGTCTGGCGCTGCAGGGTCTGCGCCTCCACGGCGTTGCGCACCGCCTCCAGCAGGTGGTCGGGGGACCAGGGCTTGAGGATGTACTGGTAGATGCCGGCCTCGTTGATGCCGGCAATGATGTCTTCGCTGTCGGTGTAGCCCGAGATGACGATGCGCACCACCTCCGGCCAGCGCTCGCGCACTTCTTTGAGGAAGGCCACACCGGTGATGCCCGGCATGCGCTGGTCGCACAGGATCACGCTGACCGGCTGGCGCTCCAGCAGGCCGCGCGCCTCCTCAGCACTGCTGGCCGTGAAGACGGTGAAGTCTTCGTCGAGCGTGCGCCGCATGGCGTCTTGCGAGCGCACCTCGTCGTCCACCACCAGCACGGTGGGCAGGGCGTCGTGGATCAGGGGAGAAGTCACGGAATTCGGGGGCGTTTGAGGAAAACGGGGGCAGGCCCATTGTAGGGAGCGGCCGGCCTGATCGGCCAGCGTCAGCCCCCGCGCAAGACGCCCACTTCACGGGCCGCCTCGCGCCGCCCGAGGTGGATCGAGAGCCGGGGTTCGAGCACGCTCACCGCCGCCCGGAACTGGGCCAGGCTGCGGGCCGCCAGCATCGCCTCGGCAATGGTGGCGGTGTCGGGACCGAAGTGCTGGCGCAAGCGCAGGAAGGCCTGGCGCTGCAGGCCCAGCACCGCCTCGGCCTCGTCGGCCGACGGTTCGGGTGGCCTCGCCGCAACGGGCTCGGCGGGTGCCAGCGGGGCGGCCACCGGCTCGGCAACCGCGGCCGGCAGCGCTGCGGGCACAGGTTCCGGGGCCGGCACGGCGTCGGGTTCGATAAGGCCGCGCGCCCGCAACAGCGCCAGGTGTTCCGGCAGATCGGGCAGCCCCAGTGCCGACAACGCTGCCACGCCGTCGCGCCCCTTGACCAGGATGAGCACGCGGCGGGTCACCGGCGACAGGCCCGCCTGGCGCAGGCCGATTTCGGCCCGCCCCGCATCGGTCTTGCGAAACACCGGAATCGCCATGCCGTCTCCTCGTGATCTTCTGTCGACTGCGCTTGCCGTCCGCTGCCGGCGCCTTCGTCGCCGCTGGCGACGCGGCGGCTTCAGCAGATTCTGGGCAACTGCTCGCCACTGAGCCAGTCGACCACACGCCGGCCACCGAAGCGGGTGTCCATCTGCACGAAGTGGTGCGGGTCGGTGGTGACCTCGCCGATGCGCGCGGCGCCCGCCCCGAGCGGGTGGGCACGCAAGGCGGCCAGCGCGGCCTCGGCCGCTTCGGGCGCGACGATGGCGATCAGCTTGCCCTCGTTGGCCACGTACAGCGGGTCCAGGCCCAGCAGCTCGCAGGCCGCGTCCACCTGTGGCTTCACGGGAATAGCCGCCTCCTGCAAGCGCATGCCGACACCGGACTGGCGCGCGATCTCGTTGAGCGTGGTCGCCAGACCGCCGCGCGTCGGATCGCGCAGCACGCGCACCGCGCCGGGCGCGGCGGCCATCAGGTCGGCCACCAGCGTGTGCAGCGCAGCGGTGTCGCTCTCGATGGTGGTCTCGAAGGCCAGCGATTCGCGCTGGGACAGCACGGCCACGCCGTGGTCACCGATGGTGCCGGAGACCAGGATCACGTCGCCCGGCCGAGCGTTCCGGCCGCTGACCGACACGCCCGGCGGCAGCAGGCCGACACCGGTGGTGCTGATGAACACGCCGTCGCCCTTGCCCTGCTCCACCACCTTGGTGTCGCCGGTGACGACCGGCACGCCGGCCTCGCGCGCGGCCACGCCCATGCTCTGCACGATGCGCTGCAGGTCGACCAACGGATAGCCCTCTTCGATGATGAAGCTGGCGCTCAGGTACAGGGGCTTGGCGCCCATCATGACCACATCGTTCACCGTGCCGTGCACGGCCAGGCAACCGAGGTCGCCACCGGGGAAAAAGATCGGCGAGACCACGTGGCCGTCGGTGGCCATCACCAGCTGGCCGGGACCTTCGGGGAACACGGGCAGCGGCAGCGCCGCGCCGTCGTCGCCCTGGCGCAGGAATGGGTTGTCCAGCGCGGGCAGGAACAGCTCTTCGATCAGCTGCGCCGCCGCCTTGCCGCCGGCGCCGTGACCCATGTCGATGCGGCCGTGTCGGATGTCCAGCGGGCGGGTGTAGGTTTTCTTCACGGCACTGGCCTGGTTCGGCGGGTTCGGGGGCGGGTTGTCGTGGTCGACTCTCATGCTTCGGCCCCTTCGGTGGCGGCCACCACCGGGATATCCCGGAAGCGCCCGTAGGTGTAGTGCGCGGCGCAGGCGCCTTCGCTCGACACCATGCAGGAACCGATCGGGTTTTCGGGCGTGCAGACGGTGCCGAAGATCTTGCAGTCGCGCGGCTCCTTGACGCCGCGCAGGATGGCGCCGCACTCGCAGGCCTTGTTGTCGGGCACGCTGCGGTAGCCCAGGTTGAAGCGCGCCTCGGCGTCGTACTCACGGTACTTTTCGCGGATCTGCAGGGCCGAGTGCGGCATGGTGCCCAGGCCGCGCCACTCGAAGGCCTCGCGCAGTTCGAACACGTCGTCCATCACGGCCTGCGCATTCAGGTTGCCGTGGGGCGTGACGGCGCGGGTGAACTCGTTCTCCACCTCGGCGCGGCCTTCGTTGACCTGGCGCACCAGCATCAGAATGGCCTGCAGCACGTCCAGCGGCTCGAAGCCGGCGATGACGACGGGCTTCTGGTATTCCTGCGCGAACTTCGCGTACGGGTCGGAGCCGATCACCACGCTCACATGCGCCGGGCCGACGAAGCCTTCGATCTCCGCCGTCTCATGCGAACCATGGCCCCCACGCTCCCCTGCTTCGCATGGGTCGCTGCCCCCCGAGGGGGCTGACCCAGCTGGGGGCGGACCGGCACTGGGTCGGCCACCATCGAGGATCGCGCGGATCGCGGGCGGCGTGAGCACGTGGCTGCACATCACGCTGAAGTTCTTCAGGCCTTCACGCGCCGCATCGCGGATGACCAGCGCCGTCGGCGGCGTGGTGGTTTCGAAGCCGATGGCGAAGAAGACCACCTGCTTTTCCGGGTTGTCGCGCGCCATCTGCAGCGCATCGCCGGCCGAATAGACCATGCGGATGTCGCCGCCGCGCGCCTTGGCCTTGGTCAGCGAGAGGCCGCCGGAGGCCGGCACGCGCAGGGTGTCGCCGTAGGTGCAGAGGATCACGTCGTGCTGCAGCGCCAGCTCGATCGCCAGGTCCACGCGGCCGATGGGCAGCACGCAAACCGGGCAGCCGGGGCCGTGGATCATGCGCACGTTGGGCGGCAGCAGCTCCAGCACGCCATAGCGGCTGATGGCGTGGGTGTGGCCGCCGCAGAACTCCATGAAGCGGTAGTGGTGATCGGGCTTCACTTCGGCGGCAATGCGCTCGGCGATGTGTTTCGCCAGCGCCCCATCGCGGAATTCGTCGATGTATTTCATGGCTGAACCTCCGCCGTGCGCGACTGCATTTCAGCGAACAGGGCCAGCGTCTTCTGTGCCTCTTCAGGGTCGAGCAGGCCGATGGCATGGCCCACGTGCACGATGACGTAGTCGCCCACGTTCGCTTCGGGCACGAGGGCGATGGAAATGGGCTTGCGGATGCCGCCCAGCTCGACCAGGGCCTGGTCGTGGGCGCGCTTTTCCACCAGCAGCGCGGGAATGGCTAGGCACATGAAACGGTCTCCTCAACGTGGGGTTCTGCTTGGGGGGTCTGAACATGCTGCGCGGCCACCCAGGCCTGGCCCAGGGCCAGACCGGCGTCGCCGCAGCCTGGGGCGCCGGGCAGGTACACCGCCAGCCCCGCAGCCGCCAGCCGCCGCACCACGCGCTCGCGCAGGATGCGGTTGAAAAAGCAGCCACCACCGAGCACCGCGGTGGTGGTGCCGGTGCGGCGAGCGGCATCGGTCAGCCAGGCAGCCAGCGCGTCGGCCAGGCCGAGGTGGAAGCCGGCGGCGGCCGCGTCGGTGTCGGTGGCGTCGAACAGCGGTGCCAGCAAGGGGCGCAGGTCCAGCACGCCCGCACGGTCGGCGCGGGCGCCGGGCAGTGGCGGCAGATCGGGCTGCCGCGCGAGCGCGCGGGCGGCGGCCTGTTCGAGCGCGATCGCCGCCTCGGCCTCGTCGTGCTGGCGCAGGCACAGGCCGAGCGCGGCGGCAGCAGCGTCGAACCAGCGCCCGGTGCTGCTGGTGAACGGGCTGTGCAGGCCGCGGTCGAGCATCTGGCGCACGCCGGCGGCCAGGGGTTCACCGACCACCGCCCCAAAGCGCGGCACGATCTGATCGCCCCGACCGCTGGCGTGCAGCGCGCTCGCGGCCATGCGCCAGGGTTCGCGCGCGGCGCGGTCGCCTCCCGGCAGGGCCAGCGGAAACAGGTGCCCAAGGCGCTGCCAGCGGGCGCCGTCGAGCCCCAGCAGTTCACCGCCCCAGGCGGTGAAGCCGCTCGCCGGGCCGCCCCCAGAACGGCGCTCCCCCGGTGGGGAAACCGGCGAAGCCTGGCAGGGGGTGTCTGTTTTTGTGCCCATCCCCACGCCGTCGAGCGCGAGGCCGACCACCGGTCCGTCAATGCCGTGCTCGGCCACGACGGCAGCCAGGTGGGCATGGTGGTGCTGCACGCCGATCGCGGGCACACCCAGCGCGTGTGCGGTGGCAATGGCCAGTTGGGTGCTGAAAAAGTCGGGGTGCAGGTCGTGCGCGATGGCCTGCACCGGCGCCCCGGCGGCTGCGGCCTGCCGGAGCAGCGCCTGCACCGAAGCTTCCAGCGCCTCGCAAGCAACCGGATCGCTGAGGTCGCCGTGCACCGGCGACCAGTGCGCGCGCCCGTCCAGCAGCAGGCAGGCCGCGTTCTTGAGCCAGGCACCGACGGCGAGCACGGAAGCGGTCATGAGCAGGCTCCGTCAGGCGGCCGACAGCGCGGCCCGGGCTTTCGCCAGTTCGGCTTCGAGCTGCTGCACCCGCTGACGCAACGCAGCCTCATCGGCGGCGGGCTCCTGGTCGTGGTGATGGTGGTCGTGACCCATCGCGTGGTCCAGCCAGTGCAGCCAGGCGTCCATGCCTTCGCCGGTGGTGGCCGAGAGCTGGATCACCTCGATGGCCGGGTTCACGCGCCGTGCCAGATCAATGCAACGCGCCACGTCGAACTTCACGTGCGGCAGCAGGTCGGTCTTGTTCAGGATCATGAGCTGCGAGGCCGCGAACATGTCGGGGTACTTCAGCGGTTTGTCCTCGCCCTCGGTCACCGAGAGGATGGCAACCTTGGCGGCTTCGCCCAGGTCCCACACGGCGGGGCAGACCAGGTTGCCGACGTTCTCGATGAACAGCAGGTCGCGGCCGCCGTGGCCGTGGCCGTGCGCATGGTTGTGGTGATGGCCGTGATCGTGGGCATGGTCGTGCGAATGCGCATGGTCGTGGCTGTGCAGTTGCGCAAACGCCTCGGCCACCATGGGCGCGTCGAGGTGGCAACCCTTGCCGGTGTTCACCTGAATGGCCGGCGCGCCGGTGGCGCGGATGCGGTCGGCGTCGAAGCTGGTCTGCTGGTCGCCCTCGATCACCGCGACGTGCAGGCCCGGGTCGCGCGCCTTCAGGGCCTCGATGGTCGCGCACAGCAGCGTGGTCTTGCCCGAGCCCGGACTGGAGACGAAGTTGAGCGCGGTCACGCCGTGCGACTCGAAGTGCGCGCGGTTCTGTTGCGCCACGCGGTTGTTGGCGCCCAGGATGTCGGTCTCCAGCTTGATCGCCCGTTCCTGGCTCATGCCGGGCACCGACACGCGGGCCGCACCGGCACCGAAGTGCAGATCGCCACTGGCCGGGTTCACCGTCACCACACCGGGTTCACCGCCGGCCTGTTGCACATGCCGGGCATGGGCCGGGCTGTTGTCACTGCATCCGCACACGACACACATGGTCTGTCTCCTTCAACGTTGTTTCAATCATCGGCCACGCGCATGTCCACCACGCGCAATTCCATGCCGCCCGTGGGCTGCAACTGGTGGCCGCCGCACTGCGGGCAGGCGTCGCCGCGCTGGCTGATCGCCACCGTCTGGGCACAGCCCATGCACCAGGCTTGCCCGGGCGGTTCATCGATCTGAATGCGCGCGCCGTCCAGCAGCGTGCCGGGGGCCAGGCTTTCCAGCGCAAAACGCAGCGCCCGCACGTCCACACCCGCCAACTGGCCCGCTTCCAGGCGCAGTTCGAGCAGGCGCGCGAAGTGCTCGCGCCGCGCCGTGTCTTCGATCAGTTGCAGCACGCCACCGGCCAGGCTGGCTTCATGCATGACACACCTCCGTGTGCGGCTGGGCCGCCCCCCCGATCTCGAACGGCACGCAGGGGTCGAAAGCCGCCATCAGCAGCCCGACCTGGCGCGCCACGCCGGGCGCGCGGGCGTCCAGCGCGGCCACGCGCCGGGCCACCTCGCCCTGCGGCTGGAAGTTCCACTCGGTCGGCGCCAGCACCTGGCAGGCCTGCACGCGGCTGTCGGCGCCGTCGCCGTGCAGGCGCACGCGGTGCACCAGCAGGCCGCGCGCCATTTCGACCCAGGCCAGCCCTTCGTCGGGTCCCAGGTGCAGCCCGCCGTGTTGCAGCACCCGGGCGCCCTGCCCGTCGCCATCGGGCAGGCACAGGCGCACCAGTTCGGCCACGCGGCTGCCCAGCAGCGACCAGGGCGTGAGCGGCAAGTCGGCATCGGCCCCATGACGGCGGGCCCATGGCCCGGTGTGGGCGCCCGCGCCCTGCCACAGCGGCGCCAGCACGAAACCCGGTTGGTGGTCCAGATCGGCCGCCAGGGCCACCAGCCCGGCGTCGCTGCCATGCACACGCAAGGCACGGGTCTGGTCGAGCGGCTCACCGGCGTCGGCCGAGCGCGCAGCGCTCACCAGCACCGGCAGCCAGCCGGTCTGGCGGTGGCTCCAGTCCAGCCACCAGTCGGCGCCGCAGACCTGCCAGGCGCGATGCCAGCGCGTGGCCGGCATCTGCAGCCAGCCCTGTTCCAGCCAGGCCAGGGTGTCGGGCCACAGCGTCGGGTCGTCGGCGTCGCGCGGGCGCAGCAAGGGGCAGGAGCGCAATCCGGCCAGGGCCGCGCTCGCCACGCCCGCATCGCCGTCGGCCAACAGACGTGGCCAGTCCAGCGCGATGCGCCGCACGTGTTCGGCCGCGGTGTCGCGCCGCAGGCGGGTCGCCACGCCGGCCGGTGCCGGCTGGCGGCCAGGTTGCGCGGCGGCCAGCGCGCCTTCGGCGCACAGCCGGTGTGCGTGGCCGCACAGGTTGAACAGGCTGGCCAGCAGACCAGGCAGCGCGGCGGCGGTCTGGCCACGCGCGAGTTCACCCGCCCAGGCGCGGCGTCCGCTGTGCAGCGCGGCCGGTGGCGGCAGGCCGGGCTGCACGCGCAGCCGGCCGATCAGGTCGGGCATCGTCATGGCGCGGCGCCCGCGCCAGGGCGGCGGGCCAGGAAGAAGGCGCGGCGAGATGGCACGGGCTCCGCCGTCGTCACCGGGGCCGCAGTGGTCGAGACCGCGGCGGTAACCGGCGCCGGACGCACCAGCTTGAGCGATTCGAGCGCGGTCTCGATCGCCTGGTCCATGCGGGCGAAATCCTGCATGGGCGAAAACAGCGCGCAGGTCTCGTGGTAGCCCACGGCCGGATCGTGCGCACCGATGAAATCGAACCGTTCGCCGCCGAAGTCGCGCACAAAGCTGCGCCCGACGCGGTGACCATGGCCCTGCGCCCGCGCCGGCAGCCGCACCAGACTCATAAACCAGGGCGTGATGAGCACCCCCTCGGCCACCGGATCGGCCTCGGGCGCCGTTTCACCGGCGACGGCCTCGCCCCACTGGAAACCCACCGCCTCGACCGACAGCGCCGGGTTCAGGATGGGCACGCCCACCATGCGCTCGGTCTGCACCCGGCGGTAAAACGCCACCAGCGCCGCCACGCGCGCGTCCAAAGAGGGGACGGAATGGGACAGCACGCTCACGGCAAGCTCTCCGGCGCACAGCAGCCCCAGCCAGGGGCAGCGAGGGTCCGGCTCCGCCGGCCCCAGATGCTGTCTCCCCTCGAAGCGCCGCAGGCGCGCCACAGAGGGGGGAAGCCGCGCAGCGGCGCAGGGGGGAGCGCTCTCATGCCAGCACCATGAACTGCTCGGGCGGGCAGTCGCAGTTGGGGCAGCGCCAGTGCGGCGGCAGCTCGGTGAACGGGGTACCGGGTGGAATCTGCCACTGCGGGTCGCCCTCGGCCGGGTCGTACACCCACCAGCAGATCTTGCATTCGAGGCGTGTATCGGACCGCAGCAGCGCGCGGTTGCCGAGGTAGGAGCCCTCGAAGCCGCCGGGGGATGCGTGGGGGCCATCGACCCCATCGCCGGGCCGCCCCAAGGTGGGGTCAGCCCCCGGGCCCGGCGAGGACCGGGTCCCTTCCCGGTCCTGGGGCAGCGACCCGCGCAGCGGCGGAGCGTCGGGGCCCGTCATGTCTGCTCCAGATAGCCCAGCACGTCGGCCAGGCGGGTGTGCGAGTCGCGCAGGTCTTCGGGGGCCGCCATCGCCACCTCGGGCATGTCGACCACTTCGACCGTGTTCAGGATCACCGCATCCATCGAGTTGTAGTACACCACGCGCCAGCAATTCGGGTGGCGCGTGTTGGAAATGCGGCAGTTGCCGTAACCGCGCGAGAGCAGCAGCACGCGGCCGGTACCGAGCTGGTGATCGAGGAAGCCGATGTCTTCGGGCGTCACCGGCAGCAGCGTGAGGTTGACCACATGCGGCGCCTGGCCAGCCCGCCAGCGCGACACCTGGTCGCGGATTTCGTCGAGCAGCAACGGCGCGTTCTGCACGTTGGGCGGCAACGCGCCGGACCAGGGACGGTAGGCCACCATGGCGTCTTCGGCGGCCACGGTGCGCAGCAGTGTCGGCACGGGGCCGACCTCGATGGCGTCGTCGACACAGACACCGTCCTTGAAGCTCATCAGGCGCCAGACGCCGGCGAACACCGACTCCTGCACCCGCACCTCCAGGCCGGAAGTGTCATCGCGCACGATGGCGCTGGCTTCGCCCTCGCCCATCACTTGGTTGACCAGGCCCAGGTCGTCCGCCGACAGGCCACGCAGGCCGACCTGGGCCCCGGACCGGCCTTCGGCGGCGGCGTCAAGCAGGTCGCACACCTGGGTCAGCACGGCACGCGCCTGGGTGCGGCCGGCGATCTCTTCCGGCTCGGGCAGCATGGGCGCGCGGTAGGTGTCCATGTCCTTGGGCATGGACAGGTAGCTCAGCGATTCGTCCTCGGTCTGTGTGCCGGGACCCAGGGCAACGACGGGAATGGGAAAGTCTTTCATGCGGCGCTCGGTGTGGACGACAAGGGGATTCAGTGGCAGCCGCTGCCGGCGCCCTGGCTGACGACGGGGATGCCGATGGTGGGCGGACGCGAGGGCGGCATGGCCAATGCAGCGGCAACGCCGGACAGGTACACGTCCCAGTCCTGCATGCCGGCGATGGCGGTGACGTACTGACCGTCGCGGAAGAACAGCAGCGTGGGCCAGCGCTGTGAGCCGTAACGGCGCGCCACCGCGTCCTCGCTGTCGCGCGGCACCACGGCCACCGCAAAGCGGTTCGGGAAGGCTTTCATCAGCTCGGGCAGCACCGCCGCCACGTCCACCCCTTCGGGAAAGCGCACCGGGTCGCCGGCCAGCAGCACGACGCGGTCGCCGCCGCCGGCGGTCCAGTCGGCGACGCTGGTCTCGTCGACCCAGGTGGCGCCGAACTCACGGGCCAGGCGCTGCACCAGCGGGGCGTGGGCTTCTGTCACTTCGATCATGTCTGTTCTCCTGAAGAAATCATTGGCCGGTCAGGGCACGGAGTTGGTCGGCATCCATCTGCGACGGGAGGGCGAAATCGACCGCGTGGTCCGCTCCCGCGCCCTGCATGGCACCCATCACCAGATCCAGCGCCGCGTTGACCTCGGCGGCGCGGTCGGCGTCGATGCGTTCGCGCGCGTCGTCGATGAAGACCAGCAGCCAGTCGCCCGCCACCACCTCGCCGACCAGCGCCGTGTGGATGCGGCGCCGCTCACCGCGCCCTTCGCACTGGGCGAAGCGGCCCTCGGCTTCGATCACCTGCATGGGGATGCCGATGCACATGGTTCAAGCTCCCTTGGGCATGAACCGGTCATCACCGATGCGGCAGGCCGCTTCGGCCGCCGGGCGCTGCGCTTCGTAGGCGGTCAGCGCCAGCTCGTCCAGCGTCACGGCTTCGCGCGCGGCCAGCGGGGTCTGGCGCTCGACCGGCTGCGCACCCCAGCGCGCCAGTTCGGCTACGCCCAGCGCCAGCGCGTCTTCCATCGCGGCCTTGACCACCGGCCGCAGGCTGCCGCCGTAGTCCTCCAGCTCCTGCGGCTGGCAGCCGATCAGCAGTACCTGCTGCGGGTACTTGCCGGTCAGTGTGGCCAGCGACAGCACCTCCTGGAATCCGGTCTGGTGCAGGCTCATCTTCTTGGCGCCCATGAAGCGCGGCACGGCGTCGTCGCGCACCTGCTTGAGCGTGCCGGGTTCGAGACCGTAGTCGATGGCGTCGAAGATCAGCAGCGCGTCGGCTTCCTGCACGTGCTGAATCAGGTACAGGCCCTGGGTGCCGCCATCGATGAGCTGCACATGGTCGGCAAACTCGTAACGGCGCTGCAGCGCCTCGATGCAGCGCACGCCGAAACCTTCGTCGGCCCAGAGCAGGTTGCCGATGCCCAGCACGACGATGCGGGCCGGCAGGATGTCACCCCGGGGGTGACAGGTGTTTTCGGTCGGAGTGGCGCTCATGGCAGGACAGACCTTCAAAAATCAGGGGGTGGGGGAAACAGCCGCGCCAGCGGACAAGCGCTTCCAGGCGTGGAAGCTGTCCCAGGCGGCCTGCTGTGCGAGCCAGAAACCGGCGTCGATGCCGAACTGCCGCGCGCAGCGGATGGCGGTGTCGGGCGACATGGCGCGCTGGCCATGCACCAGCTCGTGCAGGCGGCGGCGCGACAGGCCCAGCAGGCGCGCGGCCTCGCTCTGGTTGAGCGAGAGCGGTGCCAGGCAGGTGCGCGCCAGCAAGCGCCCCGGATGCATCGGCGCACGCACCGGCACCCCGCGCGGCGGGATCACCGACGCGATGGGGTGCTGATGAAGGGGTGCGGTGCGCGTCATGACAAGGAGACGAAGTGGTAGCGAAGTGCCTGAATCAAAGGCGCCGAGGAACCGGCTCCGCCGGGCCTCCAGCGCCGCCCCCTGGGGGGTGACGCCGAAGGCGGCGCGGGGGGCGTCCCGTCTTGCGGCGCGGGTGGAGGTCAATCCTTGAACGTGCGGTGCCCGGAAATCATGGTCGAGACGATGCTCTGGCGGCCCATGATGTCTTCGCGGATCGCCGCGTACACATGCAGCGTGATGAAGATCACCATGGCCCACATGCCGAGGCGGTGGAAGGTGTGCACGTCCTGGCTCTGGCCGAACAGCGGGATGACCCAGCCGAACAGCGTTTCCTGCCACGACCCCATCTGCGCGCCTTCGCCGTAGAGCGCAAACCCCGTCACGATCATGAACAGCGAGAGCATCAGGTAGCCCGTGAACATCGCGAAGCGCGCCAGCGGGTTGTGCCCGACGTACTGGTTCGGCTTGGGGATGAGGAACAGGTACCAGCGCAGCATGTTGAACACCTCGCGCCAGTAGGCCTTCTGGAACAGCGGCACCCAGAACAGCTCGCGCGCATGGTGGTTGCCCACCAGCGCCCAGTAGGCCCGGCCCAGCAGCCCCACGGCCATGATGTAACCGGCCGCGAAGTGGGCAAACCGGATGTAGCCCATCACATAGTGCTGGCTGGCCTCGCCAGGCATGGTCGGCAAGGGCTGGCCGATGAAGTAGCCCGTGACGCAGAGCACGGTGATGGCCAGCACATTGATCCAGTGCCACAGGCGCACCGGCGCTTCGTACACGTAGACCGAGCGGGTGGACTGACCGTGCGCGATGGCGCTGTCGTCCATGCCGGTGACGTCGGCCAGCCGCTGCTGGGCCAGTTGTTGCGGAGACAAGGCAGACATGGCGTGCTCCTTGAGGACGGTGCGGCGGTCAGACCGCCAGCTGGCTGAACAGGTAGACGCCGGCGGCGCTGAGCGCGGCGCCCAGGCTGCCCAGC
>Ga0067045_1003900_pt1 | contig 15916 bp, 15 predicted proteins | sample TerdegcTABiofilm_FD_59184 | JGI IMG/M metagenome (GOLD analysis project Ga0067045, IMG submission 59184) | Combined Assembly of (Gp0054472, Gp0054536) Wastewater bioreactor microbial communities from Singapore -Terephthalate degrading...
TCGATTACGAAGACCAACATAATTAACAATGTAACGCGGTTCGTAGGCATAAGAAATCCAACCTTTTGAATGATCGCGCTGATCAACAAACTCGCCGTAATACAAATTCATTGTGTTATACTTATCTGATAATGTATTTGAAATAGCCGGCATCAGTTTATCGCGTGTATAAGCTATTAAGCTTGTATCTCCGGCTGGATTCATCATCCACGTAAATGAAACGGGTTCCTGTCGATATGATCCGTTTGTAGTATGAAGATCAACAAAAACGGCGGGATCCCACTTATTAAATGCATCGAGAAGACCTTTTACTTCGGGAGTTTCAACTTTCATTGCATCACGGTTAAGATCTAAATTCTGTCCGTTGTAACGAATTCCCACGCCATTCTTTGGTCCCTTCTGATGTGCACGGTTAGAAGTACTAATTAATTCATTTCCGTCAGCGTTAAAAATTGGACAAACCAGTAAAACAACATCTTTCAAAAGTTCTTTTCGTTTAGTCAACAAATCTCTAACAAACATGAGTGCAGCTTCTTTTCCTTCAACTTCGCCGGCGTGTATATTTCCCTGAATATAAACGACAATCCGTTTATCATTTTTCAAATCTGCCGGAGATTTTGGTAATGGCTTTCCAATAATCATTAAAGGAATTTCCCTCCCCTCTGTTGTAACCGCCAGAGTTTCTGTGCGAAAGTCCCGCGAAATATTTTTAAGGGAATTTATAAAACTCATTACGTCGCTGTAACGTGATGTAGATTCGAAGTTTGAACTTTCTGCAACTGTTAAGGGAAGAGGGTTTTTAGATTGTGCAATTGAAAGAGACGACACAATGCAAATGATAAGCAACATTATTAGGGAACGCATTAAATTATCCTTTATTCTGTTTATTACTACATAAAAATAAAATTGTTATCTTGATATATCAATTGAAGCAAGAAAGATTATTTAATGAGAACCAACATTAATGAGCTTATTGCCGGTTATGGGGATATCATAAACAAGTCCTTGCAATTATTTAGCAATTTAAAACACGAACAAATTAACAAGAAGCCATCGCCTAAAAGCTGGAGCGCTGCAGAATGCTTAGCCCACCTTAATACTTATGCAGGTGCATATTTGAAAAACACTAACAGAAATTTTTCCAAAAGAAATAATAATGATGCAGAAAAGGAATTTGTCCCGCGGCTTCTTCCGGCAAAATTTATAAAAGTTGTTGGACCGGATGTTAAGATTAAACTGAAATCTAATCATGTAAAAGAATCATCGCGTAGTAATATTGATAAAGATATTGTTGACCGTTTCATCGGTTACCAAAACGAATTCATAAATATTTTGCAGAATGTTTCTTACTCGGATTTAAAACAAATAAAAGTAGCTTCACCGTTTTTCCGATTATTAAAATTTCAGCTTGGCGAGATGCTGCTTTTAACTCTCTATCATCAACAAAGACATTTGAATCAGGCAGAAAGAGCTATTAATTCATAACAAATAGATGTAAGCATGAATAACTATGATGTTATAATAATCGGAAGCGGAATGAGCGGACTTTCTGCCGCAAGCATCCTTTCAAAACTCTTCAAGAAAAAAGTTCTTGTACTTGAAAGACATTTTAAGATTGGCGGATTTACTCACATTTTCAAACGCAAAGGAGAACATGGAGAATATCACTGGGATGTTGGTCTCCATTATGTTGGACAAATGAACCCGGGTTCGCCAACACGTGCCATGTTCGATTTTGTTACCGATGGAAATTTGAATTGGAAAAAAATGCCCGATCCATATGATGTTTTTATCTATCCCGATTTTAAGTTCCGTGCAATGGAGGGAGAAAATTATCTTAAAGCCGATCTGATTAAATTATTTCCCGACGAATCAACGGCAATTAACAATTACTTTTCAGATTTAAAGACAATCAACCGTTGGGCGGGGCGTTACAATTTTGGTCTAACACTTAAACCCGCAGCAAGAAAACTCTCATCCCATTTATTAAGCAAAGGTGCCGAACTGGCGCTAATGACTGTAAAAAATTATCTTGATAAAAATTTTCGGGACGAAAAATTAAAAGCCGTGCTAACTTCTCAATGGGGCGATTACGGTTTACCTCCTTCGCAAAGCTCGATGGCGATTCACGCTCTTATAGTTAATCATTACATATCAGGCGGATATTATCCTGTTGGCGGTTCAAAAAAAATTGCCGATACAATAGCACCAATAATTCAAAGTACCGGCGGAGAGCTGCTTGTTAATCACACAGCAAAAGAAATTATTATTAACAAAGGAAAAGCAATAGGAGTTAGAGCAATTAAAAAAGAAGGAAATGATTCTATCGAAAAAGAATTTTTTGCAGATAAAATTATTTCTACCGCCGGCGCAAAAATTACTTACGCTGATTTAATCCCTAAAGAAAATGAACCCGATTTTATTGATGAAGTAAAGAACTTTCCGCCCAGCATAGCACATGTTAGTTTATATGTCGGCTTAAAAGACTCTCCCGAAAAACTTGGTATTAAAGGAGAAAATTACTGGATATTCAATACTTATGATCATGACTTAATATATTCTGAAATGAATTTGCTCTTGGATGGAATTGTTAAAAATGTGTTTGCGTCATTTCCATCATTAAAAGATCCTGAATCAAAATCGCACACAGCAGAATTAGTGGCGTTTGCAAAATATGAATCATTTTCAAAATGGGCTAACGAGCCATGGAAAAAACGTGGCGAAGAGTATAACGCTATCAAACAAAAAATTTCTGCGGCACTAATAAATCTTACCGAGAAATATATTCCGGGATTCAGCCAGTTAATTGACTATATTGAATTATCAACGCCATTAAGTACAGAACATTTCACCGGATTTAATCATGGAGCAATTTACGGAATTCCAGCAACGCCGGATCGTTATAAAATGAAATGGATTGGTCCTTACACTCATATTAAAAATCTTTATATGTCGGGTGCCGATGCGTTTGGGCATGGAATTGTAGGCGGTTTAATGGGTGGGGCTCTAACTGCGGCGCTCTCTGAAAAAGGGATTCGCGGTATTCCGGTTGTCTTTAAGGAAGCAATCAGTTTTCACAAATCGTTAAGGCGATGACAAGCGTGAGGTAAAATGAAAAGCAAAGTTTTTATTACAGCATTAATTTTCTTTTTAGGAATAAATTTTATTAGCGCTGGACAGCATCAAAGCAATAGTAAGCGCGCTTCTATATATCCCGAACTAAGCAGAAAATCAGCTTATGAATTTTCGAAGCTGGCGCTTAAATGCGTTCAGAAAGAATATCCCAATAAGCTTGATCACGTTATGAATAATGAGAGCGAAGTCCTATCGCCTTCAAAACTTCATCCGGCATTTTACGGATGCTTCGATTGGCATTCATCAGTTCACGGGCACTGGATGCTTGTCCGTTTACTAAAACTTTTTCCTGATCTTGAAAATGCTTCGGATATTAGAAGAGTATTGAACGAAAATCTAAGCGAAAGTAATATAAAAATTGAAGTGGAATACCTAAATCAGCCGAACAGGAAATCATTCGAACGGACTTACGGTTGGGCGTGGTTACTAAAATTAGCAGAAGAACTTAACAGCTGGAATGACCCTCAAGGAAAAGTTTGGTCAGAAAACTTAAAACCTTTGGCCGATGCAATCGTTCAACGTTACATAGATTTTCTTCCGAAGCAAAATTATCCGATACGAACCGGGGTTCATCCCAACACCGCATTCGGAATTTCGTTTGCACTTGATTACGCGCGATCAATAAAAAATTATCAGCTCGAGTCTTTGCTAACCGAAAGAGGGATGACATACTATTTTAAGGACGAAAACTACGACGCAAAATGGGAACCCGGTGGAGAAGACTTTTTTTCTCCGGCATTGATGGAAGCCGATCTAATGAGAAGAATTATAGAACCGAAACATTTTGCAGAATGGTTTAAAAAATTTCTGCCCGATTTTTCGAGCACAAAAAGTTTGCTTGAACCGGCAATCGTTACCGATAGAACAGATCCTAAACTTGTTCACCTCGATGGATTAAATCTTAGCCGCGCCTGGTGTATGTTCGGCATAGCTAACAATTTGCCCCCAAATAATCCGCTTAGAGAAATATTAATTTCTTCAGCAATGAAACATGCGGAAGCCGGACTGCAATATATTACAAGCGGTAATTACGAAGGCGAGCACTGGCTTGCTTCTTTTGCAGTTTATATGCTCTCAGAAATGAAATAATATCCAATTATCGAAAGGAAATAAAATGAAAAAAAATAAATTCGTTTTTCTTGTTCCTTTGCTTCTAACTTCTGTTACACTCTTTGCTCAACATAATGCCTCTCTTTCTGCCGATGAAGCATTAAAAAAACTAATGGAGGGCAACAATCGGTTTGTTGAGTTCAAGCAAAATCATCCTCATCAAAACAAAGCACGGCTCGAAGAGGTTGCATCAACACAAAAACCGTTTGCAATTATTGTTGGTTGTTCCGATTCGCGGGTTCCTCCCGAAATTATCTTTGATCAGGGAATGGGCGACCTCTTCATAATCCGTAATGCCGGAAATGTTATTGATGATTTTGCAATGGCAAGCATTGAATATGCGGTCGAGCATCTTGGCGTTAGACTTATTGTCGTTCTCGGTCATGAACGATGCGGTGCCGTTGATGCAACAATTAAAGGCGGAAAACTTCCGGGTCATCTTAACCGATTGACTGATGAAATAAAACCGGCAATACAATCTGCAAAGCGAGTAACCGGTGATTTACTTACAAATGTAATTTACTCTAACACTAAAAGAATTGCGCTGCAGATTAATTCATCGGAAGAATTACTAAAAGAATTTGTAGAGCATAAAGGATTAAAAGTAATTCCGGCGTATTACGATCTTGATACAGGAAAAGCTGAAGTGTTCGAATAAGAATGCATATCATTTGAATTATATACTCACTAAAGGTAATTTACGTGCGTAGAAAAAATATTTTTTTAAGAAGCATGGGGTAATAATGTCAAAGTTCAAGTATGTAATTAAACGAAGCGGCGCAATAGTTCCTTTTAATCCCGATAGAATTGCCAATGTAATTTACCGCGCTGCTGTTTCTGTTGGAGGAAGAGATAAAGAAAAAGCTGCCGGGTTAGCTAAACAGGTTATTGAAATAATGGAAGAAAAGTTTGAAGAGGGATACAAACCGCACGTTGAAGAGATTCAGGATATAATCGAAAAAGTTCTGATAGAAAACGGGCATGCTAAAGTTGCTAAAGAATTTATATTATATAGAGAAGAAGCCGCACGTAGAAGAAGAGAGAACTCCAAGCATTTTTCAAAACCGAATGAAGTTATTCCATGGAAAAAAGTATGGCGCTCACTCGATTGGGCGGTATCGCACAATCTTCATACGGTTGAGTCTACAAATGAACGAATCCGCAACGGAGAATTTCCCCACATTGTTCACGAAGCAGAATCATTTTATGAAACACAGCTGGATACCGCGGCAGAATTAGTAAAAGAACGAAGCGGTGAACTTAAAATGGTTATGGTAAGCGGACCTTCGTCATCTGGCAAAACAACAACCACGCTTAAACTTGAACAGCGCTTAAATAAAATGGGAATGCGTTTCGTTCCATTGATAGTTGATAATTATTTCTTCGATCTCGAATTACATCCCAAAGATGAGTTCGGCGATTACGATTTTGAAACACCGCAAGCGCTTGATCTCGATATGATTAATGATCACCTTAAGCGTCTTGCTGCCGGCGAAGAAGTTAAAATTCCTTACTACGATTTTAAGCTTGGCAAAAGATATCCCGATAGAACTCCAATTCAAATTCATGAAAGAGAGGTACTATTAATAGATAGTTTGCACGGATTATTCCCTCAATTCAGTAAAGAAATTCCGGCTGAACAAAAATTCAAATTATATCTCGAGCCGCTTCTACAAATGAAAATGCCGGACGGACAATATATTCGCTGGACAGATCTTAGATTAATAAGAAGAATGCTGCGCGATTCGGTTCACCGCGCTTACAATCCGGAACAAACTCTGTTGCACTGGCATTATGTACGTTCTTCAGAAAAAAGAAATATTCTGCCCTACTGCAATACCGCAGATTACATTATTAACACATCAATGCCCTTCGAAGTCCCGATTTATAGACCAAAACTTCTTGAGCATTTTAAGGAGTGGGAGAAAAAATACGAAGGCGATCCATTAAGAGAAGATGCATATATCCGTGCATCGCGCACTAGAAAAATGCTTGAAGCAATTGAACCAGTTGAAGACGATTCTCCGATTCCCGGTGATTCGGTTCTGCGGGAGTTTATCGGTGGAAGCACGTTGAATTATCATTGATCGGTTGGAAAAGTTTTACATTGTAAAATCAACTGTTTACTCTCATTAATTCAGCAATTACAAATTATTTACGCGTAGAAACTTTGTTTTGAGTTTAATACGGAATGGAATTTAAACTGGTATTTTATTTATCTTTGTTTAGAAAGCATGGGGATATTCCAGACTTAATTAAATCTGTCAAATATCTACTCTTCAAATCAACTAAATAACTAGATAGATTTTCCCCGTCCAATAGATTCTTTAAGAAAGCGATATCCCGATAAAAATACAAAGGATTTTATAAATGTTCAGTACCCGTTTACATAAATTTCACATTCCGGTTTTAGGCGTCGGATTTTCAGTTGATGCTCCTTTAAAAGTTGCAAAGTACGGCATCTCCTCAGTTATGTCTCTTGTAGATGACATTTTGTTAGAAAATCTTCGCAAGCATTATTTTATTGCAAGAAACAAAACGTATGAACCAATCAAACCAAAGGAACATGACTCCAGAGCAAAACGGACAACCGCATACCTTAACATGATTAATGAAATTGTAAAAGATGATTTTGAAAAACTTAAGAAATCTCCTTTTGAACCCGGAAGTGAAATAACAAAATATTTTGAACTTCTTCCTTCTGATTCAGAATTGAAAATTAAGTATAATGAAATGCTTAAATGTTCCGATCCTACCTTAAAATCCAGAATTGAGCAGGATTTAAGAAAAGCAATTCTGCCCGGTTCAATTGATGTTAATATTATGACCAAGCTGGACAAAGTTAATTACTCGCCCGAAGGTTCCCCGCTTTCAAACGAGTTTAATGATGCACACGCAGCTTTAAGAGGATTTGCACAAAGTGATCTTGAAAGTTCTATCATATTTTCTGCCGGCATGAATCCACGGCTTTATACTTATATTGAATCATTCAAAGATTTTTATCCAGACATGCTCGGAAATTTTAAAAAGAAAATTGTTATAAAAGTCAGCGATTTCCGCTCTGCTCTTATCCAGGGTAAATTTTTAGCAAAGAAAGGATTGTGGGTTTCTGAATTCAGGATTGAATCGGGATTGAATTGCGGCGGACATGCATTTGCAACGGATGGTTTGCTTTTAGGACCGATTCTGGAAGAGTTTAAAAAAAGAAAAGAGGAATTGATTAATACTCTTTCCGAAATTTATTTATCGGCTCTTGCCAAAAAAGAATCTGTAGCTAACTTAATGAATATGAATTATGATCTTACGGTTCAGGGCGGAGTTGGAACTGCAAGCGAACAGGAATTTCTAATTAACTATTATGGTGTTAAATCTGTCGGTTGGGGAAGCCCGTTTCTTTTAGTACCAGAAGTAATGAATGTGGATGATTATACGTTAAATCTGCTTAGTCGTGCCGGAGAAGAGGATATTTATTTAAGCGATGTTTCTCCGTTAGGTGTGCCTTTCAATAATTTACGAGATAATAGTAAGGATATCGAAAAGCTAAAAAGAGTTGAATTGGGCAAACCCGGAAGTTCATGTCCAAAGAAATTTTTGATTTCAAACACAGAGTTTTCCGATAAGCCGATTTGCACCGCCTCAATTTCATATCTCAATAAAAAGATAGCTCAACTAAAAGAAAATATTTCTGAACCGGTTCGTTTTAATCACGAATTTGAAAAAGTTACAGATAAAGTTTGTTTATGCGAGGGGCTTACTGTTCCGGCTTTAATTCAAAATGATATTCCTACACCAAAACAGAGCCGTGCGGTTTCTGTTTGTCCCGGTCCTAATCTCGCCTACTATTCTAAAATTGCAACTCTTAAAGAAATGGTCGATCATATCTACGGAAGAATTAACCTGGTAACCGACGAAAACCGCCCCTATTTCTTTGTTAAAGAGCTGAAATTATATATCGATTACCTTGAAAAAAGAATAGAAAAGTCTGCAGAAAATTTTTCTTCACAGTCTGAGGTATATTTCAATTCTTTCCGCGAGAATTTGATTTCCGGAATAAACTATTACAAAGAAATTATTGGCTATATAAAAGAAGAATCGGATTATGCTAAAGAAAAAATGCTCTCTGCCATTCATGAACTAGAAGATAAATTAATTTCTCTGGCAATTCCAGTTTGTAATCCGGCATAAAATAATTTTGTATCCGGCCGTTTCATAATTACAAATTAATTTTGCAGATTAATATTTGCTCCACAGATATTTTCTTCTGAACGTTAAATTATTACTCTTTATATTTCCCGCTATAATTAAAAGTTAATTTGACACAACAATTTATTTAATCTATATGAAAATACTTTTTATTGGGGGTACCGGAGTTATTAGTACTTCCTGTTCCGAATTGTGTATTGAAAGAGGTTACGAATTATACCTTATTAACAGAGGCAACTCTTTCAGAAAGCCCCCATTGAAAGCGAAAATTCTTACTGCTGATATAAACGATATTAACTCAGTAAGAAATGTGTTGGCCAATCATCAGTTCGATTCGGTTGTTGATTGGATTGCCTTCAACGAAAACGATGTTAAGCGCGACTACGAACTTTTTAAGGGCATAACGAAACAATATATTTTTATAAGTTCTGCATCGGCATATCATAAACCGCCGGTAAAACTTCCTATTACAGAAGATGTTCCTCTTGTAAATCCATTCTGGAAATATTCTCATGCTAAAATTGATTGCGAAAATTATCTAATGAATAAGTTTACCAGCGATAACTTCCCCGTTACAATATGCCGACCCTCTCATACTTACGATAAAACAAAGCCGGCATTACGCATGGGATATTTGCCGTTTCACAGAATGAAGAACGGCAAAAAAATTATTATTCACGGCGATGGAAATACTCTTTGGACTTTAACACATACAAAGGATTTTGCTAAGGGGTTTATCGGACTAATTGGTAATCCTAAAACTATCGGAGAAGCTTATCACATTACTTCGGATAAAACTATAACATGGAATCAGATAGCAGAAATATTAGCAAACAAATCGGGCTACGAACTCAAACCAATTCACATTCCGATTGATTTTATAGCTCAACACGATAAAGATTGGGGCGCCGAATTGTATGGCGACAAAGCTTACGACACCTACTTCGATAATTCCAAGATAAAAAGTATTGTCCCGGATTTTAGTGCCGATACAAATTTTGAAAACGGCGCAGAAGAAATTGCCGAATGGTATAAACAACCATCAAATCAAATCGTAAACGAATCAATGGATAATATGATGGATCTGATCATTAGCAATTACAAAAAATTAAAGGGATAAGTAAAAAATGAAAAAAGCCTTAACAGTCTTTCTCTTATTTATTTCTATTTTGTATGCACAGGATAGGGCACCGCTTGTTACATTAGGAAGAACAGAAGTTTATAAAATTACCTCTACTTACAACAATGTTACTTACCCCATTTTTGTGTCACTTCCTTCAAGCTATAACTCATCGGACAAGGATTATCCTGTTGTTTACATGCTGGACGCTTATTCCTCGTTTGGGATTGTAACGCAGATGGCAAAACTTCTGGCCTTCAACAAAGAGTTGCCGGAATTAATTATTTTAGGAATTTCTTCGGAAGGAGGATCAAGAGAATTTAATTACAACCGGGCAAGGGATTATACGCCTACATCAATTTCTTCCGATAAGATTCAGGATAATTTAGAATCAATGATTCCGACATCCGGTGGTGCCTCTAACTTCTTAAGTTTTATTGCTAATGAATTAATTCCGTTCATCGAACCGAAGTACAGAATTAAAAATGATGACAGAACTTTAATTGGGCATTCATTAGGAGGACTGTTTGTTGGTTATACACTTTTACAAGATCAAAAAATCTTCAACCGATATGTTATGATTAGCCCGGCTCTCTTCTGGGATAATAATTACTTGTTGAATCAAGAAAAAAACTATTATGCAAAAACAAAATCTCTTAATGCAATAGTATATACATCCGTCGGTTCACTCGAAGAAACTTCTTTCTTAGATACATGGAAAGAATTTACCGGCTCATTAAAACAACATGAATATTCCGGCTTAAAATTATCGGCTGAAATTTCTCCCAACGAAACACATTATACAATCATTCCACATCTGGCAACGCGCGGTTTAATCTCCGTATTCAAACCTTAAATCCGAGACCTAAATTATTGCTCAATTTCTCTATATTATTGGTGAAAGAAAATTGATAGATTTAAGAGGACAAAAAAGGAATAGTAAATGAAAAAGATTGCTTTATTTATTATTACACTTATCTTATTTGTAAGCTGCGAAGACAATCCCGTAGGCAGTTTATCGGATAAAGCTATGGTTGAACTTGAAAAGTGGAAATCCCTTGGAATAAATAATTATTCAATTACACAACAGCGTATTGCAAATTTTACTGGCTCGGATAAATACGTAAGAGTTTACGTTTCTAATAATGTTATAACGGATATACGCGATTCCAGCGGAACAACATCAATACCCAGTGAAAACTGGAAATGGTACAAATCCGTTGATCAACTCTTCGATATTTTGATTGACACAAAGAATACCAGACCAAGTTATTACGATGTTCTTTACCACGACACTTACCATTACCCGGCAGTCTTATCTCTTGGTCCCGGCACGGCAAAACAATCTGAGGCATATACTTTTTTAACAATTGAATTGTTTACCAACAAATAACTATTAGTAGAATAATACGGAATGTAAAATGGAATTAATTGAAATAGTTGGTTACGCCGCTTCGGTACTTATTGCAATCTCGCTTATGATGAGTTCAATAGTAAAGCTGCGGATAATAAATTTTTTTGGCGCATCTATTTTTTCAACATACGGTTTTATAATCGGAGCCTACCCCGTAGGTATATTAAATGGTTTCATAACACTTGTTGATATTTATTATCTATCCGAAATCTTCTTTAAAAAAGAGAACGAATACTTCCGGGTTCTCGAAGTAAAAACAAATTCGGAATATTTGAATTACTTTCTTGAATATTACAAAGAGGATATTAAAAAATTTATCCCCTCATTCTCTTTTATTCCATGCGAAGGATGTCATGTTATGTTTGTATTAAGAAATACTATCCCGGCCGGATTGGTTATCTCGGAATATTCTGATGACGATTCAATTCATGTGCGATTGGATTATGCAATACCGGGTTACCGCGATTTTAAGATGGGGAAATATGTCTTCAATGAAATATTCAAGCATAAAAAAGTAAAAAACATTTACAGCGATCCGGGAAATGAAAAACACGAGTCGTATCTGCGTAAAATGGGATTTGAAAAAACAGAATTAAACGGAAATACAATTTATCAGCTAAAAGTAAATGGGTAAAATAATTTTTGAAGCATGTGTTGAGTCCATCGACTCTGCAATTGCAGCCGAAATTGCTGGTGCCGACAGAATTGAATTGTGTTCAGATCTGGAAATTGGTGGAATTACACCCAGTTACGGTTTAATAAAGTCCGCAACTGAAAAATTATCTATACCGGTAAACGTTTTAATTCGTCCGCGCGGTGGCGATTTTGTTTACTCAGAACAAGAATTTGAGGTAATGAAACGGGATATTTTACTTTGCCGAGATAGCGGTGTAAACGGAATTGTAATAGGTATATTGCTCGGCAATAACACAATTGATAAAGAACGCACTTTTGAATTGATTGATATTGCACAACCGATGAGCATAACATTCCATCGTGCCTTTGATGAAACGGTAAGCCCGATTGAAGCACTCGAGACATTAATCAATCTTAAAGTTGATCGGTTGTTAACAAGCGGACAAACGACTGATGCATATTCTGGTAAAGACACTATTAAAAAATTAGTTGATTACGCAAAGGATAGAATAATTATTATGCCGGGTGGCGGTGTAAACGAAAGCAACATTGCAGAAATAATTAAATATACCGGCGTTAAAGAAATTCATGGTTCTGCCAGAACTAAAAATCAAAATGGTTTGGGCAATTCGTTTTCAAAAGAAAAATTAACTTCAATGCTAAAAGCAATCAAGAACTAATGGTCTTTAATGAATTTAATCGATATTGATTCAATAAAAATTTTATATGAGGACAACAATTTTATTGCGGTGGATAAGCCGGAAGGTATTTCTTCGATTTCTGAAAGCGATACATCTGTAAAAACCATTCATTCAATTTTAGAAAAAAAATATTCTTCAAAAATTTTTATCGTTCATAGAATTGATAAAGAAGTAAGCGGAATTATTTTATTTGCCAAGAATCCGGTGGCGCATAAACATTTGAATGACTTGTTTGCCAAACGATCCGTTAAAAAAAACTATACGGTACTTCTTCATGGAAAAATTAATGAGGATCGCGGACGGATTGATAAACCGATCCGTGAATTCGGTTCGGGCAGAATGGGTGTTGATGACAAACATGGCAAGAGAAGTATAACGGATTTTAAAGTGATAAAAAGATTTAATGAATTTACGCTTTTAGATGTTTCTATTATAACCGGAAGAAGACATCAGATTCGAGTTCATTTATATTCGATGGGACACCCGGTTGTTGGCGATTTGCGCTATGGCGATTTAAAAATACAGAACCAGTTTCCGCGCTTGATGTTGCATGCAAGTAGAATTGAATTTCAGTTGTTGGATAAATCAAACAAAGTTATTAAGTCTCCGCTTCCAAAAATTATTACGGAGTTTTTAGATAAGCTTATATAGACATACCTTTCTATATTCTTACTCTTTAACAAACTGATCTGGTGTTAAAGCTGCGTTGGTTATTCTAATTAATTTGATTTCGCCCTTGAAGTAGGATCTTTTATTCATCCTCATTCCAATCGAAACATTTGCGTCTTTAATTGGAAGATATTTAATGCCGCCCCGCATCTCTTCATTGCCGTTAACGTAATGAATCATCGTTCCATTTTCATAAACCAGTGCTGCGTGATTCCATCCATTTAGCGGGTGCTTAAATTGGTCTGCAAACAGTGTATGTGCTGTTGTATCAGTGTTTATATGTGTATCAAGAAACCACTTCTTATCATCAGTAAGCCGTAGTTCTATCAGCATTCTTCTTGGTTCGTAATCGGGATTTTGAATATGAAGAAAACGTTGTTCTTTATTTGTAGGATTTGAAGATGTGTCCGGTTTGAAAATAATTTCCACAGTAAATGTTGTGGCGCCATCGAGCGGATCGGCATGAACTATTATTCCGTCATCTATTCCATCAAATCTAACGGCATTTGAGTTGCCATCAATAATAATTTCGGGATTTCCAAAAACTGTAATTGCCTTGCCGCCAATTTTTTCAATGTTATTTATTAACCACGTAACCTGTTTAATTGGCGTCTGGGCATTTATCAGCATGTTAAAAGCAGTAATCATAATTAACGACTGTAAAATTAATTTTAAAATCATAACCTCCTCATTCCATTATACATAAAGAAGCTGCCAGATAATTGAAGGCGGTTCATTCTTCAGGATTTACTTCTTCTCTGGCGATTACTTCAAGAGATTTGTTTAAACACTCTATTTCAATTGGAGTTGTGCCGATAAGCTGACCATCCGGAGTTAAAAGTTTTTGCGGTTCAGTTTCTATTTTTATTTTCTTTGCTTTAAAACATTCCACCTCTTTCATTTTAACATGCTCGCCGTTAAATATTTTGGGAAGACACTGAAGCAATCGTGTGCGTGAAAGTTTGTTTAGCAAAACAACGTCAAGGTAACCATCGTCAATTGAGGCTGAAGGTGCCATCAAAAAATCTTTTCCGGTATAACGCGAATTGGAAATTTCAACAAATACATTTTCCCTTTCCAATACGTTCCCATCAATTTCAATTTTCAGTGAAAACGGTTTCAAGAAAATTGTTCTGTGAAGAACGCCCAGAATATAAGAAAGATGTCCGAATGCTCTTAGGTTGAATGCGGTTTTAGCAACGTCGGTAACAAATCCGAGTCCTAGAATGTTAATAAAGTGAAATTGTTCTCCGTTCGATTTACAAACCGCAACATCAACTTTTTTTGTTCTATTGAAATAGATATTGTGAATAGCATCATTCCACATTTGCGGATGAAAATCAAGATCTCGTGCAAATGCATTGCCTCTTCCCACCGGTATAACACCAACTGGGATTCTTTTAGAGGATTTGTTTGCATAGTATCCATTAATAGCTTCGAACAAGGATCCATCACCGCCGGAAACAGCAAGAACATCATAATCGTTGAAATTCAGGTTCTTGATAATGTCTGTTCCGTGCCCGGCATGTTTAGTTTGAACCGCTTCGTGATCGATGCTGTTGTACTCGAATTCTTTGTTTATTTTATGAAAAAGTCGGGAACCGTTTCCATTACCCGAGGCAGGATTATTGAGATGAAATACTTTCATTCGGTCCTAATCATTTCTGATGGAACAACTTAACCCGAAGCATTTTTATATGCAATAAATATTTTTGCTGAGTGATAATAATCTCACTTTACTATTCTACCTTGAAAGAAAATCAATAATTGCACTGCAGAAAGCCGGTAAATCATCGGGTCTTCTGCTTGAGATCATATTTCTATCAATCACAACCGCCTCATCAATCCATGTTGCACCGGCATTTTCAATATCGTCTTTTATTCCCGGTGTTGATGTGCAATTATAACCTTTCATAATTTTAGCAGAAATTGTTATCCATCCGCCGTGACAAATATGTGCCACAAGTTTACCCGAGTCATTAAATTGTTTTGTAAGTTGAAGCACTTTAGGATCGCGGCGTAATTTATCCGGCGCAAATCCACCGGGAATTACTAGTCCGTCAAAATCTTTTTCTTCTATATTGTTGTAAGATACATCCGATTTGCAAGGGTAACCGTTTTTTCCATCGTATATTTTATTAGCTTCCGGACCGGCAACAACAACTGTTGCGCCTTCTTCCATTAGCCGGAGCTTTGGATACCACAGTTCAAGATCTTCATAAACATTATCAACGAACATTAATATTTTTTTATTTTTTAATTTCATGATCAACCTCCTTTTTTTACAACAGCGTAGTGTTTAGGCATGCCTAAACACTACAACTAAATTATTCTGCGTAATGCATAATTACTTTTGAAATATGTTCTTCACAAACCTTGCAGAACGGTTTTGCCCCTTTTGTGAACATTATACAATCAAGCATTGATCTGTACATTCCTTTTGCATTGTATCCGGCTCCTTCAAACGCACCAACCATTCCGATAAACTTTGATGCTTTCAAATATTTGTCTACTTCTTCACTTCTTGCTTTGTCTTTAGTATCATATTCTGTTTGTGCCTCAGCAATTTTTCTTTCTGGTTCTCTGTTACGTTTTAATTCGGCGATATTTTTATTCATCTCTTTGCGAATTTTTTGCCATGCATAATCAGCTTTATCGTAATCCTCTTTTTCCCAAGGAGTAGGAATTTCTATTCCGGATGTAACCACACTTTTCCACTTTAAATTATCTTTTTCGTATAATCTTGTAATGTTCGGTTCAACCGGCTCAATACCTTCGGGATACATATCGTTGTAAGCTGTCTCCGAAGTGTAATATTCATCTGCAAGTCCGGCGAACGAATGACCGAACTCGTGTAGAAACAAATAATCGCAGAACTGATTATCTGCAACGAATGTGCAATAAGTGTTATACAATCCGCCACCGCCG
>Ga0067045_1003754_pt1 | contig 15914 bp, 11 predicted proteins | sample TerdegcTABiofilm_FD_59184 | JGI IMG/M metagenome (GOLD analysis project Ga0067045, IMG submission 59184) | Combined Assembly of (Gp0054472, Gp0054536) Wastewater bioreactor microbial communities from Singapore -Terephthalate degrading...
GAAAGTGCTTCGGGAAAATTTTAACACTTCCGTAAATGGTCGTGCAATATGAGCATCTAAATGACAATTAAACCGGGCAGAGACACTTTGGGTCACTGATCCTATAAGCAGACAATAAATTCACAACCTTTATATGTTCTAACATACTGTAGTTACCATATAACAGCATAGCAACATCTGACACAGATACCTGTTTTTGTTTGTTAAGCAAATCAAGAATTATAGATTTTTTGGTAACTTTTCTTATCATCATTTTAACCCTTCTTTCTAAGATTGATTATAAACATAATAAAAAAATCAATCCCCGTGCGGGATCTGCGCGGGGGCTTAATTTTCCATACGAAAATACTTGTTAAATTGCATCTCATAATTAAGTCAATACTCTTCTATAGAGGGTCAAAACAATAAATGGTTATGGCAGACGTAAGTTGCCGTTAACCCGGCTATTCCTCATCCCATTGCATAACCTTCGCTCCTAACTGCGAAAGAGTTTCCTTTACCTTGCTGTCCAGCGTTGTGCGGTCAAAACCGGCAGCGGTTTCGGCTTTTATCTCTATAGTTATTTCCGGTTCTGCCCCGGACGTTTTCAAAGGCCTGATTACGCCGGCAACTACGGAGGAAAGTTTATCCCAGGGAATGTTGGCCTTAATAGCCACTCTATGCGGTCTTCTTTCTTCAGGGCGTTTTTCTCCGCCCGTTAAAGTTCCGGTCCCAACTGCAGGTTTTTCTTCATCCCCTTCTCCTTTTCCAGAAATCGTTTGTCCCCTGTCCTCCTGCCCATCTGATGAAGACTTCTTTTCCTCTGCAGCCCTTTCCGGCCGCACCACCAGGTATTCAAGTTCCGGATTTAAAGGTGATTCCCTGAAAAACATTCTGTCTCCAGTGCTTATGCCAAAAATGCCTTTTTCGGCCCCCTCTTTGGCGGCTTTCAGCAACACCTCCTCGCTTTCCAAACAGGGAAAGCCGGGCGTTTTCAGGAAGATGTCATAGATCTCCCGAACGCTCTTTCCCAGTTCATCATTGCCCATAGCCTTCTCCAAAATCAGCTTGGGCGTAACGGAGGATAAGATTGGCTTTTCATCCTTGAGGTAGCAGAATACACGCCCCGTGAGGGAGCTTTCCCCGGTTGACGGCAGCCCCATATCACGCCAGACAACGCCGCCGTTGCCGCCCCAGGCCACGTGACGGTAGGCGTTTATGATCTGGAAAGGAATATCTTTTTCCGCCTGCTTCAATTTGGACTGCAGTTCCTCACGGGAAGCAGGCGCCAGAGACAACGAATTATCCTTTGCTATCTCTTTCAAGGCGAGGTAGCACCTGAATTTTCCTTTTAATCCGGTGTAGGCATTTGAATCCACCGCCAGGGCAAAAACAACGTTCCGGTAAATCCGGAAAGTGGCTCCGGTTTTCTCTAAAAGTTCTTTGGCAAAATCATTCGTCTTTTGAGCGCTCTCTTCAAGTCCGGGATCAAATACCACAAGCTTCAGCCGCCTGTTATCGGGTACGCTGGATGCTTCCTTCGGCCACAGGTAAACCTCGAAAGGCCCTTCTTTCATCAGCCTGGCCAGGTTCTCGGAAAGAGCCTCCCGTATTTGCGCTTCCTCAATTGCTTCTTCCCTATCGGTAATCACTTTATTGAGGTTCGGCTGGTTTTTGAAGCTGTAGACATGTCTTTCCGAGTGGAAAAACCATAGCAATTCCTCCAGTTTATTCACTGCATCGCCTACGATAGTAGATGGAATTCCTTCCCGCAAAAGAGCCACCCTGAGCCAGGGAAGGTTTACCCCGCGCTTCTGAGCACCGCTGAAAGAGTAGAGGAAAACGGCCGTAGCCAGCCCTCTGGCAATCCCGTATTTTTCGTATTCGCTGCCCATATCCTGGTCGATCCGCACCGCTTTGCCGGTTATATCGGAATTGATAACGCTGTCGTATTCGTTGCCGATATGCTTGACAAACTCCCGCCTGATTGGAAGAGACGACAGGTTTACCAGTGCCGACTGGATTAGGGGGGAGACGACCTTTCGCTCATACAAATCTCCCACCACTTGAGCAAGGAGCCTTAAAAACCCCCCTTGTCCGCTGAAAAGTAGGGTAGGACCCCCCATCGTTCATACAAAACGTCAATGAACTCAGGGTGAAAAGGATAGGCCCGCTCGATCTTTTCCCGGAAAGATGTTTCCCTTACTTCACCTGGGACCTCAGTGCCCAGACTCTGGTAAAGCTTGAGATACTCTTCCGCCACCTGGCGGTGAACTTTTTGATCGCCCAGGTCTTCAAATAGCCTCTTCCGGATCACCTCGTAAACTTCCATTCCTTCTACCGGGACGTATATGCTCTCTACCCTTCCGGATACTTTCTGCAGTTGAGAAAGGGCTTTTTCTGCTTCCTCGTCGTAATGTTCCAAAATGCTGGCTGGAAGCGTCAACACCAAAACTGCTTTTTCCGAGGCGGCCACAGACTCCGAAAGCTCCTGTAGGAAGGCCAGGGTTTGGCCCTGAGTGATCTTTTCCACCTTTTCCACCCGGTTGGCTTTGACGACGTACTCCAGCAGTTCATCGATGAGGATAAGGACCGGCCCGCTTTTCTGGAGTATTTCCTTAATTCGTTCCTTGCCCGGCGCTACCCGCCGTACATCGTGATCCTTGACAATTTCATAGCAGTTAAGCTGATGAGCAAGCTCTCCCCAGGGCGTCCTTCCCTTTACGGGGTCGGCCGTCGTACCCACGAAGGCCGCCACCTGCACCCCGGCAAGCCCGGCCCCCGCCAACAGTTTCCGCACCTGTTCAATGTGATTTATTTCTGAAAAAGATTTTACCAGGTGGTAAAGGGTGATCAAGGCGTGGGTCTTGCCGCCGCCAAAGGGTGTCTGGAGCTGGATCACGGGGTCGCCCCGGCCGGAGCTTAAACGTTCCAGTACGTTGCGGGCCAGGTTTTTCAACCCCGCCGTAAGATATGTCTTGGTAAAAAAGAGGCGCGGGTCGCGGTACTCCTCCGGTGCCGTTGCGCTTAAGACATCTCCTAGATCGGCAGCAAATACCGCCTCTGTGAAAGACTTCTCCCGGATGTCTTTATGGGGTTTGACAATCTGCCACCAGGCCGGTAAAGACATTAATTTCCCTCCCCATCCAAATCTTTAGCTTCTAAAATTCCAGTAGAACTTTTTCTTTTTTTAAGCGGGCCAACTCCAACCGTCCTACCGGAGTGATTTCCCATATACCGCGTGGCGAATTGTCAGCCAGCAATCCTTCATTTTTCATATCGTATCGGCACCACAGGGTATTTTTGCGCCAGCGTTCCTCCCCATCGGAATTGAGCCGTTGCTTATCATCTTCGGTTAACCGGTCTTTTATTTTTTCGTAGACAAGTTCCGTTACCTCATGAGCTTTAGCTGAGCCGCCCAGCTCTACAAGCGCTTCTAAGATCAAGAGACGATAACTTTTCCGGGGAGTGGTATTCAATCCACGCTCCGGTTTTAGTTTCCTGGGTGAAGTTCCTGCTGGTTCACTATTTGGAGCAGTTTCATCTACTTCCTGGGAAAAAAGCTTTTGCCACTCAACCTTTAGCTCCATAATCTTTTCCCGAAAAACAGTAACCTTTTCGGCACGGTCTATCTTTTCCTTCGCTATCCTGTAATTTCCTCTGTTGAGCTCACCTGCACCTTCCTGTTTGAGATTTTCAACTACAGCCGCAACCTCTTTAAGGAGAATCTCAAAAGCTTCCTTTACCCCGTTATGATCGGCCATCCTGACCCCTTCCTTTTTGAGATATCTTCTCCATACACAATAACGCTTCCGTTTTGACCGCTTTCCAGAAATGCTCCTCTGTTTTTTCAACACTATCTTTAATTATATAAAACTTCGTATCTGCTACATACTCAAAAGCAGAAAGCTAAGTCTTGTCCTCTTGCGTCAGATGATACTACCCTTTTCCCTTTGCTAAAAGTCGAACGATAATGATTGTTGTCCAGTGCCGTTTGCAGCTTTCTGGTAGCTGTCCCGTCCGTAAAGGAAACCCTGCAGCATTTGTTTCTCCTTATCTCCCTCCGGCAAAACGTCCGAGATGGCCTGGGCCAACTGCCAGAAGACGTTGTTGTGAAGGTTTCCCGATGCCTGCAGGATTTCGTTTATTTTTTTGCGCTGGTTCTTCTCCCAGAGCAAAAGGCAGGCGTGAAGGACGTCCACCATGCTGTTGAATTTTTCTTTCTCCAAAAACTTTGCTTCCCGCTCTTTCGGCCCCAAAACACTGATGTATTCTTTATCTTTCCGGACCAGCCACCCGTTCCATTGCTGCTCCAGCTCGATCCCGCAGGCGGAAGCAAGCTTGCGCGCCTCGTCAAATTGAACCTTTGCCCCGTTGTAGGTCCAGCGCCAGAGGAGGTAGAACCGGGCGGTGGCGTCAATACCGCCCAGGTGGCCGTTTTTAAGAATCCTGGCCATGGCGTACTCGCTTACCGTCTTGCGGACAAACTCCAAAAGATCCTGAGCAGAAACTTCTTCGCCTGCGTAGGTCTCCACCTTTTCGTAACGGCCGAAAACCTCCAAAGCCGGGCCGATGGCGGCGATAAAAAAATCGCTGCCGCCGATCCCCTCATTCCAGAATTGGTCCAGCTTTTGGCGGATCCTTTCCTCCACCAGGGGTTTGATCTCGTTATAATAGGCGGTTTCCCTGTTGTTGCGCTTGCGGCAGACCATGTAGATGGACGAGGCCAGGGCCGCCGATTCCTTGGCCCGCAGGCGGGCCTGCATTTCGGTATGCAGGGGCCAGGAAGCGGTAAGGTAAAGGCCGGATTTTAAAAGAGCGTTGATAATGGTTTCCCAGGCGGTAGTAGTCTTATGGGCGAAGACAATAATAGCAACACCATCAGACTTAAGAACGCGTTTAATTTCGGAAAAAGCTTTTGTAATCTTCTCTTCAAAGAAATGTTTATCTTTCACATTGATATCAGCAACTTGTACCGCTTTCTGCTTTTCCATGCCCCTCAGTAAAGAAAGGCTATCAATAACCTCTTCTGCTTTTGGAGTCACCGGGGTTGCAAAGAGATCAGGATATAAATCTCCTATGGTTCGTTTAAGCCACACATAAAAGAAATCAGAGAGAGCCGCATAAGGCACACTATCGTAGTACGGCGGGTCGGTGATCACAGCGTCGAAGTAGTCGTCGGGGTAGGGCAGAGCGGTGGCGGAGGCCTGGGTAACGGTAGCTGGGATAGCAATTTGCGAAGCATGGGTTATGTAATGTTCAAAATAATAAGTCACTCTACCCCAACTTCCAGATCCTCCACCAAAGGGGTTTGATTCAGCATAATCCCAAGTCATAGGAAGAGCTTGCCGAGCGTAAACATCCGCTATAAGTTGTCGCGAAGATTCCCACCTGCATAAGGTATTAGATGCAACAGCCACCATATCCATTCCCAGCGCCAAATACGTCGCCACCGCTCGGGCGTACTCCTCCTCGTACCCCTCCTCCAGCATTAGTTTGTGCGCCTGACGTACCTCATCGGCGAAGGTGATCAGCGCCAGCTTCTGGCGGGGGTTGAAGAGGTCGCCCCATTTAGTCATAGAATATAAAACTACAGGAGTGAAGTTATAAAAAAGTCCCCCGGGTTCGTATTCTTTTCCATTCGGCGTAGTTATAATTTCATCCGGTAACGGTTCAAAGCCCCACTTATCCCATAGTTCCTCCCGCTTCTGTCCCAGGTACCCCTCGGCTTCCCAAAATACCTCCATGTCCTTTTCCGTCGCTAGGCGGTAGGTCTTCCCCTGCCGGTTGGGGTGGTGGAGCACCACCGCCACCATCCGCTGCCCGGCCCGGCCTTCCTGAAACTGCTTCCGAACCTCTTTGTCGGTCAGGCCGCTGCTGCAGCATGGGCAGATCACTCTGGCCCGGGCAACAGTCCCTTCACCGGGGTCGAAGTCGATGGCCGCTCCTTCTACAATGTCGAACTCTATCTCATTTTCCAATGGGATAATTTTAAGGGCTACCTGCTTGCTCTCTTTTTTAGCCAGCCAGGTCTGGCGCATTAGGGGGATCTCCGCGCCGCAGGCCGGGTTATGGCACTTTACCGTCCTCGCCCAGATGTAGCCTACCGGAATGCTGCCATCAGGATCGAAAGGGTAGAAGCGGCCGATCTCTTTCTTGGCTTCCTCCAGCACCCAGTTCCCCCAGCGCTTGACGTCTTCCAAAAGGGGGTTGACTTCGCGCTCCGCTTCGCCCACCGGCGTCTTCTCTTTGCGCTTGACCAGCTTTCCATATTTTTGGGGAAATTCCAAAGTAGCTTTTTCAATCAGCACCGCCACCGGGTTGAGATCGGAGGAGTAGGTTTCGCAGCCCAGGCGCAGGGCCTCAAGTGGTATGGCCCCGCCACCTGCAAAGGGATCGAGAACCCGCGGGGGCTTGCCGCCGTTGGCCTTGAGGATGTCTTTCCTGGCCCTCTCAATATAATAAATATTGAGTGAGTTTTCCCATTTGCAGAGTTCATGAATAAATCTCGCCCGGGCAAGGCGTTCCTGTTCGTCCTTTGGCTCCGGGACAAGTGCCGCGTAAATAGTCGAGCGGGAGGATGCCAGCGGCCGCCTGGCCCACCAGATGTGCAGGGTGGAGATGTGCCCGTGACGGATATTTTTCTCCCTTGCCGAATGCTCGCTTACAGCCTTTACCGGGAAAGACACTTCAATAAATGTCTTATTTTCCAAACCTTACTTCCCCCTCTTTTGGCAAATGTAGGCCACGGTTAGGAATAAACGCGGCGCGCTGCGGTCCGCCAGTCTTTGACCACATACCGCACGATCTCCACCACTTCCTCCGGATTCAGGTGCACCGCCGGGTTCTGCAGGGTATACAGCACCGGCGCGGCAGCGGCCTGCTCCACAACGTACAGCCAGTATTCTTCTCCCAGGCGGTTGGCCATCAGCCATTCGTTCGGCGTCAAGGCAATAAGGCCGCTTTTTGCCCGGGCCTTTACTTCTATGTAGCGGCAGTTCCCGGCTGCGTCGACCGAGCGGATGTCGTAACCCAAGGCCTGCGCCGAGACGTCCTCGGGCTCCCTCCCCTGCTCCCGCTCGTACCTCATAGCCAACTCCATCCCCACCTGCTCGATTGCTTCGTCGCCAGCCATCCCTCCGGGCAGGGGCGCCCCCGGCAATACGCGGATAACGGCCAGGACGTCGGGTTCGGAAGGATAAAGGCTGGTTTGGGCGCGGATTTCATCCTGCAGCCTGATCTTTTTCTGTTCCAGGTCTTCTCTTTTACGGACCTCCTGGATGACCATTACTTCCGGGATATTTTCGCTTTTTATCTTCCTCGTCTCGTATTCGGCAAGTTTGGCTTCGGACTCTAAAATCAAAGATTCAATGGACCTAAGCCCGTATTTTTCTTTGAGGGCGGCATTCCGCTGCCTTTGCTGCAACAATTCTTCACGGTACGGAAGCAGCTGGTGGTTCAAAGAAAAAGCAATAACGTCTTCTTTTGGGGCAGGCAAAACCGCTGTTTCCGGTTCAGCAGGCGTCTCTTTCAATGGTTTGAGATCCCAGAGCAGCGAGGGATTAACCGGAGATAACTTACCGTCGGCAGCCTGATAGATGCAGAGCAGGCAGCGGCCGGCTACTTCTCCTTTGCCTTCTTTAACCTCGCCGGTTAAAAACCACAATAGGCCGTTCTTTCTTCCGTCAGGGTCGATAAAGACCGCGCCGCGTGCGGCGTCCTGCTGATATTTTTTAAAAATGGTCTCCAGCACGGCTTCCATTAAGGGGTGTCCCATCGTGACAAACTCTGCCTGGGCATTAAAAGCCGCTTCTTTGTCAAAAGCCACTTTCAGGTACTCCCGGTACACCTCACCGTGTTTGATTTTAAATTCATAGGGCTGGTTGCGCACTTCAAAAGGGGCTGAACTTACCCGCCAGAGGCCGTCATGACGTTTTTCGCATTTAATTTCGAGTTTTTGAGCAGCCCGCAGGAAAAATTTTTCAATGTATTCAGGCACCAGCCGGTTTTCCTTGGCAGTCCTTTGCTCGTTAACTATCCTGGAAAGGTCGATGTGGCGGGTGGCCAGGGCCTCCATGGTCGCTTCTTTTACCCGGCGGATGGCCTCCTCGTCAGGCACCCGTTTTATCCCGGCCAGGATTTCATCCATCGTCCGCTTACCTGCAATTGCTTCCAGGATAAGGTCTTTTAAGCTGGTCCCTGGGAGGATGTCACCGATGACGTCGAAAACCCGGTCGGAACCGAGGTGCTCTTTCATGCGGTTAAGTTTTTCAAAGAGCGTTTCTAAAATCATCCCTTCCCTGGTATCAGCGGCTACCAGGTTGTAAACATGCACTTCGTTGCGCTGCCCGTAGCGGTGAATGCGTCCCATCCTCTGCTCCAGGCGGTTAGGGTTCCAGGGAATGTCGTAATTCACCATCAACCAGCAGAACTGCAGGTTGATCCCTTCTCCAGCCGCCTCAGTGGCCACCATTACCTGGGTACGGTTTTTAAACTCGTGCTCTGCCCGGATGCGGGCGTCCATGCCCATGCCGCCATGTACGGTAGTAACTGTGTATCCCCAATTTTTACCGATTTTTTCGGCCAGGTATTCCAGCGTGTCCCTGGATTCGGTAAAGATAAGTAGTTTAGTATTGGTTTCCCGCAGCCTTTCTTCATCAATTACTTCTCTTAAGCGATTCAGTTTGGTTTCGATTTCCTGTTTCTCCACTTCCTTAGCCAGGTGCACAAGGCCTTCGAGCTTCTCAATTTCTTCTTTCAATTCCTCTAATGTCTCTGCCGAGGTAAGTTTCTCAAGAAGTTCCTCTTCCTTCTGCCAGCGCATTTTTTCTTCCAGGTCTTCCAGATATTCTTCGTTATAGCCCACATCCTGGATCAACTGTCCCTTTTTATACAGTTCCTGCAGCCTGTTCAGACGGCGCTCCAGCGATTTGCGGGCGGCCCTGACGCTGGAAGCCAGCCTGCGCTGAAGAATGGTCAGGGCAAAAGCGACGTTGCGCTTTTCCTTCTGGAGGGCTTTGTTAAAATTTTGCTCAACATAGGCGGTTACAGCATTGTACAATTCTTTTTCAGCTTCGCTAAGCCTGTATTTGATGGTCTCCACCCGCCGGGGTGGAAAAAGCGGGGCATTGTCGAAACCTTTTAAGTCTTCTTTTAACCTCCGCAAAAAAAGCGGGTTGTCTTTATTTTCAATGGAAGCGGCCAGCATCTCGGTATTGGCAAAAAAACCGGGTTGCAGGAGGTCCAGGAATAAACGGAAATTCTCAGGGTCCCCGCGGTGAGGGGTGGCCGTGAGGAAAAGAAGGTATTTAGTTATCTGGGAAATCAGTTCGCCAAACTGGTAACGGGCCGTCTTGCTTATCTTGTCGCCATACCGGTAGGCGGACATTTTATGGGCCTCGTCCACGATCACCAGGTCCCAGGAGGAATCTTTCAAAGCAAACATAACGTCGTCTTGTTTGGCAAAATCCAGGGAAGTGATGACCTGTTGGTTTTCGGTCCAGATGTTCTGGCCCCAGCCGGCATTCACCACACCGCGGTCAACAACCATGAACTTTTCAGAAAAGCGCTCTTTCATTTCCCGAAGCCACTGGTCCTTTAAGTGGCCGGGAACAATGATCAGGACGCGGTTAACAAGTCCCCGGTACTTCAACTCTTTAATGAGGAGCCCGGCCATGATGGTTTTGCCGGCGCCGGGGTCGTCAGCCAAAAGAAAGCGAATGTTTGGGTTTTTCAGAATGTGGTGATATACTGCTTCAATCTGGTGCGGCAGGGGGTGAATCTGGGAAACGCTTATCCCGTACAGGGGATCAAACTGAAAGGCATTGCGGATTCGCATACCTTCCAGATACAGAAAAGCGTGCTCGGCCTCGCCTGTAAACTCAAGGTGCTGTTCCGAAGATTTAGCGAGCGCGGCCAGTTCAGCAGGACCGAGGACGGGATCGTAATATTTTTTTGACTTAATTCCAACGGCTTCAATCTTGGTCAGCTCCGGGCTGATCGTTCTGCACGCCAACACCTTCACAGGTTCGGGAAAGATAGAACCGGTTACTATATCTCCCGGTTGTGGGTTCACTTTCTTACCTCCATCATTAAATGTAAATATCAAGGCTTATTAACTATGCAGGAGATTATTCCAAAAACGCCTTCATAGTATAATATTCCAGATATTACTAGCTAGTTTTACGTTAACACCTAAGTTCTTCCAAGGGGATTAATAAATTGGTATCATCAGAAATTCTTAAATACCATTGGGTGCAGGTTAGTCCCGTAAAAAATAAAGAAGCAAGTAAATATCCCAAAATTAACATTACTCCTTCGGCGGGGCTAAAAAAGAGACGCGCCGCAATGGCAGGTAAGTCTTATCCTCTTCGCGCATCTTATCGTAATATTCCTCCCAGAGTCCAATAAAATCATTTAAGTCCATCTTCTCAATGTGGCGAGCTAACCTGCGAATTTCTACCTCCGCATCCGCAGTAAATCCTCCGGAGGAAACAAACAGTCCCATTTCACCCTCTTTATTAAGGAGACTGGCAAGCTCTCTTACCTCTTTAACTGTCACTTTTTGGTTCCGGTGTTTTACCTGGACCTTTATCCTGGGAGATGTGCTTCCAAAGGGATCTTTGTATGCCAGAATATCAAACCCGCCGTCCTTCCTCTGCGGTGAAATAAAAGGTGTATAATAACCCATTCCTCTTAGTAGCGCAGCAACTAGATCTTGAAATTCATAAGCGCCTAACTGAAAGATATATTCTTCTATTTCTTTCCTGGCTAAAGAAACGGCTTGTTCGTAAGCTGTTCTACGTATAACTTCGGTTTCTTGTTCCAATTCAGACGATTCTTCCTTATCTTCCTTAATCGATTGTTTGTTTTTCCATTCGCGGTATTTTTCCTGGGCCTGTTTAATAAAATCTTCTGGAGATAATTTTAAAGCATCTATCCCTTCGGCCGTAATGTACCATATTCCTTTATTTTTCCTCAGCCAACCGGCCTTCAAACAGTCAATTGAATAAAAATGGATAAGCGCTTCCCATCTTATATATCCTGATTTTTCATATCTTTGCCTTTCGTGTTCTGTAAGCTGAATATGTTTCTCCACGTAATGCAAAACATCCCGGACGGGAAGTTGCCCACCATTTTCCTTAATTCCCTGAAGACCCGTTTTCATCAAAAGGCCAATTCTTTCTTTGCGTGACATCTCCATTTTTCACTCCCACGCGATCTTCTCCACCGCCGCTTCCAGGTCGGTCCTGCCGGGCCTGGTGTATCGGGCGGTGGTATTCAAACTCTCATGTCCTGCCAGCAATGCTATCCTGTCCAGCCCCTCCCCCGCATCGGCCAGCATCTTGCAGAAGGTGTGACGCAGCCGGTGGGGCGTAGCTTCGACCCCGGACAGCCGGGAAAATTTAGTCAGCACTTTTTCAGCCGCCCGCCTGGTCATGGGACCACCTTTGCCGGGAAAGAGCCACTCCCTGGAAAGGCCGCTTAGGTATTCCGCCAGGACGCGCCTAACTGTCACGTTCAGCGGCACCTCCCGGTACTTGCCGCCCTTGCCCTGCCTCACCACAACATGGCCGGACCGCTCCCGGATAACCACATCAGCCACGCCCAGGGAGACCGCTTCAGAAACCCTAAGTCCGGTGTGCAGCAGCAGTATTATCAAAGCCTGCTCTTTTTTGCTGCCGTATTTCTGCACCGCCCGCACCAGGGCGCCCACCTCCTGCAGCAAAAGCCACTTTGGAGCAGACTTCTGCTCTTTGAGCCGATTCACCCCTCCGGTCGGGTCGGTCTCGACAAGCCCGGCACCCTTTGCCCAGGCAAAGAAGCCGCTTATCGCGTCCAGGGCATTGTTCACAGTGGCAGGTTTCCTGTTCTTGCCCTGGAGATAGCGACGGTAGTCAGCCACGTCAAGGGAGGTGACCGCTGCAGGGTCGGAGTTTCCGTAAGTTCCCTCAATCCAAGAAAAAAACCTTCGCAGTTGCCCCAGATATATTGCTGCCGTGCCAGCTGATAAGCCCTTACCAAGCAGATAATCTTCAAAACTGGTTAGTATATCCATTCGACGTTTTCCTCCATTTTCCTTTTGCGAACAAAATTTTTGCCTTTAACATTACTTCTGTACACTGCTTTTACGTCCTTTTTTGCCTGTTTAGTACAATAAAATGAGCATTTTGCGAACTAACCTGACCAGCTTGTGTAAAATTTTGCACAAGCTGATTGGAACTGACCTGCTTCGGACATTTTGTCCGAAGCACCTCCTAAATACTCCCATACCCTATTATATTAGACTATCGAACAAGTGTTTTTTCCTAATCTCTCACCTCCCTGGTCTCAAAAGAACCCTACGAAGAATTCTTCGCAGGCTATAAACTTTCGCCAAAATGGTGAAAACAAATGTGCACCGGTACAACATTTCATATAACCATAAATTAATATAATTTCCTTTTATACCGTTCGATTTAAGCCCTGTAAAATTTATGGCAAGGTAAAATATTACCCTGCCGCTTTTCCCTGCATAAAATCGATTCTGACAAGCTTCAAAAACATCAAACCAACTTCTAAGATTTCACCCTCAAGCGTGTCTCTGAAATATTCTTCAGATCTTCTTAAAAATATTTCGGCCTCTTCTGGGTTCAAAGAAACGAGGTAAGCCAGGATCTTTTTGTGAAATTCGCTCAGTTGTTCCCTCCTTTCTTCCCAGGAAAAAATATCGGAAGCATTTTCCTGCGGATACAGTGCCCTATCTGGTTTTACCGCTTCTTGATTTTGCTGAACACTCAAAACAGCCACCTCCTAGATAACTTGTTCACATAAATTCGGCGATTTTCGCCTGTATTTCTACCCTATTTTTACCATTATCTGTACTTGACAAGAGGACAAAATGTCCTCTTGCCAAACTCAAATATTTACCAGTAATAATAAATTATGGGGTCACAAAATGTGACTAGCAGTTTCAAGTATCATTTCAATACTTAAGGATCTCCCTCCACCTCTGGCCCGGGCAGGATCTCATTCAGGGCACTTTTGACGTTCTCCACTGCTAAAAGCTGCTTGTACTTGCTTGCTATATCTTCCATACACTCATCCTCTTTACCATTTATTAGAATGCTTTACAGTTTATCACTTTCCTATTTTGGGAATTTAAGCTAACAATTCAATATTTCCAGCTTGCCTTCAAAACCTTGATCTTCACCCCCCCGGCAAGCTTTACAACCTGACTCTTTTTTGTGTCACTGAAAACAAGAATCACGATTACAATATTTTCCCTCGTCCCTGGCAGCTTTGAATACGCCCTAATTCGCTCAGAAAAATATTTCAAAGACAGTTGATTATCTATGATCAAAACATACAAAACCCCATCTTTTTCGTAAAAAACGTCATTGGACCTGAACACCCTTCGCAGGTCGGAATATTTAGCTTCCATGAATCTTTCCAGCACCTTTTCCCGCGGTAGGTATTCAATCCCCATAGCCAGGGCGAAGTCAGTCAAAATTAACTGATTGATAACCGTACTCCTGGCGAACCGGTACCGGCTGGAGTGCCAGGCGTCCGGCAGGTCTATCTCCTCCCCGCCTTTTGGGGTAAGGCAGTAAAAGAGTTTTCCATTTGCCAGCCGGTATGATTTCAAAAAGCCGTTTTTGCGTAAAACAGCTAGCCTGGCCGTGCATTTCTTTTCTGAAGAACGAAAAATCCCGGCTTTCTGCAGTTGTTCTGCCGTGCAAAACCTCCACTTAGCAAGAAACTTAAAAGTTTTAATGTCGCGGTCGGTAAGTTTTACCCCATCCTACCCCCTCCCTGGAAATTTTCAGAACCGGTCACCGGTGACCGATTTGAACCCGAAATATACTTTTTTCATGCGGACATCCCCCCTGTTGCAGAACCTGTGACAGAATAAGTAAAAAATTTACCTCGTGCTCCATGTTTAAGCAAAAAGCCTTTCCTGCCTTCAGGACAGATCCAGACTACTTTTTTGCCCGTGAAACTATTGGCTTTTTCTCTGATCTGTTTTGACGTGTAGCATCCAACGTCAGCCTCCACATAAACTTCATTTCCCTCGTCGGAAACAAAAGAAGCGTCCGGGGTCTCGATCCCGCCACCGCCTTTATGAATGCCTCTTTCAACCTCGATAACGTCGCCAATCTTCCAGGTGGACCTCTCTTTTTCGGTGAGCCGGTAGTAAATTTCATTCGTCCGGACCTGGTGCAAGATTTCATCACTTTTGCCCGGGTGTGTAAACACAAACTTTTTACCCCTTACGTCCAGGCAGTAAATTTTCATCCACCTGCCCGGCCTTTCGGCCTGGATTGCTGCCTCCCTGATGTACCCGGCTTTTCTCAGCTTTTCTAACCGTTCCTGGCATGTTCTGTCTTTTGACCCAGGCCAATAAACGTTTCTGATTTGGGCAAAACTAAGCACACGACAGCGTGCAAGGTCGGTCAGGATAGCTTTGTCCCGGGGGGTTAACTGTTTGGCTTTTGTTTTGCTCATATATGCAGACATCCTTATTGACCGGGCACTCTCCGGCCGCAAGGCCGGAGTGTGCCATTTTAATCGGCCAGGCGGCTGAAAAGCGGCCTGGCCGTTCCTTTTTGCAAAGCGCTTGTTTTTTTATGTGTCATCAACATCATGACTCTCAGTCGTCGAGGCTGTGGATGTGGATATGTGCGTAACGCGCAGCATTATGCAAGCGATTGTGGACTTGGGAATATCTACAAGTCCACATGAGCGGCATACCCACAGCCCGCAGGCTTAAATTTAACACCGCGGTTAAATTTAAATGCAACTATTTTTTACCGGCCAGGCCGCTTTTCAGCCGCCCGGCCGGGCAGCCGGGGGTCTGGGGGGCTGATAGCCCCCCCAGCGGGGGGATAGGGGGTCAAAGGGGGGAAGGGGGTGGAACCCCCTTCATCCCCTTGAGCGCCCCGAAGTGCAGCGAAGCAAAAAATGAGGGTGTCAACCCGAATTTTTTGCGGAGCGAAGCGCAGGGGCACAAGAGCAGCCGGGGTGAGCGCAGCGAACCCCGAAGGCTGAAGCCGGCAGAGGCGAAGCGAAGCGGAGACTCCTTGCCCCCCGAAGGGGGGTGCCGGCGAAAGCCGGAGCATGGCTTACTGCTCCTGCGAGCGAAGCGAGCTTAGGAGCAGTTAGCCGTGCGGCTGCTCATACTCTTTTGGACAGCTCCACTTTTGGAGATGTCCAAAAGAGCTAATGCTACAGCGGCAAGCCCCGGTAAGGCCCCGGACCTGGTGCTGAGGGGTGGTGCTTCCGGGTGGAATCGGTCTGCGGACCCGCGGCACCACCTGAAAGCACCGGGGTAAAGCTGGAATGTAGTGACAGCTTTACCGCAAAACGCCGGCTTTACATGGCAATATCTTCCGTCTCGATGCCGGCGTTTTGGCCGGGGCCTTGCTGGGGCTGACCCTGATTTTGGCTCTGGTTTTGTTGCCGTCGTTCCAGGATTTGCCTTTTTCTGCGTTCGATTTCACCTGCAGCCATCATGACACCATGTTTCTGTGTCGGTTCTGGTTCGGGGTATGGCTCTAGTTCGAACCGGTCCTTTTCTGTCTTTGAAATCAGGTGGGCGTGGTTGGCAAGTGTAGTCAGTTTGCCGCGTCTAAAGATTACAGACTTTTTAAAAGGCAGTTGCAAAAGCACGTTGGGGTGGATCATGTGCTTCTCGTTTTCTTGAACCGACTTTCCCTCGGTGGTGCTACCGCTGAATACCTGTCCTGACGCCTTGCTTAAGCTTTTGCTTCGGCTTTCTACGGGTATGATCACCTGGCCTGACTTCTTCGCGAAAAGCTCTACGTCTTCCGGGTGTTCGATACCAAAAACAATTTTTGTTCTAGTGTTATTGAAAACAACATTTAAGAAATCTTCGCCGACTGCTCGTAAATCTCCCGGTGCCTGATTCGCAAGCAGCAGGGCATAGTTCGCGC
>Ga0067045_1030286_pt1 | contig 15908 bp, 8 predicted proteins | sample TerdegcTABiofilm_FD_59184 | JGI IMG/M metagenome (GOLD analysis project Ga0067045, IMG submission 59184) | Combined Assembly of (Gp0054472, Gp0054536) Wastewater bioreactor microbial communities from Singapore -Terephthalate degrading...
GCGCTCAGATCATTGGTCTTGCCGAACACCAGCCGGTAACGGATCGAGTCGGTTCCCGGCCCTGTCCCGTCTGTGTATGTCGCGCCATTAGCCGCGCCGATTTTTAGGGCGGCCGCGATATCATTGGAATCGCCGTTCGATACCCTGATGCTTGAATTGGAGCCGGTGGTGCCGGAAGTAATGACATACCTACCGCTGGTATACGACACGGTGATATCGCTGTACCCGCCGCCCAGAGCCCGGATGGCGCTCTGCATACCCGAGGCTATGGCCGCGCCGCTGGTCAGTCCGGACGGGTTCAAGGTAACGCTTGTCGCGGATGAGCCGTCGGCGGCAATCTTAAAAGTGGGGCTGGTGGTGCCGCTTATATCTGTGCTGCCGCCGGAAGCGCCCGTCTCATAGCCTGCGGTGCCGTCGGTATAATACGGAGTGACGGGGGAACCGGCGAACTCCCTCTGCCAGTTGTCGTGGACCGCTATCATCGTCGGCACCGTAACCGCGCCGGACGCGGCTTCGGTGGGATTAGGAAATTCTATGTCGTCGCCGTCAGAATTCCAACTGTCCTCATCGTCCGCCCAGTGGGGGAAGTAGTAGCGAGTGGTGTCCAAAAGGTAATCCTTGGTTAAGGTTTCATAGGGTCCGCCAGTAATGTCGGTGGTCCAAAAACGGAAGTTCAGCACGTCGGCTTCGTCGATGCCGCATTCACTTAGGATGTCTGTCAGGGGCACCCCCGTAGCCGAGTCCGTCACCGTGCACGGCATGTTGTCGATGAAGCTGTAGGCATGCTGCTCCGTGCCTATTGCCTCCAACTCGCTGCGGGTGAAAGTGTCCACAGTGGTATAGGTCCCGCCGGAATAGCCGGTCCTGATCTCCAGTGTCGACGCAGGATAGCTGGTAGTACTGTAATCAGCGTCGGCGTTACCCGGGAAAACAAGGCAGGCCAAACTGAACAAAACGGCCAGCATGGCCAGGCAACTGACCGTCTTCAAGCTCTTTAGCTTACGCCCCGATTGAATAAGACGCTTGATCATCTCTCCTTATTATTTATTAATTGTGCCCGACTACAATAGCCAGTAGTTTTGCGGTGTCGTCCCAGTTATGAGCACTATCGTCCGGCGTTCATAAACATCCCCCCTTCCTTGTTTCAAAGTACAGGCAACATCTTACCGTGCCAAAGAACCTTAACGGCACAAATTCCCCTGCGCCGTACTGCCGCTCCGCCATTTTTTCAGGATGGCGAGTAACGGTTCCCGCGAGCAACTCTCAAAACCAACATGCTTCAACTGCCAACTTCATTGCTGTATGTACGTGTTGAAATGGATGTTCGGGATCTCTCTCCCGGGCCGTTGCCGGCCTGAGGGGAATTTCATTATAATTTGGTTTAAGGTACAAACTAGGGAGTGGTTATGGTGACATAGACGCTGCTCCGGCTCCAATTGCCCGCGGCGTCGCCGGCGGTGATCCGGAAGGTGTAACGGGTATTGGCGCTAAGGCCGGTTATGCTGTAGCTGGTAGTGCCGTCCACTGTGGCGATCCGGGTGCCGTTCTGCGTAATCCGGTAGCTCGTCACGCCTACGTTGTCACTAGCAGTGGACCAGTTCAGAGTTAGCCCGGAATTGGTAATACCGGATGCCGTCACGCTGCTGCCGGCCGGCCAGTAGGGAGCGGACCGATCAGAGGATGGTGTGGTTGTGATTACAGTTGCGCTGGGGCCGGTCACGGTCCAGTTGCCCGCCGCGTCACCGGCGGTAACCCGGAAGGTGTACTGGGTGTCGGCAGCCAGGCCGGTAATATTATAGCTGGTTCCGTTCACGGGCGCCGGTGTTGCCGGAGTGCCGTTCCGGTAGACCCTGTATCCTGTTACGCCGGTATTATCGGTGGCCGCGCTCCAAGTAAGAGAAACGCTCTGACCGTCGGCGGAAACAGCGGCGCTTAAGGAGCTGCCGGCGGGCCAGACGGGAACTGCAGTATCGGTGGACGGCGCCGCGTACACAGTTACCGGCACATTCACTGTGGCCGTGGTGTAACCGGCTTTTTCGGCCGTGACGGTGATGGTGGCGCTGCCGGGGGCCACGGCGGTGATTACGCCGCCGACGCTGACGGTGGCCACGGACGCATTGTCGGAAACGTAGCTCAGGCCGGCGTCAGCCGGGTCAACGGCAACACTGACGGCCTGAATGCCGCCCACGTTCAGGGTGGCGCTGGACGGTTCCACGCTTAAGGTGATGGGCGCCGCATTCTTGGTCATCACATAGCTGTCGATCACCTGTCCGTTGGCATCCTTGGTGGTTAAGGTAAATGTGTTGCCGTCAATGTTAATTAGCTCATAGTTGCTGACATAGGCGATTTCTTTGGCGATGTAGTCAAGGTTGTCGCCTGGAGCGAAATAACTTGTCCCCGCGTTCCCCATGACATAGACGATGCCGTTCCCGTCAGTGGCAACCTGGCCGGCTTCAATGGGCTTAGTCCGCATATAGACATGCTGGTGCCCGACGAAAGCCGCGTCCACTTCACACTGTTCAAAGACAGGGACCCAGTTGGCCTGGAGGTTCGCCGCATGGCTGTCGTAAACAGCCGGATAAGGTGGGTAATGTAAATAAACAAATTTCCAGGTCTTGTCGCTGTTGTTGAGGTCGTTGAGCAGCCAGGCGCTGATACTGTTGTAGGCGTCAGTGCCCGGCGCGGTCATTACGCAGGCGTCCAGGCCGACAAAGTGGCAGTTGCCGTAGTCAAAGGAGAAAACTCTCTCTTTATAGCCATCCGGCCCGTTATGCGGCAGGGCAAAGGAGTTCCAGAACAGAGTATCAGGCACATCGTCATGGTTGCCAGCGACCGGCATCAGCGGGATCTGCTTAAAGAGCGGCGTGGCGGCGGCAAAAAACTGCTCCCAATGATAGCTGTTGGCTCCGTCATCCACCAGGTCGCCACCCAGCAAAGCGAATTTCGGGGCGGGGTTTTCCGCACCGGCGACATTCAGCATGTTTCCCCAATTCGTATAACCTGACTGGACGTCCCCCATGTAGAGGAAAGAAAAACTGTTATCCGCGCCGGCGGTGGTGAAAGACGCCGTTTCGCTCCAGGCGCCTTCTCGGCCCACCCGGTAGACATAACCGGTATTGGGATTTAGCCCGCGCAGAGTCGCTTCCTCATGATACACGTCGTTATAATCATCAGTGTAGAGGTAGCTTGCTGCCGCGTCCGCCGCCAGGGCGCCGTCAAAGCTGCCGTTAAAACCGGCGGCAGGCAGGTACTGGACCATCTCCGGCGCGGTATCGGCCGTCCGCCAGGAAATTGTCTGGGTCGTTTGGGGGTCTTCCGTCCACGACAGGATAACCTCGCCGGGCAGGCTGGCTGGTAAAACGTTCAGCCCCAGGGTGTTGCTGGTGACGCCGCTGACCATGGCTGAGATATTTACCGTGCCGGTGCCGGTGATAAGCAAGGTGCTGCCGGATACGGCAGCCGGTCCGGAAATGACCGACCAGGTGACCGTTTGACCGCCGAGGCTGAAGTCATCCCCGTTCTGGTCCTTGCCGGCCAGGGTAAGACCGCCTAGATCAAAGGCAAACGGTGTATTGCCGTAGCTTAAGGAAGGACTGCCGCTCAGGTTGAGCGTGGTCAGCACCGCGGCAGACGCATTCACGTTCAAGCCGAGCGTGTTGCTGATGACGCCGCCGGCCATTGCCGAGATATTTATTGTGCCGCTGCCGGTTATGGTCAGGGTGCTGCCGGACACGGCAGCCGGGCCGGAAATGACTGACCAGTTAACTGTCTGGCCGGTAATGTCAAAAGCCGCCCCGTTCTGGTCCTGACCGGTCAGCGAAAGGCCGTTCAGGTCATAGGCTGTTGGTGTCCCGCCGTAGTTCAGATAGGGACTGCCGCTTAAGCTGAGGGTGGTCAGCACCGGGATTTCGTTGCTCACGGTGACAGCGCAGGAGGCGGTGAAGCCGCCGTCTGCCGTGGTCACGGTAATATTGGCGGCGCCGGGGGCGACAGCCGTCACCAGGCCGTTACTGTCGACTGTGGCCACCGCGGTGTTATCGGAAGCCCAGGCCACGTTTTGGTTGGTTGCGCCGGCCGGGGCGACGGTCGCCGTCAGTTGGCCGGTAGCGCCGGTGCATAGGGTGTCGCTGGTCTTGTCAAGGGCAACCCCGCTGACCGGCGTGCCGTTCAGCGTCACATCGATCCGGTAAACCCACTTGGCGGATTTGGAGGCTGTATGTTCCGGAGCAGCGGCAGCTAAATCATTGGTCTTGCCGAACACCAGCCTGAACCTCTTCGTGTCGTCCAAATTTGAGAAATCAGGCTGGAGAGGGGTAAACTCCCGCTGCCAGTTGTCCCGTATGGCCAGAATCGTCGGCACTTCAACGGCGCCGGCCGCGGCGGCTACCGGGTCAGGAAAAGCTATTTCACCGGTATTGGCATTCCAATCGTCAGCCAAGTGCGGAAAATAGTAGCGAGGTGTGTCCAACAGGTACGATTTTGTTAAAGTTTCATAATAAGTGCTCCCGCTGTCGGTTGTCCAGAATCTGAAGTTTACTGCGTTATCGACATCGACGCTGCAGGCCGCCAGGATATCGGTCAGCTTGACTCCCACCGCCGAATCTATCACCGGGCACGGCATGTTATCAATGAAACTATAGGCCTGCTGCACCTGCTGCATCGCTTCCAGGTCGCTGCGCTGGAAGGTTTGCACATGGGTGTAGGTTCCACCCAAATAGCCGGTCTTGATCTCAAGATAGGGCGCCGGGGCATTGCTTTCGGTCTTGGCGCCGGCCGGTCCGGGCAGAGCCATCCAGAGGAAATTGCAGAGCAAGCTTAAAATGACCAGGAAGCTTAAAAATTTTTTATTCTTTTGTTTGTACACTAATTGTATTGGTTGCATTTATATCCCCTTTCTTATAAAAGCAAGCCATTTGGTAATTATGGCGTATTGTCTTCTTGAGCATTTAATGAACCGTGTTTAACGCATTTAATATAGCCGTAACGGCCTCCGCCCTGGTCGCGCTGCACTGGGGCTGATAGGTATTGTCAGGATATCCCTTCATGATCCCGTTCTTTACCGCCGTGGCTACGGCATCACCAGCCCAGGCAGAAATATTGCCGCTGTCGGCAAATTGGGTGTCTCCTGCCGCCGGAGTAAGCTTAAGCGCCCGGACAAGCATCACGGCCATCTGTTCGCGGGTGATCATATCGTCAGGCCCGAAGGTCTTGTCGTCGTAACCGCTGACAACACCATACGAGAAGGCGCTTGAAATATACGTACCGGCCCAGTGCCCGGATGTATCTTCAAAAACCTTCTCGGGTTCGAGCGTGTATCCCAGTGATTTGATCATCGCTTTAACCAGGAAGGTGGCAAACTCACCCCTGGTGATGACCGCGTCAGGCTTAAAGCTGCTGTCCGGGTAACCGCTGATAACGCCGCGGTTTACCATTTCTTTGACGTTGTTTTCCGCCCAGTGCCCGGAAATGTCGTTCAAAGCATCCTGGGGACTTGGACCATCAGGCGCTTTTGTCACCGGCAAGCCACCCATTCCTTTGTTGACAAATAAGGCATATTTAGTGAAATGATCAATTTCCACTTCTACGGTTTCCACTTCGCCGGTTTTGTGGGAGATAGTGCCGCCCAGGCTGACCCACTTGGAATTCGCTTCATCATAGCAGTAAATTGACGGAGTCTGAGTTTCTCCGGCCGGCAGGGATGACCAATTGTATGAAAAAGTAAGTGTAACCGGTTTCGCAAAACTGTAATTCGTTTTACCCCCCACGGTGAACTCGAAGACGGAGCCCAAGAGTAAGAAACCTGTTGGCGGCAGCGGTGGCTCGCTTACTTTCCGGATGGTGATGCTCAATCCGGTTGTTCCACTTAACGCTCCGGCGGGAATATTTACCGAAATATCATCATCCAGGCTGACTGTTCCGCCGGCTCCGGGCGCCACAGTAACTTCCGTGGCCGTATTATTAACTTGCTGCGAAGCAGAAGATCCATCATCGTTGTTGGCCGCCGTGAGGTTTACCTTCATTTCAGTTTGCTCCGCCGGCGGGCTCTCTCCGTTTTTGGCGCCGGCCGGGCCGGGCAGGACCAGCCAGAAGAAGTTGCCCAGTAAAACCAGTGTGATCAGGCGACTGACAAAAATTTTTCTCTCGAACTTAAACCTCGTTCGCATTAGCCGCAATTCCCTACTCCCCTTTCAGCAGATCTATGTATTTATGATACAGGCTGAATTTATCTGGCTCGCCAATACGGCACAAACATGGCATCATTGCTGAATTGCGCTTCCCCCCCAACCAGCCGGCTGGTGCAGGCAGCCTGATTTCCGGTGATAATGACCTTGCCCGGCCATCTGTTAACAATTTGTTTCAGGTATTCATCAGCGGCGCTGATTGATTGCATGGTTTCTTCAGCTGATTCACCATAGCGCGCCCCGCTGTCATCAATACCATGAAAGCGGACCATCAGTAAATCATAGCCCTTGTCAAGGTTAGCCAGGGTGGCTTCATACAGTTCGTCATCAGCGCCGCCGCTGCCGTTTTTATCAGTGACTGAAACCGGCTGCACTTCAGTTTCCAGCAGCTTCTGATCAGCTTCCAGAAGAATCGACTGTTTTTTTAGCTTAACAGCCTCGGCAAAAATCGAAGGGACTTTTAATTCCCGGTCACCGGCAGTGATAATACAGCTCTCTTTCGCTTCTTTCCCCGTTAGCATGGCGGCCAGACTCACATTGGCCGCCGGCGGATATACTCCGGAAGCCTTTATGACCATGCTATAGTTCTCAAGAAACGGCGCATAACCGTTTTCAACGGCATAGCTGTATTGGTTGTAAGTAAGTCCGTCCAGGACAGCCACCAGAATTCTATCACCGTTATCAAGATAATGCCGGGTATCGTAGTAGATATCCATAATGCCGGCGGCAGGGGGACGAACGATGACTCCCTTTACCTTTTCCAGTATTGACCTGGTATCCGGTTGCAAATAATTGATATGATTGTCACTTACTTCAAAATAACCTCCATTGTCCACCAGGCGGTACTCGCCCTTTTCATCCAGCACCAGGAAGCTGTCACCTTCATTGACCGGAGTCAAATCACTTAATTTGAAAACCCTGCGTTTGGTAAAAACTTGCGATTCATATTCTTTTCCATCGTTTTGAATGACAGCTTTCCCCTCCGGATAAGGAAATTCTGTCAGCGGCCGGGCAAGCAACTGACCGGGTGTAATCTGAACAAGTTTCTTATCCGGATCGATGACGTTAAAGGCAAAATCCCTGGTGCTACCGTCCGATACGACAACGATCTCTTTGATCTGTTTGGCGTTACTACTGATGGGATGCTTGAGGTTGACTGCTTCCCAGCCATTTTTGGCGGAGAAAGATATATAACAATCGTCGATATCATCCACCTTGATTGCCGATGTGAATCCATCAAGACCGACTAAATACAGCTGCTTGGCATTGGCCACCGGCTGAGCTCTATTGATAATCTCAGCCAATTTAACGGCTTTATATTTATTACCCTGTAAGCTAATCGTTTCCAGCTTCCCCATTTCGTTCGGCTCTTGCAGAGTGAAACTGTTGACAACATCACCAATCACCTTCAAAGGGGGGACATACCAGGGAGTTCGTGAAATAGCCCCCATGGCCGCTACTCCAATCACCAGCCCCAGCAAGCCCAGACAGACGCCTGAAATCCAACCTTTTTTATTCATTGCAAAGCCTCAATCGAGAGCAGGTCGTCAATGTTTTGCTTGCCGGACGTGCCCGTGCAGGTGAAAGCCACGGCTCCTTCGGCGTTTTGATAAATCAAGCCTCCCTCGCCCAGCTCGGGATTGGTCAGCACAATACTCTTACCGTCGGCGCTGGTAAACTTATATTTATTGCCGCCGGCCATGCCGGTCTGTTTGAAAATTTGCGAAAAAGCAATGCCTTCCTTATCTCCGAAGGTCTGCTTGGGAAGGCAGGCGCTCCCTTCCGTATAATCAAAGATGGCGGTCTGGCCGTATATTATATAAAGCAAATCACGTATATGCATGCCCTGGGGAAACTGCGGCGCCAGGAATTTGGGCTGGTCTTGGCCGGTCACTTTGATAAAAGCAGCCAGGAAGTTTGCTTTGGTTTCATTTTTCTGCAGGCCGTCGCCGGCTTTCATAAAGACATTAGCTACTACGGTGTCATTGATATCGGCATATTCGGCGATAAGGTCCTGCGTTTTAATAGCTTTATCCACACTGTCGTAATACTGGTAATCCTCCTGGGGCAGATTTTTTGCCGCTGTTTCCAGGAACACCACTTTATTGGGCGGCTTTTGGTCGGCGCCTGTCTCAAAGTCCATGCGGATCAAGTTTTTCACCCAGTACATTGCTCTTTCACCGGGAATGACGATCCGGACAGGCTGATAATCATCTTCAAGGGGCCGGCCGTCATTAACATATGAAAGGATAACCAGGCGGCTAGCCAGGATCTCTTGCGGCACGGCAATGGAATATTTGTCACCGGCTGTGAAGCGGATGCGGCTAAAGTCCTTTTGCGTTTTTCCGTATTCTTTTAGAAAAGTTTCCAGCAACGGGCCGGTAGCGTCGACAATGACCTTTTCTCCGTTGGACCGCGTGGATTCAGCATGTTTTGTTACCGCCGCCAGCTTTTTCAGGTCGCCCTGGGTTATTTCAAAATCTCGTTCCAGCAATCCGCTTACAACAATCTTTTGATCATCGAAAGGGCCGGGAGCGTTGGCCGGCACGTCCTTCTTACTATCGCAGGCAGCCATGGTTACCATCAGCGCCAATATGACCAGCAGTAAAGATAATTTTTTAATGCTTTTCATTTTGAAGTCCGCTCCTTTTCAGTTATTGTAATTCCATGCTTACGAGCCACTTGACAGAGCGTTGCCCAAACTCATCGTTGCATATTATGATGCGTAAGCTCCCATCTTCACCGGCCTTTGTTTTTAGCGGTTTACCATAATCAGCGTAGACAACATATACATTATCCGGCTGCAGCACTTCAGACATATCCAGTCCGGACGTATAGCCATCAATGCCTTTCACAACAATTCTTTTGTAATTTTGGGCCAGCGCCGGATCGATGCTGTTCAATACTGCCAGGAGCGGAGTGCAAGTAAAGTAGTTATCGGTATTGCCCTGGGCGGAATGAATCGTCATCTTTTTTTCTACCGCCGACAGTTTCCGGAGGTCGGCAATGGTAAAACTGCCTAATATGGTGTCACCAGCCTTAATCACCAGTTTTCCTTCTTTCAGGCCGGTTTTATCGTGATTCAAAAACGAGAAGACAGCAATGACCAGGAGCAAAAATATAATACCCAAAACAAGCCGCTTTTTCGATTTAGCGCTTTTACTTGTATCAACACTTGTTTCAACCATCCTAATCCTCCCGGATAACTAAGAAAAAATATGAGGCATACCGGACACCCCGGCAAGTATACCGGGATGTCCGGCTGCTTCAGGGTTGTTTTGTGAAAAACCTTTATTGATTCAACGCATTTAAAATAGCTGTAACAGCCTCCGCCCTGGTCGCAAAGCCTTGGGGCTGAATGCTGTTGTCGGAATATCCATTGATAATTCCGCTCTCAGCCGCAATGGCTAAAGCGTCTCTGGCCCAGTCGGATATGCTCTCGCTGTCGGCAAACTGCATTTCGCTTTCTTCTGCCGTTAAGGAAAGCTTGGCCGCCTTGACGATCATCGCGGCCATCTGCTCGCGGGTGATCGGGTCGTCCGGCCCGAAGGTGTTGTCGTCGTAGCCGCTGACGATCCCGTTTGCAGCCGCGGTAGCAATGTATTTATTGGCCCAGTGTTCAGCGGTGTCCCCAAAGACTTTGCCATCCTGCAACGTCAGTTTGAACGCTTTCGTCAGAACGACGGAAAACTCGGCCCTGGTGATAGTGCTGTCAGGCATGAAGGTACCATCAGGATAACCGCTGATGACGCCAAGGGCTACCAGTTTTTTGATATTGCTTTCAGCCCAGTGGCCGGAGATGTCGTTCAAATCACCCGGCAGGTTTTGGAAAACCGGAACACTCTTGTCCGTAACAGTAACGACGCAGGTGGCGGTGAAGCCGCCATCTGTCGTGGTCACGGTGATGGTGGCAGTGCCCGGGGCAACAGCCGTAATCTTACCGTTGCTGTCGACCGCGGCAACTGCTGGATCGCTGGAACTCCAGGTCACGCTCTTGTTGGTGGCCGAACTCGGAGCGATAGTTGCCGTCAGCTGATCAGTGGCACCTACGCTGATGGTGGCGGTGGTCTTGTTAAGGGTAACCCCTGTGGCCGCTGTTGCGGCTTGGACGGTCACGGCGCAGGTGGCGGTCTTGCCGCCGTCCGCCGTGGTCACGGTGATGGTGGCAGTACCTGGGGCGACAGCGGTCACCAAGCCGGTGCTGTCGACTGTGGCCACTTTTGTATCGCTGGAACTCCAAGTCACGCTCTGGCTGGCGGCTGAACTCGGGGTGATAGTTGCCGTCAACTGGTCGGTGGAACCTACGCCGATGGTGACGCTGGTCTTGTCGAGACTAACCCCTGTAACGACCGTGGAAGAGGAATTCAACGTTTTATTAAGTGTCACATCCATCCGATAAATCCACTTGGCTGACTTGGAAGCGGTATGAATCGGATGCTCACTGGCAAGATTACCAGGATGGCCAAATACCAATCTGTACCTGGTATCGGCAGTCAGACTGGAAGAGCCCGCACCTGATTCACCGTCGTGTCCCAGCCGCTGCCAGTGGTCCTCATACGCTAAGATCGTTGGTACTTCCACAGCGTAGGCGGCGGCGGCCACAGAGTCGGGAAAATATATTTCGTTATCACCGGTATAGCCGGCCGTAGGGTCAGTAAAACTGCTCTCAACATTTTCCCAATTATCCGCTATGTGTGGAAAATAATACCGCGTAGTGTCCAGCAGGAATGATTTGGTTAATGTTTGATAGGGATAATTCGGAACATCGGACGTCCAAAATCTGAAGTTTGTCACATCGTCAGCTTTTATACCGCATGCCGTCAGGATGCTGGTCAGCCTGACACCGGTGGCCACTTCTAGCACCGGACACGGCAAATTGTCAATGAAAGTATATTTCTTATTTTCCACCTGCCCCGGCAAATCTTCCAAGTCGCTTTGCTGAAAGGTTTTGAAAAGGGTATAGGTTTTACTTGCATCACCGCTATAGCCAACCCAGACCTCAAGTTGCTGCGCCGCCGGATAGCCATCGTTACTTTGATCAGTGGCACCGGCCGGATTTGGCTGCGCAATCCACAGCAGGCTGAGCATTACGAACATCACCAAGCAGGCAACCATCTTTTGTGCTTTTGCTTTTAACTTCAATCTTCGCAACTGCATTTTTCTCCCTCCAAATGTTATCAAGTTGGTGCATAATAACAGGGGGTGCACCGCCAATAGCAATCTCTCTGTGTAATTCTTTACTATTATTGGTTGGTCAGCATAAACAGCTGGCCGGTATTGGGATCTTTGTAGACCGTGCCCATTTTTTCATAAATACCGCCCTCTCCCTGAGTTTCGATCAAGTTATCTTTAATGTTCTGGTCTTGTGTCACCTCCTGGCTGCGATTCAGGTCGACGCGCTCTCCTCCCTGGCCCAGGTCGACATTCCAGTGAATGATCAAAGAGAGCATCAGGCCGCAGGCAAAAACCAGCATGGCATCGACAATGTTGATGGCTCCTTCCATAGGACTATCGTCTTCTTTCATCCCGCGTCTTCTGCTCCTTAATCCCCCGTTCACAGCCAAACACCTCCAGTAAGCTTTACATTACAAATCGCACACATCGTATCTGCCGGCGGCGTCATAGTAGGATTTGTCACCTTGTTTCCTCCCTCACATATTCCATATATCCTCTGCCTGACCCGAAAAGAAATAAGATTGCAAATAATATTGCGGCATAAATATCCATGCTGTTTTTCTCCTTCATTTGCTGCAAGGGAACAGCATCGGCCGACATTTCGAACACGCGCCACGGTTGGCTTCCCGAACGCTCTAAAGAAACCCTTGAGGTTTTTGAAACTGTGTCGGCTGCCTCCTTGTCCTCCAGGTACTGCTGATCAGTTTCCGGCAATTGCGTCCCTGTTTGATCACCCCGCTCCACGTTATTTGGAGGACCACCGGCGGAGGACGCAGCAAGTTGATCAACGCCGCCTTCCGGACCGTTTACAACGCAGCTGGCCGTTAGATTGCCGACTACGGTGCTCACGGTAATGACAGCCGTGCCCGGGCCAACGACCTTGACCAGGCCATCTCTATTGACCGTGGCCACACTGGTATCGCTGGATTTCCAGGTTATTCTCCTATCGGTGGACTCTTCCGGCGGCAATATGGCCGCCGTTAACTGAACCGTGCTGCCGACTTTAACATTGGCTATCTCCTGGTTGAGGACGATGCCGGTAGGCGGCATGCCGCCCAGCATAACTTCAATCGCATGCACCCATTTGGCCGATCTGGAGGCGGTGCGGGTGCTGGTATCGTTCTGGCCAAACAACAGCCTGAATCTGGTTGAAGTATCATGAACAGTAAAATCCGGGTAAGTAGCAAACCGTTTCCAATTATCATGTAAGGCAATGATCGGCTCCACCTGGACCGCTCCATATACCGCCCCTGGTATGGCCGATTGTGTTTCAAAATCCCAGTGTGTCGGGAGGTTCGGATAATAGTAGCGATCTGTGTCAAGCAGGAATGACTTGGGCAAACATTCATACCACCCTTTTTTAACGTCGGTCGCATAAAAATAAAACGCTTCCACTGAGTTGACATCAATACCGGAGTCCGCCAGAATATCGGTCAGTTTTACTCCTCTAGCCGAATCCAAAACCACCGCCGGCATGCTGTCAATGAAAGTATAGGCCTGCTCCACCTGCGGCATCGCCTCCAGGTCGCTGAGCGTGTAAACCTTCTTCGTATGGTAAGGCCCTCCGTAATAGCCGACCTTGATGGTAAGTGAAGTCGCCGGATCACTTGTATGAAACGGATCGGCGCTGACCATGCCCGGTTGCGCGAACCATCGCACACTGAGCAATATAGTCAGCATCATCACAAAGCCAACAGCTTTCCACAGCCTGGTTTTTAACTCCAATCCTCTCAACTGCATTGCTCTTCACTCCATCGCAATCAAGTATTCAATATGATAGCAGCGGCTGATGCATTGTTTTGTCATATTTGTACAGGGGGTTGAAAACTCCCTCCCAGGCCGTTGCCGGCCTGAGAGGGAATTTCATTGATGTACTGCTAAAAGCACAGACTAGGGAGTAGTTACGGTTACATAGACGCTGCTCCGGCTCCAGTTGCCCGCGGCGTCACCGGCGGTGACCCGGAAGGTGTAACTGGTATTAGCGGCCAGGCCGGTAACATTGTAGCTGGTGCCGCCGTCCACTGTGGCGATCTGAGTGCCGTTCCGCGTAATCCGGTAGCTTGTCACGCCAACATTATCACTGGCGGCGGACCAGTTCAGGGTCAAACCGGCATTGGTAACACCGGATGCTGTCACGCTGCTGCCGGTTGGCCAGTAGGGAGCGGACCGATCAGAGGATGGTGTGGTTGTGATTACGGTTACGCTGGGGCCGGTGGTGGTCCAGTTGCCCGCGGCATTGCCGGCGGTAACCCGGAAGGTATACTGGGTGCCGGCGGTCAGTCCTGTAACGTTGCAGCTGGTTCCGTCCACGGGCACCGGTGTTGCCAGAGTGCCGTTCCGGTAGACCCGGTAACCTGTTACGCCGGTATTATCGGTGGCCGCGCTCCAGGTTAGAGTTACGCTCTGACCGTTGGCGGAAACAACGGCGTTTACGGTACTGCCGGCGGGCCAGACGGGGGCTGTTTGACCGGTGGGTGAACTCGTGTTGACGTTCACCAGCACGCTCGCTGTGGCCGTGGTGTAACCGGCCTTTTCGGCTGTGATGATGATGATGGCACTACCGGGAGCCACGGCCGTGATTACGCCGCCGTCGCTGACGGTGGCCACGGACGTGTTGTCGGAAGCGTAGCTCAGACCGGCGTCGGCCGGGTCAACGGTAACACCTATAGCCTGGGTGCCGCCCACGTTCAGGGTGGTACTGGCCGGGGTGACATTTATACTGATAACGTTGGAGCTGACGGTCACAACACAAGTGGCGGTGAAGCCGCCGTCCGCCGTGGTTACGGTAATGTTGGCGGTGCCCGCTCCCACTGCTGTCACCAGGCCGGTGCTGTCTACCGTGGCTACCGCGGTGTTGTCGGAGGCCCAGGTCACTTCCTGGTTACTGGCGTCGGCCGGTGTAACTGTCGCTGTCAGCTGATCGGTGCCGCCTGTGGTGATGGTTTCGCTGCTCTTATCAAGGCTGACTCCGGTAACCGGTACTGTTACGGTAATATCAATCTCACTTACCCACTTCGCACAAAAGTTTGCTGTTTTATCCCCTGCATTTGCCTGGCCCATAAACAACCGCAAGGTGTTTACGGTATCCAACTGGTTAGGATCGCTGGTAACAAACCCCTGTGCAGCGGTCGCCAGTATGGTATCTACCTGTTGCGCCGCGCTTCCATCAGCAGGATAGTAGTAACGCGTGTTAAACAACTGTGTTTGCGCTGCGGGAAAGCTCGTAACATAGCCGTCGCTGGCTTTGACAACTATACTTTGCACTTGGCTGCTGTTAACTGAAGCATAGTGTGACAAAATATCGGCCAATGAAGCGCCCAGCCCGGTGTAGTAAACAGTCGCCCCGTTGGATTTGGTCGCCGAAAAGGCTCTAAGCACACCACTGGTATTTAAGGCATTAATTTGAGCTGCAGTTACTGTTACCGGACTGCCGCCATTAACTACTAAATTCACAGAGGTGGTGGCATCGCTGTTATAGATGGGTATGCGCAGCGTATTGCTGGTAACCCCTCCGACGGTGGCAGTCAGGAAAATGTTGCCACTCTGATAGATTGTCATAATGTCGCCGGATATGGAGTTGCTGACCGAAGCATCAACGGTTGCCCAGGTGACAGTCATTCCTGAAATGTCATATGAAGCCCCGTCCTGATCAGCGCCAACCAGCGTCAATGTGCTGAGATCAAGAGTCGGAGGTGCATTGTCATAGGTCAGAGAAGGACTGCCGCTCAGAGTAAGTGTGGTCAGTACAGAAGCCGCGTTGACAGTTACGCCGCAGGTGGCTGTAAAGCCGCCGTCCGCCGTGGTTACGGTGATGTTGGCCGTACCGGGAGCCACAGCCGTCACCAGGCCGGTGCTGTCTACCGTGGCCACCGTCGTGTTGTCGGATGCCCAGGTCACTTCCTGGTTGCTGGCGTCGGCCGGCGCAACGGTCGCTGTCAATTGGTCTGTGCCGCCGGCGGTAATGGTGTCGCTGGTCTTGTCGAGACTGACTCCGGTCACCGCCACTGTCGAAGCTTGTACGGTTACGGCGCAGGTGGCATTGAGACTGCCGTCCGCGTTGGTGGCGATGATGTTGGCAGTACCGGGCGCTACTGCCGTCACCAGGCCGGTGTCGCTGACCGTGGCCACCGCCGTATCGCTGGAGGCCCAGGTCACGTTCTGGCTGGCACCGGTCGTGCCGATGGTTGCCGTCAGTTGGTCTGTGGCACCGGCAGTGATGGTATCGACAGCCTTGTTGAGCCACATTGTTGTAGCCGGGTATACATCTTGCACGGTTACGGCGCAGGTGGCGGTGTAGCCGCCGTCCGCCGTGGTTACGGTAATGTTGGCCGTGCCGGCTGAGACAGCCGTTACCGTGCCGCTGCTGTTGACTGTGGCCACCGCCGTGTTGTCGGAGCTATAGGTATAGTTTTTGTTGGTGGCGTTGGACGGAACTACTGTCGCAAACAATTGTTCTACGCTAGCCTGGTTATTGTCGGTATTAGGCACATTAATCAGGCTGCTGTCTCTGTTTAGAGTAATTCCGGTTACCGGCACCGTGGCGGACTGCAC
>Ga0067045_1005157_pt1 | contig 15907 bp, 12 predicted proteins | sample TerdegcTABiofilm_FD_59184 | JGI IMG/M metagenome (GOLD analysis project Ga0067045, IMG submission 59184) | Combined Assembly of (Gp0054472, Gp0054536) Wastewater bioreactor microbial communities from Singapore -Terephthalate degrading...
TCGTAGGGGCGTATCAGCCGGACGATGGAGGTTGCGAGCACACGATCCGAGGTTGCAACCGGCTGGTACGCCCTTGTTCCGACAAATGGCGGCCTTAACCGGCTGGTCTACGCCTCACGCGGTACATGGGGCGAACCAACCGCGCGCTGTCGCGTCCCTCTTCTCGGCGGGTTCCGCTCGGCGGTCGATTCGCCCCTGCGGGCATTGTGCGGCGCGCGGTCGTAGACACTGCGGGCCTAACGACCGCCATAGGAATGAACATCGCCCGCCTTGATTTCGACACGGCGCTTCGCGCCGGCTCAATCACCGGCGGGCTGCGCACGCACCCTGTCACGGCGTATCGGCCGGACCGCCGACGGTGCGATCCCGAGCAGTCTGCGCCGATCGGCCCATTGGCGTCGCGAGATGCGACGGATGCTCAACGTCGCCGTCGCAGCGCGGAGCCTCCCCCGACCGCTTCAGATGTGATACAATGGCCGTCGGTTGTGGTTAGTTTGCGGCAGGGGAGGTAGCTGCGGTGTCCGGGCACTCGAAATGGCATAACATCCGATTGAGGAAGGGGAAGCAAGACGCCGAACGTGGCGCTCGCTTCACCAAACTCGCGCGCGAGATCATCATCGCCGCCAAGCAGGGCGGCGGCAATCCCGACGCCAACATTCGGCTCCGATTGGCAATCCAGAAGGCGCGCGAAGCCTCCATGCCGCAGGACAAGATCAAGAACGCCATCCAGCGCGGCACCGGCGAGGTCGAAGGCGCCGCCATCGAAGAGCTCATGTATGAGGCCTACGCGCCCGGCGGCGTGGCCATGATGATCTTCTGCGCCACCGACAACCGCAACCGCACGGTGGCCGACGTGCGCAGCATCCTGAACAAGAACAATGGGCGTCTCGCCGAGAGCGGCGCGGTGAGCTATCTGTTCGGTCCGCCGGTGGGTCTGATCACCATCGAGCGGGACGGCGTTGAGGAAGACGCCGTGCTAACCGCCGCGCTCGAAGCGGGCGCCGACGATGTGCAGACCACCGACGACGGCTTCGAGGTCTACACATCGCCGGGAGATCTGGCAGGCGTTGCCGACGCGCTGCGCGAGGCGGGGCTGAAGGTGGTCTCGTCGGATGTTACGCGCATACCGACCACGACGGTTCGCGTCGAGGGGAAGGAAGCCCAGCAGGTGCTGAAGCTGATGGACCTCCTCGAAGAGCACGACGACATCCAGGCCGTTCATGCGAACTTCGACATCCCCGACGAGGAGATGGAGGCGGATCGGTAGGCTCTTCCAGTAGCCGTTCGGGCGCTTCGGCGCCGGGCGCCGGGCTTTACGTTCCCTATGTCGGCGAGGACGCGGCGCCGGCAGCCCCGATTGTAACGCTTGTCCTCGTCATGGCGAACATGGCCGCGTTCGGGCTCGTGGCCGTCGTCACATGGCGCACGGGCCCCGACATTCCCGTCCGCTGGTTCGCGGCGCTCGGTCTCGCCCCGGACTCGATCCGGTGGCACACCCCCTTCACCTACTGGCTGCTCCACGAACACCTGCTCCATCTTTCGGTGAACATGCTCTTGCTCTTCGTGTTCGGGAGCGCAGTCGAACGCGCCATGGGTCGCTGGCGGTTTGCCCTCCTGTTCGTCGCGGCGGCGGCATTGACCGGGCTCTGTGAGGCTGGCGCGGTCATCTACGGGCCCGTGCGCGAACGAGACATCATGGTGATCGGAGCGTCTGGCCCGGTCGCGTGGGTGCTGGGAGTGTTCGCGGCATGCTTTTATCGCTCGAGGCTGTGCATCGGCGGAACGCGCATCCGCGTGCCCGTCGTTCCGCTGATAGCGATCACAGCCTGCGGCGAGATGGTGTCCATCGCCGCCCACTCGGCGCAGACGGGCGGCGCGATCGCGCCATCGGCGGCTCACTGGGCGCATATAGCGGGCTTCCTGCTGGGCATCGGCTGGGCGCATGCCTCCGGCATGGTGGCGACCGCTCAGCGCGACTACCGCCGCAAGGCGATTCATGACGAAGCGGACGGCGTCTCGCCGTTCGCCGCAGCCGAGAAGTGGGAGTCGGTGGTCCGATCGGATCCGACGAACCGCGAAGCCGTCGTGCGATGGATCGAAGCGCTCAGGGACACAGGCGACCGCGAGCGAGCCGCGTCCGTCGCCGCCGAGCAGATCGCCCACGCCATGGGCGCGGGCCAGACCGACGAGGCCGTGCGACTCTACGGCATCGTCGCGGATCTGAACCCGTTGCGCCTGCTGACCGACGAGCAGGCCATGGCCCTGGCTTCAGCCGTCTCGCAGGGAGCCGACTCCGGGCTTACGCTTGCCGCCTATGACGCCGTGGCTGCGAGCGCCTCGGATGAGAGAACGCGCCGCAAAGCGCAGCTCCGGGCCATTGCATGGCTGCTGCGGAGCGAAGGGCTCACGCCGGACGCACAGGCCAGGCTTCAGGCGTTCCTGGCGTCTGCCGACGACCCCGAAGATAAGGCCTATCTCGAAAGACTTGCCGCAGAAGCGCGAAACCGAGCGTCAGACGCCTCATAGACGGCCACGGATGTCCCGAACTACAGCAGTCCCCCCATAACCAGCGCCATGATGATGACGCCGACCACAACCCTGTACCAGACGAACACATACGTCGGGTGTCGTCGCAGGAACTTGATGAGGAAGTCTATGGTCGCCCAGCCCACGATGAACGCCATGATGGTGGCCAGAATGATGGGCCGGGTCATCTGGGCCGCGACGATGGCCTCGCGGTGTTTGACAAGCTCATAGAGGCCGGCGCCGGTGATGGCCGGCAGGCTCAGCAGGAACGAGAAGCGGGCGGCCGTGGCCCGCTCGAGACCGCAGGCAAGCGCTGCGGTGATGGTGGTGCCTGAGCGCGAAGCGCCCGGCATTAGCGAGAAGGCCTGACCGATCCCGATGGCAAGCCCGTCCCACACGCCGATGCTTCCCAGCCTGCGCGTTCGCTTGGCCTTCTTCTCGACAACGGCAAGGATGATGCCGAAGCTGATCATGCTGCCCGCAATCACATGGAGAGCGCGGAACGGTCCCTCGATGGCGTCCTTCAGCAGTACGCCGCACACCACCACCGGGATGGTCCCGATGATGACCGGCATCAGCAGCCGACGGTCGGCCCTGTCCGGCTCGGCCGACGAGCCCGCCGGCCGCAAGAGCACGTCCGCAATGTCCTTGCGGAAATAGACCACCGCCGCCAGCACGGAGCCGAGCTGGCTAACAGCCGTGAATGCGGCGCCCATGCCCTGGCTTTCGCTCAGGCCGAACAGATGCAGCGCCACGGCAAGGTGGGCCGTGCTGCTGATGGGCAGCCACTCCGTGAAGCCCTGCAGAAACCCCAGTATGAGAGCCTGAAGGTCCGACATGATCACCCGCGCTCCTGGTCGTCGCGAACATAGCCGATGAAATCGCCGTCGCGGAGTTTCTCGTCACCAACCGCGGCTCCCGCCTTGTCAGGCACCGAGTCCTGCATCTTGCCGACGCGCTTGAGCGGCACGGGCTGCAGGGGCAGCGGATCGGGGCGGCCTGTGGTCTCGACGCGCCGGCGCACGTGGTCCTCCATGATCGCCGTCAGGGCCGCCACCTGCTCAGGCATGGCATCCGCCACGTTGCGCTGCTCCTCNGGGTCCTCGCTCAGGTTGTAGAGCTCGACCTCAGGGAAGCCGTGCGGGTCCGGCTCCAGGGCGCGAATGAGTTTCCATGCATGCGTGCGCACCGCGCGCTTCTTCATCCACGTGTTTTCGGTCATGTGGATCGCGTCGCAGGTCCCCCGCGACACGCCAGGGCCGTCCGCCTCGATCAAGGGCCGCATGCTGATGCCATCGAGAGGTTCCGCGGCGACGCCCGCATAGTCGAGGATCGTCGGCACGAGATCAAGAGAGCGAGTCAGGCCGTGGACGCGGCGTCCAGCCGGAACGGCGCCGGGCAGACGCATGATCAGGGGTATCCGGGTGTTGGTGTCATAGAGACCGTGGTGATCGAACCAGCAACCATGCTCATCGAGCTCTTCGCCGTGATCGGTCGTTATCACGAGCAGCGTGTCGTCCACCAGGTCAAGTTCCTCGAGCCGGGTGAGCACATGACCGAGACATGCATCCATATACGCGATCTCGGCATCGTACTGTGCCTTGGGAAACTCGATGTCCGTCACGCCGGGCATCCATTCGTGGAAGTACCACTTGAAGGGCTCGAAGGCCCACACCGCATCCATGGACCGGTTGGTCGGGTCCCGTTCGTCGCCCTCGAAGAACATCCGATCGAACGGGGCCGGAGGTAGATACGGAGTGTGAGGATCCCAGAAATGCAGGAAGAGAAAGAACGGCTGCGCCTGATCCGCAGCGACATTCAGGGCCCTGAGCGACGCTTCGAGGACCGCTTCGCCCTTGCGCCATTCCCGTTTGAGGCTCGTATCCCACGCATAGGTCTCCACCATGTCGAAGCCGCGCGTGAACCACTTGCCCAGATTGTCGGCGGCCGCCGTCCAGTAGCCGGCGTCTTTCAGGCGTTCGGCAAGCATGGGCATGTCTGCCGGCGGCTCGAAGGCAGCCGACTGTCCCGTCACATGATGGGCATAGACATCGCGCCCCGTTAGCATCGTCGTGTGTCCCGGATAGGTCGGGATGTGCGGGCTGAAATGCTCCATAAACAGCGTGCCCTGGGCCGCGACCCTGTCCAGATGCGGGGTGGTGGGCCGGAAATGCCCGTAGCAGCCGAGCCTGTCGGCGCGCAAGGTGTCGAGGGACACAAGAATGACGTTCATGGGGATCCTCCGAGAGCCGCCTGCGCAGCGTGGTACGCCGCGGGGCAGATGCGACGGTCATCGTACCTGAACGGTGCATCGCCGGGCAATCGCTCGCACGGCCGTACGGAACATGGGCAGGCTAGAATCCGGTAACATAGGAAGCGTCACTATGCGTCCAATGTAGCAGGGAGGTTCGCATCGGATGTCCAGACTGATGACCTATCTGACTCTGGGATTGCTGATCGTAATCCTCGGAGTGATGTCGTGGGTGGTAGAGCGAGCCGGCAAGCCCGACCCGCCCAAGACCCCCACGGCTCAGGAGAACGCCGCCCGCGAAGCGGCGATGAAACAGCGGATGGAGCAAGAGGCCGCGTCGCGAGCCAAGATGATGGAGAGCCTCAAGAACCAGCCTTCCGCCAAGAAGGGCGGCGTCGAGACCGCGACCGGCAAGCGACCGGTCAATCCCACGGCGCCCCCTGAGCCGCCCAAGACCGGCAAACTGCCCGCGGGCGCGCTGGATGTGACCGGCGATTGGTTCAAGAATCGCAAGCCTGGCGACGTCGGGCTGTCGCAGCTCGAACAAGAGGCCGCCGAGGAGCCGCCGGCTCCCCAGCCGCCCCCCAAGCCGGCGCCGGCGATGCGCCCCCAGTAGGCGGAGCGACAGGGCGCTCCGGCGAATCGTCATGCGAAGGCTTCGTGGCAGGTGCGTGGCGCCCGGGCGGGCCATGGGGCGTGCCCGGATGATACGCTCGCGCGACGATCTGGCCGATCTGCATCGAAGCTCACCGGATGCGCCCTTCTGGACCGCGCAGCATTCGCCCGCCGATGAGCAGGATCTCGTGCTCGTGCTCGTCGGCGGCTCCGATCCCCTGAACGCCGAAGACGTGCCCGGATGCGGAGTGGCCGTCGTCTCGGCGAGTCCGGTGCGCAGCCTGGCCATCCGCGGGCGGACGCCCCCTCCGTGCGTCGCCGATCTCGGCACCGGCGTTCAGACGATTCGCGACGGCGAACTCGTCCTCGTGGACGGCGCGCGCGGCGAAGTGCTCGTTGATCCCACCGATCGGGCTGTCTCGGCATTCCAGGCGCGCCTGACGGGTCTCATGCCCTCGCGCCGCTACTTCGTGGACTATGCCCACGAGACCGTGCGCACTCCCGACGGCCGGCTGATCCTCGTCGGCGGCATGGTCAGTCAGGGAATCGAGAGCGCCGACGGGCCGTCCTATCCCATCGAGGAAGCCGTCGCATCGGGACCCGATCTGATCATCGTCGAGGCCGGATGCGATGCAGGCCTGATCGGTGACCTCACGCCTGCCGCGCACGGCAAGCCGCTGCTCTTCAGGGTACACCCCGAAGGCTGCTGCGAAGAGGCACTGATCCGCGCGGGCGCATGGGGCGACATCACCGTGGCGACGCCGATCGGTCCGCGCGGCGCCGCCGTGCACAGGTTCCGTGAGAGTCTCGAGGCCGCCACTGAGACGCTCGTCGCCGACGGCCTGGAAACCGGGCCCGTTCGCGTCGCCGGCTGGACTCGCGAAGGCATCGAGGAGCCGGCCTGGGTCGCGGAGAGCAGCATCGAGCGTCTCGTCGTCGAGATCAAGCCGCAGGCATCCCGCCCGGGCACGCTGCTCAGCCCGTGGCTCGAGGAGATGCTCGACGCAGCGCGATCCATTGCGGTGCCTCTCTATGTCGCCATGGAGCCCTCGCGCCTACCCTGGGCGGCGGATGCCGTCGAGGCCGGGATCGGCGGGGTGTTCGTTCCCTGGCCCGACGTTCAGCCCTGGAAATCCGCCCTGCGCACCGCCGCCTACGCCGACTGGCAGTAGGCCGACGCTCTACCCGTTCGGCCCATCGGGTTCAGCTACCCGTCACATCAGTCAGCCCGTTTGCCGCGCCAGCGGGCTGCGCCACCAAAAGCCCAACGTTGGGCTGCTCAGGAGCTCGGGTGCTGAGGATGCTCGGAGGAAACCTCGCCGTCATCATCGGCAGCCATGGCCGTGCCCGTGGCGGCAGTGGGGAGCCGACGGAGCGTCACGAGGCGCGAGCGCACACGCTGGACTTCGTCGGCGGTGATGGGCCCCATGGCCTCGAAGCGTCGGCGCTCGTCGTCGGAGGCTTCGCCTGAGGGATCGTTGAGGATGCGGAAGTCCCACTCCTCTTCGGGAATGAAGCACTCGTTCAGCCGCTTGCAGTTCGAGCAGCGGTAGCGCAGATAGACAAAGCGGTGGCCGCACGGACGCGACATCCGGGTCTGCTGCATCACGTCACGAGCGAATATGCGCTGGCCGCAGGAGCATGTGAGCGCTGCCTTCATGGCTGACGACGCCTCCGAGGGCAAGGTGTGAGTCTGGACTCACGTCGGACGAACCGACCGGGTCCGACATTCCGCAGTATACCTCGACGCACCGGGTGTGCCGGCGTGACCGATTCTAGCCTGTCAGCAGTTCCACCGGGTTTTCCAGCAGGCGGCGCACCTCCTGCAGGAACTGCGCGCCGAGCAAGCCATCCACGGTCCGATGGTCGCACGAAAGGGTGATACGCATGCGGCGCCGAGCGACAAAGCCGCCCCGTTCGTCCACCATGACCTCGGGAGCGACCGCTCCAACGGCCAGAATGGCGGACTCCGGAGGGCTGATGATGGCCGCGAACTCCTCGATGCCGAACATGCCCAGGTTGCTCACCGTGAACGTCGCTCCCGACATCTCCTGAGGCGTGATTGCCCCTGATCGTGTGCGAGCGATGAGCTTCTTGGCCTCGGCGGAGATATCCCGCAGGTCTCGCTGCTCACAGTCGGTCACCACGGGTATCCGAAGCCCATCCTCGGTGCCGACGGCGATGCCGATGTTCACCGAGCCGTGCTTGCGTATGCGCTCTTCCGGCGTGAAGGACACGTTGACATCGGAGAACTTCACCAGCGCGACGGCGCAGGCCTTGACCACGAGGTCATTGACGGTGACCTTTCCCTCGGGATACCGCGCGTTCAGTTGGGTGAGCGTATCGAGCGCACGCTCCATGTCAACAGGCGTGACCAGGTAGAAATGGGGGATCGTCTGCTTGCTCTGGACCGTCCGGCGTGCGATGGCCCGGCGCATCTTCGTGATCTCGATGTCGGAAGACGGCTTCGCGACGAACGCAGGCTGGGGCCGCGGCGGCGCAGGTGGCGGTACAGGGGCTGTGGTGCGAGGGGCGCTCGCTTCATGGAATGCCAGCACATCCCGAGCCACGACGCGACCAACGCCGCCGCCGGTGCCGCGAACCTGCGTGATGTCTACGCCGAGACGTCGCGCGACGCTCTTGGCGAGCGGAGAAGCTCGAACGCGCAGCGCAGGCTCTCGAGGGAGGTCCTGGGGAGCGCCGCCGGGCGACGGGCCTTCACGGACAATGACGGGCGCCGGTTCGGCCTGAGCGGCAGTGGCGCTTGCCGGAGCCGCAGGTTCCGACCTGTCCACTTCCCCTTCGACAGCGCCGATGTAGGCGATCACGGCTCCCACGGGAACGGTCTCGCCCTCCGGCACGACGATGCGGGCCAGAACCCCCGCCTCTTCCGCCGGTATCTCGACGTTCGCCTTGTCCGTCTCAATCTCGGCAATGGGCTCCTCGACCGCCACCGTATCGCCGTCGCGCTTGAGCCAGCGGAGGATGGTGCCCTCCTCCATGCCGTCGCCCATCTTGGGCATGCGTACTTCCGCCATGCACTCCCCCTTCTCAACAACCAGCGGCGTGCGGTGGACCGGCCCTGATCGGCGGGCCCACCGCAGCCCGCGGTTCCTACTGCTTCAGCAGCGGCCCCGGCTTCGACTCACCTTTGGCCAGGCCGAGCGCCCAGCGAATGCCGCCCAGCATGTGCCGGCGCACGACCTCGTTGCCCCACACGTCGGCCCGATGACCGAACGCCGTGTAGAACACCTTCCCCTTGCCGTAGGCCTTGCACCACGCCAGCAGGTTGTCGCCGGGCTGATTGGCTCCGGGCCTGCCGTCATCGGGGTTCTTGTCGAGATAGAGCAACACGCGCACCTTCGAGCGGTCGTTGTGCTTGAAGATGTAGACTTCCTCGAGGATTCTGGTGCCCTTCTCCCACTGCGCGGTGGCGGGGTGCTTGGGGTCCTGCACGAGCGGTTCGATCGTGCACTGCGCCCCGTGGGTAAGGAACTCATCGCCGATCAGGTCGAGGTAGTCGGCATTGCCGTGATAGGTATCCGTCGCGGCGTGCATGCCGATGAAGGCTTTGCCGCCCTTGAGCCATTCGAGAAACGCCTTGAGGTCAGGTACCCCGATGTCACCCGTGGTGTTGTAGAAGATCACGCCGTCGAACTTGTTGGCATTCAGGTACTCAGGCGTGAGCATTCGCTTCACGTCCTCGCCGTTGCGGCACATTTCGAGGGTGAACTCGCCGCTAATCCGCCCGAGCTCGAGCAGCGTCTTCTCGCCGGCGGCGATGCCTTCTTCATGGCGGAACCCCGCCGTATGCGAGACGAGCAGCAGCTTCTTCTTGGGCGGAGCCGCATAGCTCGCTGAGACTGAGACAGCTGCGATGGTAAGCAGCATGATGATGCGTAGATCCATGGTGGCTCTCCTTGGGCGTATCGCCCGATGCTTACCCTTAGTATGCTTCACGGAGCGCCGGATTCCTGCCGACGCGCAGACCCGATCGGTCGCAGGACAGCATACAGCGGTATAATCCGTGTGTTCGCGTGACCGCTTGCACAAGTGTGAGGGGAAGTACATGCCGCCAACGACAGGCCAGAGAGTACCGATAGCCGCGCTCGAGCGGCTTGCCACCTATCATCGGCACTTGCTGGACCTTGAGCAGGAGCGCATCACGACGATCTCGTCGGCGTCGCTCGAGACCCACACAGGCATACCGGCCGCTCAGTTCCGCAAGGACCTCTCGTATTTCGGCGAGTTCGGCAAGCCGGGCGTCGGATATGAGGTGTCGCACCTTCGCGAGTCCATCGCGCGCATCCTGCGTATGGACAGAGAGCAGCGCGTGCTCCTCGTGGGCGCAGGCAACCTTGGCGCGGCGCTGGTCGGGTACCCGGGCCTCAAAGAGCAGCGTCTTCGGTTGGTGGCGGTCTTCGACAACAACTATGCCAAGATCGGTCGGCGACTGTGGGACATGCAGATCCTCGACGTGGCCACGCTGACCGAGGTTAACCGCGAAATGAGGGCCGGCATCGGTATCATCGCGGTGCCCCGTCAGGCTGCGCAGGGAGCCGCCGATGCGCTTATCGCCGCCGGAGTGCGCGCCATTCTGAACTTCGCGCCGGCAACGCTCCGCGTGCCGCCGGGGGTGATGGTCCGCAATGTGTCGTTTGTGCAGGAGCTGGCTGTCCTCTCCTACCACCTGGCGTCTCTCGACGGCGAGGACGTGACGACGCCCGACTACTCAAACGTCGAGAACTACGAGGTCTAGGACAGCGACGGAGGCGACGGACCGATAACCGCCATGTGGGGGTAAGGGGAAGACCCTCCCAGAGGGAGCAGGAGTACGAGCGTACGATCCATTGATCTTTCGACAGTGCCCACCGACACCGTGGACTTTGTCGTAGTGGGCAGCGGCATAGCCGGCCTGACGTTTGTCAACCAGACTGCCCGGCACTTCGACACCCTGATCCTGACCAAGAAGGATCGCGCCGAATCCAACACCAACTACGCTCAGGGCGGCATAGCAGGCGTGGTCTCCGACGATGACACGCTGGAAGAGCATGCCGGCGACACGATCCGCGCGGGCGCGGGGCTCTGCCACGAAGACGCCGTCCGCACTCTGGTTGCGGAAGGACCGGAGCGGATTCGTGATCTCATAGCCCTTGGCGCGCGCTTCAGCACCGAACGGGATGCCTCGGGGGTGGAGCACCTCGCCCTCGGTCGTGAAGGCGGCCATTCGCGCAATCGAATCGTGCATGCCGTTGATCGGACGGGGTGGGAATGCGAGCGGGCCCTGCTCGCCGCCGTGAGGGACTTGCCCCGCCTGCGCATTGTCGAGCACTGCCTCGTCATAGACCTGGCCCTCGCCGAAGTGGATGGACGCCGGACCTGCGTTGGCGTCTTTGCGCTGGACGCCAACACCGGCGATCTTCACCTGTTCCTCGCTCGCGCCGTGGTGCTGGCCAGCGGCGGTTGCGGTCGTATCTACCTGCACACCACCAACCCCGACATCGCCACAGGCGACGGCGTCGCCATGGCATGGCGTGCAGGGGCTGCCGTGGCCAACATGGAGTTCATCCAGTTCCATCCCACCACGCTCTATCATCCCCACGGCCGCTCGTTTCTGATCTCCGAAGCCGTCCGCGGCGAGGGCGGCATTCTACGCACCGCCGATGGCGAGACCTTCATGCACCGCTACCACCCGATGGGGGATCTGGCGCCTCGCGACGTGGTCGCGCGCGCCATCCATGCTGAGCGGTTGCGGCGAGGCGAGCCGTGCGTCTACCTGGATATCACCCATCTCGGCGACGACTTCATCCGTCATCGGTTCCCGACCATCCATGCCCGCTGCATGGAGCTGGGCCTGGACATTGCCGCCGATCCCATCCCCGTGGTCCCAGCCGCTCACTACATGTGCGGAGGCGTCCAGACGGATCTCGAAGGGCGCACGACGCTGCCTGGCCTGTTCGCTGCCGGCGAGGTTGCGTGCACGGGCGTCCACGGAGCCAATCGGCTGGCCTCCAACTCGCTGCTCGAGGCAATGGTCTTCGGTCATCGCGCGGCTCTTGCGGCCATGGAGGACGCGTCGGCATCCGGCCTGCCCGAGGGCATGCCGCCCGTCGAACCCGGCGATGTGAGCGTGCGCGGGTCGGGCCTCGACGCCGGCGAGGAAGCCCCGCCGCCCGCCGTCATGGGAGCAGCGCGCAAGCACCTCCAGGCCGTGATGAATGACTACGTCGGGATCGTGCGCAATGACCGTCTGCTGATCACCGCCGACTCGCAGATACGGCGTTTCCAGAAGGAGACGCGCGACCTCTTGCGCGCGTCGCGGCGAGACGCCGATATCTACGAGCTCCGCAACATGGCCGACGTTGCCCGCCTTGTCGTTCGGTCTGCTCTTTCGCGCACCGAGTCGCGCGGGCTCCACTACAACACAGACCATCCCGATCCTGATCCTGAACAGGCCCACGACACGGTGCTTCAGCGCGGGACCTGATCCGCTGCAAGGGGCGTAGTCCTACAGCCGACTGGTCGCCCCATCCGACGTGCACATCCCGCCGACCCGCTGTATCATAGAGGGTGAGCGACGGCCGTCGCGACCACCGCGCACGCGGCTCAGGCCGTGCGGTCGTCCAGCGCAATGTTACGCGGAGGTGCTCCATGAGTGCCGGATTCAGAACCGCCTGGGCGACATGGGCCGCGCTGGCTGCAGCCATGGTCGCCGTCGGTGTGCGTGCCTCAGCCGATCTTCCTTACCTCGCCAATCCGGTTCCGCCCCCCATCCCGGCGATTCCCCCGAGCATCACCTACCCGTCCGATCTCGATACGGATCTGGACCATGTGGATGACCTGATCGCCGAGCGTATCGCCGCCATTCGTGCGCGGATCGCGGCGGAGCCTGACGCGGCCGCCCGTGCCCGGATCCAGATGGAGTTGGGCGAGCCCACCGGAGTGGAGTTGCTGTTCTGCCAGCCGATCACGCAGGCGGACCTCGACGCGTTCACTTCTCTCGGCGGCCGCGTCCGCTACATCTTCCGGCACGTGAGCTACGGATGGGGCGGCACCATCCCTCTGGAGGCTGCTGCACGTCTGCCCGCTATGCTCGGCCCGTCCTTCCTGGCGGTGCTGCAGGATCGTCCCATGCACCCGAATATGGACGAATCCACGCGCACGGGCCGCGTGAGGCCCGTGTGGGCGTCCGGTTTCGCAGGATCGCCGTCGGGGTTCACAGGAGGGAGCAACACCTCCATCGCCATCATAGACACGGGCGTGGACGGCACGCATCCGGACCTTGCCGGCAGGATGCGCTACTGGAACGACTGGTTCGACTTCTCGCCGACCCCGGTGGATTACGGAGGCCACGGCACCCATGCGGCGGGAGTGGCGCTCGGGACCGGATCGGTCGCAGGCGTTTCACCCACCACCCTGCGCATCACCGACTATGGGGACCTCTCGAGCGTGTCCGCCGGCAGCTTCCAGCCCTGGCCGCTCCATCTGCCCGCGGGCAGCGCAACCCTGAGCATGACCGCCACATTCCTCGGCGGAGGCCAGGCGACGCTGGGTTACGTGTATGGCGATGACAATGCCTATTCCTACACGCTCGGTACCCCCACCTCCACCGGGACATCGCCCCGCACCGTGACGGCGAGCTTCACCGCGCAGTCCAACCGGCATTACTCGACCTACCTGACCAAGGTGTCGGGCTCGACGGTCACGCGCTATGCCACCGCGGCGAGCGTGACCTATGCCGGTGTCGGCGACGGCTTCCCGGCATTGAGCGGCGTCGCGCCCGGGTGCTACTGGGTGGGCCACAAAGTCTACGCCAATGACGGTGGAGGAGGGGATACCACCACCATCGGTTACGCCCTCGACGAGTGCGTTGCCTACGCTTCGACCTACGGCATCAAGGTGGTCAACATCAGCCTGAGCACCGCCTCGGCTCACTCCGGCATCCGCAACAAGGTCAACAGCACCGTCGGCAACGGGCTCATCGTGGTTACCTCGGCAGGCAATGCAGGCCCGACCGGCGTCATGACCGATCCCGCTCGAGCCCAGATGGCGATCACTACCGCCGCATCCAGCGACGCCAATGTGCTGACCGACTACAGCTCGACCGGCAACTTCACGCAGGAATGGAACACCGACTACAAGCCGGATCTGGCTCCGCCGGGCGGCTCGAAGTACAACTCGCACATCCTCGCGCCGGACTCTAACCAATCGGACGCCGGCAGCAACACTTTCGCCGATGTCTATGCCAACGACTACACCAACAAGCGTGGCACCTCGTCATCGTCGCCTTTCGCAGCGGGAGCGGCGGCGTTGGTGATTCAGGCGCTGGAAGCCGGCGGGTTGACGTGGAGCTTCACCGGAGACGCCCATCCGCGTCTCGTCAAGATGCTCCTCTGCGCCACCGCAACCGAGACCAACGCCAACCGAGAGGGCGGAACGAACAACCCCACCCTGGGCCGAGCCGCCACACCCAAGGACATGTATGAGGGCTATGGCCTTCTCAACACGGATGCGGCCGTGGAAGCCGCCTATCAGGTCATGTCGCCGGGCGACACCATCAACGGGACCACGACCGGAACGGCGTTCGATCGCAGGGCCTGGGCCCGCAAGACCAGTCTGACATCGGGCGATCAGATAACGCTGTCGCTCGACGTGCCGCCAGGCGCAGACTACGACCTCTATCTCTATTCCGGCACGCCCGACGCCTACGGCAATCCGATTATCCTGGCGTCCAGCACGTCGGCGTCAGCAGGGACCGACGAGAGCATCGTCCATACGCCCGCCGCGAGCGGAACCGCCTACATTGTCATCAAGAGAGTGTCGGGCTCCGGCGCGTGGGCTCTGACGTACAGCGCCTCGGCTTCGATAACTGTGACCTCGCCGAATGGCGGAGAGAACTGGCAGCTCGGCGACACCCGCGACATCACATGGACCTACACCGGCTCGCCGGGCGCCGATGTTAAGATCGAGCTGTTCAAGGGCGGCGTGCTCCAGAAGACGCTGGCGGCGTCGGCCCCCGTCGGCTCCGGCGGCGCCGGCTCGTTCTCCTGGGACATCGCCACCAACCTGCCCGCCGGCACAGACTACCGCGTGAAAGTGAGCAGCACCTCCGGTCCGGCAACGGACACCAGCAACGCCGATTTCACGCTGTCCAAGATACCGACCAGTCTGGCGGTTGCTCCGGCCTCCGGCGCACCCGGTGAGATCGTGACGCTCTCGGCCACGCTAACCAGACAGAGCAACGGCGCCCCCATTGCGGGCAAGACCGTGCAGTTCACCGTAGACGGCTCCGCTGCCGGATCGGGAACGACGGACGCTTCGGGAGTGGCGCAGGCGAGCTACGCCGTGCCCGACGGTGCGGCCAGTCGCACAATCGGCGCCTCCTACACCAGCGACAGCGAGTACGCTTCGTCCTCAGGATCCGGAACGCTGACGGTCACGAAGGCCAACACGACCCAGTACACCATCGACCGGAGCGGCATCATCACCACGCTGACGATCCTGCGGCAGTTCGACCTCAAGCGTCTCACAGACAATCAGTTGCTGTCCGGCAAGACGATACGGTACAGAATCGACGGCACACAGGTCGGCACCGCGACCACCAACGACGGCGGCGATTCCTCGCTGGACTGGATCATCACCGATGGGCCTGCCACGCGTACCATCACGACGGAGTTCGCGGGCGACGTGACCTACAACAGCTCCAGCGCCAACGCGACTCTGACGGCACAGACCGTGCCCACGAAGATGTCCAGCATTGATCGCACCGGGCGCATCACCTCCTATCAGGTGCTCCGGGCGTGGCTCTGGAAGCTCGATAACACGCCGGTGCCCGGCAAGCTTGTCACCATCAAGGTGGACGGCACCGTCGTGGGAACGGACACCACCATCTACACCGGGCGCGCGCAGGTCCCCTACACGATACCGGACGGGAACGGCGCAGGCATTCGCACGATCCGCGCCGAATGGGCGGGCGACGGCGGCTTCCTGGCCTCCTCGGTGACCGCGAAGCTGACGGTCCAGAAGGCGCTCGTCTACATCTGGGTGCTGAGCAAGTCGGTGAAGCAAGGCGACAATGCTCCGTTCTACGCCTACTTCCGGCGCCTCAAGGACTACCAGCCCCAGACCAGCAAGCCCGTGGATTTCAAACTCGACGGCACGGTGATCGTCTCGGTGCTGACAGACGGCTCGGGTGTTGCGCGGCATTCGTACCCTGCCGTAGATCCGATCGGCGCCCACACGATCCGGTGCGAGTTCTATGGCGACGCGTGGCTCGAGCCCGGTTACGGAGAGGGAACGCTGAACATCCTGTAGGATCGTACCGTTGCGTGGGCGAACCAACCGCGTCATACCGCGTCCGTCTTCATCGCGGCTCCGCTCGGCGGTTGATTCGCCCCTACGGGCCGCCGACAGCGCGTAGGGGCGTATCCGCCGGACCGCCGATGTCGCGAACACACGGCACGAGCCCGGAACCGGCTGGTACGCTCTCGTTCCGATTGGCGGGGGCCGTCACGG
>Ga0067045_1030288_pt1 | contig 15901 bp, 11 predicted proteins | sample TerdegcTABiofilm_FD_59184 | JGI IMG/M metagenome (GOLD analysis project Ga0067045, IMG submission 59184) | Combined Assembly of (Gp0054472, Gp0054536) Wastewater bioreactor microbial communities from Singapore -Terephthalate degrading...
CCCGCCACCACCGCAAAACCCCGCCCCTGCTCACCGGCACGGGCCGCCTCGACGGCGGCGTTCAGGGCCAGCAGATTGGTCTGGAAGGCGATGCCCTCGATCACGCCCACGATTTCGCTGATCTTGGTGGACGACAACTTCATCTGCTGCATGGCAGCGCCCACCTCTTGCACCGCTTGGCCGCCGCGCTTGGCGATGTCGCTGCTCTGTGCGCTCTCGCGCGAGACCTTGGCGGCAGTCTCGGAGGTCTCCAGCACCGTGCTGGCCAGTTGCTCCATGGCCGCAGCGGTCTCTTCCAGACTGCTGGCCTGCGATTCGGTGCGGGCCGACAGGTCCAGGCCGCCGCGCGAGATCTCGTCGGCTGAGTCAATGAAGTTGCGCACCTCGGTGCGCACATCGCCCACCACTGCGCGCAGATTGACCTGGGTCTGCAGCAGGCGCTGCATCAGCGCGCCCAGGGGTTGGGGATAGTCAGTGCCCACCGACGTGGCCAGGTTGCAGGCCGAGATGTCGGACGCGAAGCGGGTGGCATCGTGCACGCCCTGCAACACGGTGGCCTGAAAGCGCCACAGCGTCCACCCCACCCCCAGCAACAGCAACACCAGGCGGGCGACCCAGGCGGTGGTGCCTTGCAGACCCATCACATCGGGCAACAAGGCCAGCAGCACCGTTACCAGCAGCAGGATCGCCATGCGGGGCAGCAACGCCATCTGCGCCAGGTGCTGCTGCCAGCCACGCACTCCCCGGTAGCGCACGTTGCCCGAGTCCAGGTAGAAGCTGCTCGCGCCCGATGCCGCCTCGCTGCGCATCTGGGCATACAGGGCTTCGGCAGCAGAAATTTCTGCCGCGCTGGGCTTGGTGCGCACCGACATGTAGGCACGTGGCTTGCCGCCCTCCATGATGGGGGTGACATTGGCGCGCACCCAATAGTGGTCGCCGTTCTTGCGGCGGTTCTTGACCAGGCCCGTCCAGGGCTCCCCCCGGCCAATGGTGCGCCACATGTCCTTGTAGGCCTCGGCGGGCATGTCGGGGTGGCGGATCAGGTTGTGCGGCTGGCCAATGAGTTCGTCGTAGCTGTAGCCGCTCACGCGAACGAACGCTGGATTGCAGTGGGTAATCTCGCCCTTGGTGTTGGTGCTGGACACCAGCAGTTCATCGCCGGAATAGTCGAAGTTCTGCTGGGTCACGGGCAGGTTGATGCGCATGTTGGCTCCTGATGGGCCTGCAGCATGGGCAGGCAGCGCGGCACGCTTTTCGTTACCGCTTGATACCAATCAAGTCTAACGGGCCAACAGGGCCTTACACACCAAAAAATCAGGCGCCTGAAAACGATATAGAGCGGATAACAAAACCCAGCGCAGCGGTTCTGGCGAGGCGCCACGTCGCAGGCAGTACGGGTAGTACGACAAGACGCAGCAACGACGCCAGAAGGGTTTTTTAGCCGCTCTTACTGCGCCGGCTTGTAGGCCGCAATGGCCTTGGCCAGATCGGTGGTCTCCTCGCACTGCGCGCAGATGGCCTGCAGCTTGGCGAGCTGGGCTTCGGCCTGCGCCTTCTGGCCCACCTTGAGGTAGCCCATGCCCGAGTATTCCAGCGCTCCCTTGTGGCGGGGGTCCAGCGCCAGTGCCTTGTTGTAGGCCGCAAACGCCTCGTCGTATTTGCCGAGCCAACGGTTGGAGTAGCCCAGCAGGTTGTAGGCATCGGCGTTCTGCGGATTCTGGGCCACCACCTTGCTGAAGCTGCTGGCGGCCAGCGCCCAGTTTTTGGCTTCGATGGCTTTCTTGCCCACGGCAAAGTCATCGATGCGTGCGTTCTCCACTGGCGTGGTGGGCATATCGGCCGCGTGGGCCATGGGCAGTGCCAACACGGGCACCAGCACCAGCGCCAGGCTCAGCAGGGGCGCAGACATCAAGGGGCGAACAGGGAATGAAGGCATGGGAGGCTCCTGAAAACGTGAAGTTGGAATGGCCGGAGGCCGCGCTGGCCCCATGCCGGAGACCGGCACCTCAGATAAACGACACGGAATGCAAAACGGATGCAGCGCCGGACAATTATTTTTGCAAAGCCGATGGGGGCCTTGCACCGCTCACCACAGCTTGGCGCAGTTGCCGGTGAAAAGCACGACGCCACTGGGCACTTGGGGCGTTGCCGATGCCTCCAGCGTCACCATGAGTTTGCTGACCTTGAGCAGCAGCTTCTCCGACGTATCGGGCAACACCGACACCGCAGAACCCGCCACCGGCACCGTGCCCAGCACAAACGGGGCACCGTCAGCTGGCACCGCCCACAGCACCAGCTGGGGGGCTGCACCCGCCATCGTCGCTGGAGCCGCGGGCGTCGCTGGAAGCGTGATAGGCCCGATGACCTTCACCGTCAGCGTGCGTCCATGGCGCAGCGAACTCACCAGCACCTTGCCGTTGCCCGCCTCGTCCGTCAGCAGGCCCACATAGGCCTGCGGCAGTTTGTCCCCTGCACGCAGGGCCACCTGGTCGCTCGACACAAACAAGGTTGGCACCGCAGCCACCAGGGCCACGGTGGCCACCACACCCAACACCACACCCGCCAAGCCCTGCAACACACCATGGCGCCGCCACAGCGCGCCGGCCCACCCGCCCTGCGCGGCTGCGTCTTTCACATCGCGCGGACGGGTGCGCGCCTCAATGGCGGCCCACACGCGCTGCGGTGGCTGTTGCACCGGCACCGAACGGGCCAGCATCCCCAGCCGCCCTTCCCACTGCGCCACCAACAACTGCACGTCGCTGCGATCGCGCAGCAGCCGCTCGAAGCGGCGGCGCGCGCCACCACCCAGCGTGCCCAGCACATAGGCAGACGCCAGGTGGTCCAGCAGCGCGGGGTGGGTGTACCTCATGCGCCCACCCCTTGCGCGGCCAGGCAGCTTTTCAGGCGCTCCAAGCCCCGCCGGATCCATGCCTTGACCGAACCCAGGGGCGCGCCCATCTGCGCCGCCACCTCGGAATGCGACAGGCCCTGGTAGTAAGCCAGTGCCAGGCTTTGCCGGTAGCTTCCGTCCAGCGCATTCATGCAGCCTTCGATGCGCAGCGCCTGGGTGGCCTGCTCCAACAAATGCATCGCGCTGGGTGCGGGGGCCAATGCAGACGCAGCACCCATCGCGTCGCGGCCATCCCCATCACTGCCTGCAAGCTCCGTGGCGTCATTCCAGGCGCTTTCAGGCCGCCGGGCGCGGACACGCAAGGCGTCCAGCGCCTTGTTGCGCACGATGGCAATCAGCCACGTCATGGGCTGGATGGGCTGCCCGCCCACTTCGCTGCGGTAGTTTCCAGCGTTTTTCCAGATGCTCACATACGCCTCTTGCAGCACATCCTCGGCCGCCTGTCCTTGCCCCAACATACGCACGGCAACGCCGAACAGATGCACGTGGGTGCGCTGGTAGATCTGCGCGAAGGCGGCATGGTCTCCCCCGGCTGCGGCATGGATCAACGCTTGCAGGTTGGCGGAAGGAACATCGGTGGCAGTGGCCATATGCGGGCGAGTATAGGAACGCAACAGGCGGTACAGGCAGGTCTCACTCTGGGTGTTTACGCCGATTGCCACGACCCCACCGGGCCGTGAACTGGCAGGAAACAACGTCAACCCGCGCTAAAAAAGCTGCGCCGTGCCACCCGCACCCTCTGCGCCATCTGCGGAGCCTGGCTTGCGTCGGCGTGCTTCTGCCGTTGCCCCAGCCCGTGGCTCCAGCACGGGCTCTTCGCCCCGCCGCGCCAGCGTGCTGGCCCGCACGCCCAGCAGCCGCAGGCGCTTGTCCAGCGGCACGCGTTTGAGGCACTGTCCGGCCAGCTGGCGGATGGTGGCGCCGTCGGCCGTGTAGAGGTTCGCCGTGTGGTCGCGCGTGGCGATCTTGAAGTCGTCGTAGCGCAGCTTGATGCCGATGGTGCGCGCCACATAGCCCTTGCGCTGCAGGTCTTCGGCCAGGCGCATACACAGGTCGGTGAAGATCGCGCCCAGTTCAGCGCGGTCCCGCACTGCGTGCAGGTCGCGGTCGAACGTGGTCTCGCGGCTCATGCTCACTGGCTCGCTCTCGGTCACCACCGGGCTGTCGTCGCGGCCCCAGGCCACCCGGTGCATCCACGCCCCGGTGGACTTGCCAAAGTGGCCCATCAGCCATTGCTCGTCCTGCGCCGCCAGCTGCCCGATGGTTTCAATGCCCAGCCGTGCCAGCTTCTCGCCGGCCTTGGGGCCAATGCCGTTGATCTTGCGCACATTGAGCGGCCAGATCCTGGTCTGCAGGTCTTCCTCGTAAACGATGGAGATGCCGTTGGGCTTGTTGAATTCGCTGGCCATCTTGGCCAGCAGCCGGTTGGGCGCCACGCCAATCGAGCAAGTCAGCCCGGTCACGTCAAAGATGCTCTTCTGGATAAGCCGCGCCAGCACCCTGCCCCCTTCGCGCTGGCCGCCGGGCACGTCGGTGAAGTCGATGTACACCTCGTCCACGCCCCGGTCTTGCATCACGGGGGCTATCTCCATGATGGTGCTTTTGAACAGGCGTGAAAACCGCCGCACCTCGTCAAAATCCACCGGCAGCACGATGGCCTGCGGGCACAGCTTGGCGGCCTTCATCATCCCCATGGCCGAGCCCACACCAAACTGCCGCGCGGGGTAGGTGGCGGTGGTGATCACGCCCCGGCCGACATAGTCCTTGAGCAGCGGAAAGTCCTCCACCGGGATGAAATGCCGCTCCCGCAAGCCCGTGCCATCCGGGCCTTGCAGCAACAGTTCATCCACCTTGCGCCGCCCGCCCCCAATCACCACGGGCAGGCCCTTGAGCTGCGGGTAGCGCAGCAGTTCGACAGATGCGAAAAAGGCATCCATATCGAGATGGGCGATGCGGCGCAGCCGCTGCCCCTGGCGCTGAGGCGGGGCTGCAGTTGCGGGCTCGTTATCGGGGAAATCAGGCGCTGAAACGGTCACGCCCGCTATTGTGCGCGGCAGAGTGACAGACTGCTGCCACCGGGCATGACGGTGCTATCGCTTGGCTATCGCTTGGCCATGGCCGCGCTGCGAATGCCCTGCAGCGTGCCCGTGGGCGTGATCGCCTCGGGGTCGATCAGGCAGTGCAACACGCTGGGCAGACCGCTCGCCCGTGCACGGGCAAGCGCCGGGGCGAAGTCTTCGGTGCGCTCTACCCGCTCTCCATGCCCGCCAAAGGCCTGGGCGTAGGCTTTGAAGTCCGGATTCTTGAGCTGGGTGGCGCTGATGCGGCCGGGGTACTCGCGCTCCTGGTGCATGCGGATGGTGCCGTACATGGCGTTATCGAGCAGCACCACGATGATGGGCAGGCCGTACTGCACAGCGGTCGCAAACTCCTGTCCGTGCATCAAGAAGTCGCCGTCGCCCGCAAACACCACCACCTCGCGCTGCGGCCACAGGCGCTTGGCACCCACACCCGCAGGCAGGCCGTAACCCATGGAGCCACTGGTGGGCGCCAGCTGGCTGGCATAAGTGGTAAACGGCCAGAAGCGGTGCACCCAGGTGGCAAAGTTGCCTGCGCCGTTGCAGAAGATGGTGTTGGCCGGCAGCGTGGACTTGAGATGCTGCATGACCTGGCCCATCTGCAGCTCGCCGGGGATCTGGATGGGGTTGGTGTCGCTCCACAGGATGTACTCCGACCGTGCCATCTCCGCATGGGCATGCCAGGCCACCGCCCCCGCTGGCCGCACACCCGCCAGCGCCGCAGTGAATGCCTGCGGCGTTGCGTGGATGGCCTGCGCGGGCCGGTACAGCTTGCCCAGCTCATCGGCATCGGCATGCACATGCACCAGCGGCTGCGTGGGGTTGGGGATCGCAAACAGCTCGTAGCCCTGCGACGGGATCTCTGACAGGCGCCCGCCCACCACCAGCACCAGATCGGACTCGCGGATGCGAGCCAACAGGCGCGGGTTCACCCCCAGGCCCAGGTCGCCGCCATAGCAGGCGTGGTTGGCCGGGAAGAGCATTTGTCGCCGGAACGAGCAATACACCGGCAGCGACCAAGCCTCGGCAAACGCCACAAACTCGCGCACCGCCTGCTCGGACCAGCGGCTGCCGCCCAGGATGGCCACGGGCTGGTGCGCGGCTTTCAGGCGTTGGGCCAGCTCGGCCATCTGCGCAGCCCCTGGGTGCGTCTCCGCCACCTGGTAGGGCAATGCATCGGCCACGCTGGCGGCTTCGGTCAGCATGTCCTCGGGCAGCGCCACCACCACCGGGCCGGGGCGGCCCGAGGTGGCCACATGGAAGGCGCGCGAGATCAGCTCGGGCACACGGGCCGGGTCGTCAATCTGCACCACCCACTTCGCCATGGTGCCAAACACCGCGCTGCAATCCAGCTCCTGGAACGCCTCGCGCCCCATGGCACCGCGTGCCACCTGGCCCACGAAGAGGATCAGGGGGGTCGAGTCCTGGTGAGCGATGTGCACACCGGCCGACGCATTGGTGGCGCCCGGCCCGCGTGTCACAAAGCAGATGCCGGGCTGGCCGGTGAGCTTGCCCTGTGCCTCGGCCATCATGGCCGCGCCGCCTTCCTGGCGGCACACCGTCACGGCAATGTCGGCATCGTGCAGGGCATCGAGCACGGCCAGATAGCTCTCGCCCGGCACGCAGAACAGCTGCTTCACGCCGTGGGTGATGAGCTGGCGGACCAGGATCTGGCCGCCCGTGCGGGAGGTGGTGGGTGCGGTAGTCATATCAGACGGTCATTTCACAAAACAGAACAAGAACTCAGAACAGTGCCTTACACGCGCGCTGGATGCGCGCGCAGGCCTCTTGCAGTTCGGCCATGCTGGCAGCGTACGAGATACGGAAGTACGGCGCCAGCCCCAGCACGCTGCCTGGCACCACGGCCACATGGAACTCGCGCAGCAGGTAGTCGCAAAAATCGGCGTCGGTGCGAAGCAATACACCGCCCGGCGTGGTGCGGCCCAGCACACCTTCGCAACTGGCAAAGGTGTAGAACGCGCCCTCGGGCACGCGGCAACGCAGGCCCGGCGATGCGTTGAGGGCCGCCACCACCAGGTCGCGCCGCGCCTGAAACGCACGGCAGCGCTCGGCCACCACGTCCTGCGGGCCGGTGAGCGCCGCCACCGCAGCGGCCTGGCTGATGGACGACGCGCACGATGTGGCCTGGCTTTGCACCACGGCCATGGCCGCGATCAATGCCTTGGGCCCGGCGCCATAGCCCAGACGCCAGCCCGTCATGGCATACGACTTGGAGACACCGTTCACAGTCAGCGTGCGCTCGCGCAGTGCGGGCAGCACGGCTACGGGGGTGGCAAACGCGAGCCCGTCGTACAGGATGTGCTCGTAGATGTCATCCGCCAGCACCCACACCTGCGGGTGGTTCAGCACCACCTCCAGAATGGGCAGCAACTGCACAGCGCTGTAGGCGGTGCCGCTGGGGTTCGACGGCGAGTTGATGAACACCCAGCGCGTGCGCGGCGTGATGGCCGCGTCGAGCTGTTCGGGCGTGATGCGAAACCCGTTGGCTTCGCTGCAGGGCACCACCACAGGCACGCCACCGGCAATCAGCACCATGTCGGCGTACGACGTCCAGTACGGCGCGGGCAGGATCACCTCATCGCCGGGATTCAGGCTGGCCATCAGCGCGTTGTAGATGACCTGCTTGGCACCCGCACCCACCGTGATTTCGTTGGTGGCGAAGGCGAGGCCGTTGTCGCGGCGGAACTTGAGCTGGATGGCCGCCTTGAGCGCGGTCGTGCCATCGAGCACCGTGTAGTGCGTGTCGCCCTGCGCCATGGCCTGCTGCGCGGCTTCAATCACGTGGGCGGGCGTGTCAAAGTCGGGCTCGCCCAGGCCCAGCACGATGACGGGCTGGCCCTGGCGCTTGAGCTCGTTGGCGGCCTGGGTGATGCGCACGATATCGGACACACCGATGGCGCTGATGCGGTCGGCCGCGCGGAAGGCCGTGGCAGGAACGGCGGCGTTCATTGCTGGTAGGTCTCCAGGGGCTTGTCGTTGGGCGTGGCAAACAGCTGGCGCAGCGTGGTGCCCAGCGGCAGGTTCAGGCTCATGTTCTTGGGCGGAATGGGGTTCACGAACCACTTGGTGTAGATCTTTTCCATCTCGCCGCTTTGCATGAGCTTGGTGAGCACACCGTCCACCGCCGTTTTGAAGGCGGTGTCGTCCTTGCGGAAGAGCAGCGCAATCGGCTCGGCGCCCAGCGGCTCGCCCACGATGCGGTAGGCCGACGGGTCCTTGGAATTGGCGATCATCCCGGCGAGCAGGTTGTCGTCGAGCACAAACGCATCGGCACGGCCTGTTTCCAGCAACAGGAAGCTTTCGTGGTGGTCCTTGCCCAGCACGGTCTTGATGGCGCCGCCGCCCAGTGCGCGCTCTTGCTTGCGCAGCAACTGCACGGCCGTGGTCCCGGTGGATGCCGCGATGGTGCGCCCGGCAAGTTGGCTGATGGACTTCAGGTCCGAATCCTTGCGCACCGCCATACGCACTTCGCTCACGTAGGTGGTCACCGCAAAGGCCACCTGCTGCTGGCGCGCCGTGTTGTTGGTGGTGGGGCCGCAGCCGATGTCGAGCGTGCCGTTTTGCACCAGCGGCAGCGTGTTTTGCGCCGTCACGGCCATGTATTCAAGCTTGGCGTCGGGCGCGACTTCTTTCAGCACGCGCTCGCACAGCTCCACGTGGTAGCCCACGTATTTTTCGTTGGCGCCGAGTGCGTAGGCCATGGGCGGCGAGGTCTCGCGCACGCCAAGCACCGCCTTGCCAGATGCCTTAATTTTCTCCAGCGTGGGGGTGGATGGGGTCTGTGCCTGCGCGGGTGCAAAAGCCGTGTAGGCCAGTGCCAGCCCTGCGGCGAGCGCGGTGAATGTCTTGCGGGAAATTGCCATGGTCGTTGTCTCCGGTGGTGTTGTGATTGGCAGGTTGGAAAGCGTCGAAAGCAGAAATACCAAAAAAAGGAAAAATCGAACGGGCGGTGCGCCGGGGCATCGCCGCAGGGGGCTCAAGGCTCAGATGACGTTTTTCTCCAGCAACGGCTGGTTGCGCGCAATGCGCTCGATGGACAGCGGCGACAGGTCCAGGCTCTGGTAGCCGCCCGTCAACATCCACTCCGCCAGGCCGCGCCCCACCGCCGGGCACTGCTGCAGGCCGTGCCCCGAAAAGCCGTTGGCAAACACCAGGTTGTCGCACGCCGGGTGCAGGCCCACGATGGCGTTGTGGTCGAAGGTGTTCATCTCGTAGTAGCCCGCCCAGGCACCCTGCATGCGCAGCGCCTCAAAGCCCGGAATGCGCTCGGCCAGCGTGGGCCAGATGTAGTCCTCGAACGCGTCGTACTCGGGCTCCAGCGGGGCAAAGTCGGCGTCGTTGTCGGCGTCGGGCGCAAAGCCGCAGATGAAGCCTTTGCCCTCGGGCCGCAGCCAGATGCCACTGGTGTCGATGAGCAGCGGGCAGCCCGGCAGCGCTGCGGGGCTGGCCAGGTTGAAGACGGTGCGACGCTTGCCCACCACGGGCAAATCAATGCCCGCCCAGCCCGCAATGGCTGCCGCCCACGGGCCGCCCGCGTTCACGGCGTAGCGGCAAGGCAGCACGGTGCCGCTTTGCAGGCGTACTGCGTTCACATGCAGCACGCCGTCGCTGGCCGCAGTGTCGAGGCCTACCGCGTCATCGGCCACATAGCGCACGCCCTGGCTCTGTGCCTTCTTGCGCAGCGCCGTCAGCAGCAGGTAGCCATCAAACCAACCTTCGCCCGACAAACCCAGCGAGCCCAGCGTCACATCCTGCAGTGCCAGCCACGGAAATCGCCCGGCCAGATGCTGCGGGCTGAGCAGCGCCACATCGGCACCGTACTGCCTTTGCAACGCATGGTTCTCGCGCAGCGTGGCCTCGCCTGCCTGCGTGGCCAGGTACAGGTAGCCGCCTTCGTGCAGACCGATGTTGGGCACATCGCCGTTGCAGGCCAGGAGCGTGCCCACGTTGCGCAGAAAGCCAATGCCGTAGGCCGAAATCTGGATGTTGATGTCGGTCGAAAACTGCTGGCGGATGGAGCTGGCCGACAGCGCCGACGATGCACGTGCATAGGTCGGGTCGCGCTCAACCACCACCACCTCGCAGCCCGGTTGCTGCAGCGTGAGGAAGTACGCAATCGCACTGCCAATGACACCACCGCCGATGATGACGATGGGGTGTGATTCCTTAGCGATCAACATGAACAGGGCAACCAGCGCGTGGGTTACACGTCAAACGTCACGCCTTGCGCAAGTGGCAATGCGGTGGAGTAGTTGATGGTGTTCGTCGCCCGGCGCATGTAGGCCTTCCAGCTGTCCGAGCCCGCTTCGCGCCCACCGCCCGTTTCCTTCTCGCCGCCAAACGCGCCGCCAATCTCGGCGCCGCTGGGGCCAATGTTCACGTTGGCAATGCCGCAGTCCGAACCAGCGGCCGACATGAACTGTTCAGCCTCGCGCACATTGAGCGTGAAGATGGACGACGACAGGCCCGCGCCCACGGCGTTGTTCATGGCAATGGCTTCGTCAATGGTGCCGTAGCGCACTACGTAAAGGATGGGCGCAAAGGTTTCGTGCAGCGCGGGGCCTTCGTGTTTTTGCAGTTCCACCAGCGCAGGGCGCACGTAGTACGCATCCGCACCGCCGATGCCTTCTACACGGCCACCACCGTGCACCGTGGAGCCCAGCGCGCGGCTTTGCTCCAGCGCCTTTTGCATGCCGTCAAAAGCCATGCGGTCGATCAGCGGGCCCACCAGCGTGCCAGCGGTGCGCGGGTCACCCACCTGCACGTTGGCGTACACCTTGGCCAGCTGGGGCACCAGCTGGTCGTAAATGCTGTCGTGCACAAACAGGCGGCGCAGCGTGGTGCAGCGCTGGCCCGCCGTGCCCATGGCGGCGAACGCAATGCCGCGCAGGGCCAGGTTCAAATCGGCCGTGGGCGCCACGATGGCTGCGTTGTTGCCGCCCAGCTCCAGAATGCCGCGCGCAAACCGCGCTGCCAGGCGCGGGCCCACGGCGCGGCCCATGGCGGTGGAGCCAGTGGCTGACAACACGGGCACGCGGGCGTCATCCACCAGCACCTCGCCAAGGTCGCGCTGGCCCACGATCAGCTCCAGCAGGCCTTCGGGTGCGTCGGTGCCAAAGCGTGCAATAGCGCGCTGTGCAATCGCATGCGTGGCCAGGGCGGTGAGCGGGGTCTTTTCCGAAGGTTTCCACACCACTGAATCACCACACACCAGTGCCAGCGCGGCGTTCCACGACCACACGGCTACCGGGAAGTTGAAGGCCGAAATGACGCCGCACACGCCCAGCGGATGCCAGGTTTCCATCATGCGGTGGCCGGGGCGCTCGGTGGCAATCGTCAGGCCGTACAGCTGGCGCGACAGGCCCACGGCAAAGTCGCAAATGTCGATCATCTCCTGCACCTCGCCCAGGCCTTCGGACGGGATCTTGCCCGCCTCGATGGTCACCAGCAGGCCCAGGTCGGCCTTGGCGGCACGCAGCTCCTCGCCCAGCAGGCGCACCAGCTCGCCCCGGCGCGGTGCGGGCACATTGCGCCACGCCTGGAAAGCCGCATGCGCGCGGCCGATGGCGGCCGTGGCATCGGTCGCGCTTTGCTGTGGCACCTGGGCCAGCACCTCGCCCGTGATGGGCGAACGCGCCGCCAGCGTGCCGCCGGTGTACGCCGTGCGGGGCACGCCCAGGCGTTGCAGCAGTTGATCGACTTCGGACACGAGGGAGGTGGCGACAGGGGTGGCGGACATGGCGGCTCGCTAGCTTGGATGGAGGCAGAGAAAGGGAAACAGCGTGGGAAAACACACGCAGTGAATCCGCCAATATCCGCCAATCGCGCCGCGCTGGATAGCAAAAAAATGGAACTACTTGATCACAAATCAGCATGAAGTACCTGAAAATATCAGGACCGCTACCCTATACCCAATGAGCGACAGGGGCTCAAAAGGCTCAATTTTTGGCGTCGCCAATCATTCCCCCAACGCATGACCCAGTATGACCCTGCTGCGCCGAACCTTCCTGCCCTCTACCGCCGACCTGCTGGCCTTCGAGGCCGCCGCCCGTCACCAGAGCGTGTCGCGCGCGGCCGAAGAGCTGCACCTCACCCAAAGTGCCGTGTCGCGCCAGATCCGCCAGTTGGAAGAGCAAATCGGCACCGCCCTCTTCCACCGCGTGCGCCAGCGCGTGGTGCTGACCGACGCGGGCCGGGTCTACGCTGCCGACGTGCAAAACGTGCTGCAGCAACTGTCGGCCAGCACACAAAAAGCCATGGCGTTCTCCAGCACCGACGGCCTGCTCAACCTGGCCGTGCTGCCCACGCTGGGCACGCGCTGGCTCATCCCCCGCCTGGGTGGCTTTATGGCGCTGCACCCCGAGGCCATGGTCAACTTCTCGGCCCGCACCGAGCCCTTTGACTTTGCGGGCACGCCGTTTGACGCGGCCATCCACTTCGGCACCCCGCACTGGGCAGGCGCCGTGTGCGAATACCTGATGCACGAAGAAGCCGTGCCCGTGTGCAGCCCCACCTACCGCGACCGCCACGGCATCCACACCCCGCAGGATTTGACCCGCGTGGTGCTGCTGCAGCAAAGCACCCGCCCCACGCAGTGGGCCGAATGGTTTGAGCTGGTGGGCGCCCCCACCGCCCTGGCCCTGCGCGGCCCGCAGTCTGAACACTTCGCCATGATTGCGCAGGCTGCTGTCTCGCACCTGGGCGCGGCGCTGCTGCCGCGCTTTTTGATTGAGCAAGAGCTGGCGGCCGGGAGTTTGGTGGAGCTGTCAGACCAGGTGCTGACGAGCACCGATGCGTACTACTTGGTGTACCCGGAGGCACGGGCGCAAACACCGTTGGTGAAAGCGTTCAGGGATTGGGTAGTGGGGGAGTGTGCGGGGCAGCGGCAAGGGTGAGGACCGATCGCTCATACCGAGAGACCGGGGCATATCGCCAAGAGGATGAGGCGGCAATCAAAATGGCCTGTAGCGCCATATTGCAAAGCGGCCACAGCTCATCAAAATTGGCACAAAACACCTGCTGATCCATGCCCGGACCGGGAGCTCGCTCGGTTGCTATCGGCCAGAAGCGAAAGTTGGCAATACGGTGCTAACGTCATATTCATGCTTGAAGACTATTTCTCCCTGCAATTGAAATTTGCCACGCACTATGCAGCGAAAGCGGCAGTGCCTCTCGACGTCGCCATTGACCGTTGTACCAACTTGCGACGCAGGCTGAATCTGTGGGGGGACACTGGCGCAAGTAGGTGGAAACTCTTTCTGAACAAGGTAAAAAGCGCGGTTGATGACCGTGTCGAGCAAGTCGCTTTGTGTGCCGATTTCCAACAATCTCTTTCCTACATCGAAGTCAAACGGTCGTTCGGCTGTTTTTCTTACGATCCGCCCGATGCATACGGTACCTTGCGCATCCACTTTGTTGCGCCAGATGGAATCAATTCCAGTCCGCTTGCTATTGAGAATTCCAGCGCAAGGAGGGCCGATTTACAAGAACTGATATCGCATGTTCAGCGCACGGAGCCATGCGCTACAACCGTGCGCGGCGTTTCTTGGCTCTACAACCTGCAGGCATACAAGCGACTCTTTCCAACGGCCTATAGCGCTTCAGTTCAGTCCGCATGGTTTCCCTTGCACTTGAACGGAAGTTCGACCTGGGGCCAAGTGCTGAACTGGCGGCAGGAGGTGAAACCGGATGTGCGAGATCAATTGTTAGTTCGCCTCAATGACATGGAGGTCGCAACTCCTTGGCTGGTCTTTCCGCTCCAAGCTTTGGTCGCTACCAGCCAGATTGAGGTGTTTTATGACCAGTTCACATGAAGGTTGTCGAATGTCGGACATGGGCCCTGAGCAGACGGTGGGCACCATTTCCCTAAACAGTCATCTATTCACAATCCGGCTTGCTCACAGTTCGAGCGATGCTGTTGGGGATCCTATACCGCAGGTTTCTCGGTCCAATTTACGTTAGGGGGCGATCAAGGCCTCCGCGCTCTATAATAGTATTCACCTGGGATTAATGCCACTCTCGAAGCCAATGACCAGCCCGCTAACTCGCGCGGCGGTCCTCACCGCATTCACCTTTGTCTCGCTAGGCGCCTTCCTTGACCTTGTTCAAGGGGGCCGCTTCGTTTTTTCTACGGTGCTCAGTACACGCAAGCGGCGTTGGTGGCTTTTCTCTTCCTCCTCCCTGCCTGCGCCGGTCTGTTGCTCACCCAACCGCGTTTCACTGCCCATATGCAATGGCGCTATCCAACTCGTTGGGTGCGCTGGCTGTTCATCAACCCTCTCATCACTGTCATCACTGCAGGAGCCATAGTCGTTGCGCCTCGTGGCTGGCTCGCGGCAGGCACTTGGGCCTTCGGCACACCGCAAGCTCCTCTCGTCGCTAAGGTCATTTCGGTGGAACCGTTCAGAGCTCGCAAGGGGTGCGACCAGCATGCCACCCTCAGCCTCCTATCGGTTCAAGCAACTATCTGCCTCGCCGATCACTACGTCGGCGCCCCGCTCAGGACGGATCAGGAAGTTTTCGTTTCCGGGAAGGCCTCTTTTACTGGGTTTTTTATTGGCAACTTTGCAGCCAAATGAGTATCTTCCAGCGGCCGCCTAACGCATCCACCAAGAGGACCAGTCGCGCTTACATGGTGCGTTGAGTGTCCGCTCTTACTTGCCGCCACCGGCTGCTCCTGGCCGAATTCTGCCCTATGGTGAAGTGCGCCAGCGGGCACGAGGCAGTGCCCTATATCGAATTCGTTCTAACCAACCTCTCACAAATGCCTCAGCAGATACCCCAACCCGGTATTCGCCACCAGCCCCACCAACACCAGCCCTCCAGCCACCACCGCTGCACGACCCGCGCCTAACCCCGCGCGCTCGCGCACCCAGTGCCACTCGGCGACAAAAAACCACAGCAGCGCCAGGAGTGCAAGCCCCACTCCGGCAGCGGAGAGCAGCCCACCCGACAGTGCGAACGTGGTGCTGACCGACATGGCCATTGCAAACGGTGCCACCAGGTAGCACTGTTCGTAAAACGGGTTGCGCAGGTTGACGCGGTGGATGGGCTGGCGGCTGTGGCACATGTACCAGACGGCGCCTGCCAGAGACCAGATTCCAAACGCCATGGTGCGGTACAGCAGCAGGTTTTGCTCGGACTTGAGCAGTTCGGCCGCGAGCGTTCCCATTTCTTGCGCCGCTTGTTTGCGCAGGGCCAGGTCGAACACATGGGACACCAGCACGCACAGGATGAGCAGCAGCGGCGGGCTGATGGCGTCGCCGTAGCGGTCGTCGCCTTCGCGGGTTTGCTCGGCCTGCACGTAGGCCACCATCTGTCGCGGGCGCAGCACGATGCGCACCAGGGTTTTGGGCAGCAGGATCAGCCAGATCAGTGCCTCGTACACAAAGTCTTCAAATGACTTGAGGATCTTGAGAAAGTCCACAGGAGCTCCTTGCGGCGGTGGGCAGGGTCAATGGGTCAGGCAATGGTGCGGGTAGAGGCCAGCACAAAGGCCATGATCGTCCAGTCGTTGGCAATGTGGGCGATGGTGCTGGCCCACAGGTTGCGGGTGTAGATGAAGACTGCCGTCAGCGCCAGGCGAGCGGTGCCTATAACGAGCAAGGCCTGGCCCAGATGCCATTGGTAGGTGGGCAGGTGCAGTGCGCCAAACACCAGCGCCGTAACCATCCATGCCAAGGCCACGGCCCAACGGGCGGGCATGCCAGCGCGGTGCAGCAAGGCCACGGTGGCCAGCAGTGGCAGGATGGTGACCAGCTCTTCGCCCAGCAGCTGCACGGCAACCAGTGCGAACCGCCCAACCAGCTGCGCTGGGGACAAGTCCGCAACAGCATCGATGCTGGCGTTGGCGCTGAGGTGAGACATGCCCAACCCATATGCAGCCACCAGC
>Ga0067045_1030289_pt1 | contig 15899 bp, 10 predicted proteins | sample TerdegcTABiofilm_FD_59184 | JGI IMG/M metagenome (GOLD analysis project Ga0067045, IMG submission 59184) | Combined Assembly of (Gp0054472, Gp0054536) Wastewater bioreactor microbial communities from Singapore -Terephthalate degrading...
GTATCGCTGCTGCGGCCAGTGCTGCACCGCTCCGTGCGCCTGGTGGTGGAAATGCTCGTGATCGCGACGTTCGTCGTGCTCTTCGATGTCTTCCTGCAAGCCTTCGCTCACGGCATGTCGCGGGAACTGGGCCCCTACGTGGGGCTCATCGTCACCAACTGCATCCTGCTGGGACGCGCCGAAGCCTTCGCTCTCCAGAATCCCGTGGTTCCCAGCCTGCTCGACGGCATCGGAAGCGGTCTGGGCTATGCCTGGGTGCTGGCCGCCGTGGCCGTGTTCCGCGAGATTCTCGGCTCGGGAACCCTGGCCGGCATCCATGTGCTTCCCGAAGGCGCCATGCCGGCCCATGCCATGCTGCTGCCGCCTGGCGCCTTCTTCATCCTCGGCATTCTCGTATGGATCCTCAACCGCAAGGGAGGCAAACCATCATGAGCGGCATTTCCCCCTGGACCATCCTGCTGGCGGCCATCCTCACCAACAACATCCTGTTGAGCCATTATCTCGGGATGTGTTCGTTCATCGCTCTCTCCCGGCGCATCGACACGGCCGTGGGCATGGGGCTGGCCGTCACCTTCGTCTCTACGGCCACCACCGGGCTCAACTGGGTGATTTATCATACCATGCTCACATCCCACCACATGCAACTCGAGGTATTCGCGCTCATCGTGTTCATCGCCGTGATCGCCGCATTCGTGCAGGTGGTGGAAATGGCGCTCGAGCGCTTCTCTCCGCGGCTTTTCCAGGCCATGGGCATCTACCTGCCGCTGATCACCGTCAACTGCGCCATCCTGGGCGTCTCCCTGTTCATGGTGATCCGCAACTATGGCTTCCTGCAGTCGCTGGCCTATGGCTTCGGCTCGGGGCTGGGCTGGATGCTGGCCATCCTGCTCATGGCGGGCATCCGGCGCCGGCTGCGCTTTTCCGATGTCCCGCAGGGGCTTTCCGGTGTAGGCATCACCCTGGTGGTGACCGGCATCATGGCCATGGCATTCATGGCGTTTTCCGGCATGGTCCATATTCAATGATTCTTGACCCACGGGAATGGATGCCATGACGACTCTTCTGATTTCCCTGGCCGTTTTCCTGATCCTCATCGAACTGCTGGTGGCCGGCATCTTCCTGGCACGGCGCTTCCTGCAATCCAGCGGTCCATTTCCCATCGTCATCAACGACGAAAAAACCGTGGAGGCCGCCGAACCCGACAAACTGCTCTCGCACCTGTACGCGGCGGGCATCTTCATTCCCTCCTCCTGCGGCGGGCGCGGCACCTGCGGCCTGTGCCGCGTGCAGGTGAAAAAACCGCAATCCACCTGCACGGCCCTGGAGGAAGAGCACCTCTCGGCCCGCGAACGCGCAGAAGGCTACCGGCTCTCCTGCATGGTCCGCGTCAACGGGCCCATGCACATCCGGGTGCCCGAAGACATTCTCGGCGCCCGGGAAGTGCGCGCCATCGTGGAATCGAACACGCCCGTGACAGCGGACATCGTGCACATGGCGCTGTCCATCCCGGAAGATTTCCGGTTCGAAGCCGGACAATACGTCCAGATACGGATTCCCGCGCCCGAATCCCCCCGCGGATTCGAGTTTCGTGCCTATTCGGTGGCTTCCGATCCCGGCGTGCCGGGCCGGCTGGAACTGGCCATCCGCAAGATTCCCGGCGGACTCGGCTCCCCCTGGCTGCACGCCCGCAAGCCGGGCGACGAACTCTTCCTGACCGGTCCCTACGGAGAATGGCGGCTTTCACCGGACCCATATTGCGAATTGCTCCTGGTGAGCGGCGGCGTGGGCATCACGCCCCTGCGCGCCATCCTGCATGCGGCGGCACGAACGCCAGCCAAGCGGGTTCATTTCTATCATGGTGCGCGCACCCGGGAGGATCTCTTCTGGACCGATGAATGGAAAGCGCTTCAGGAACGGTTTCCGCACTGGCGCTTCACCCTGGCGCTCAGCCACGAACCCGACGGCTCGGATTGGGACGGCCCGCGCGGCTTCGTGCACGAGGTCGTGGACGCCACATGGGAGCCATCGGGAGCGGTGCAGGTATTTCTGTGCGGACCGCCCGCCATGATGGAAGCCCTCCAGCGCGTACTCGACGAAAAGGGAGTTTCCCCCGCCGATATCTACGCCGATGCGTTCTGAGCGTTTCGGCCGCTTTTTTTCCGCAGCTTTACCACCACATCGAGCATCGTGATGAACGCCATGCTGATATTGATGATGAGTTGCAATGCGAACATTCCATGCAGAAAGGAAAAAAAGGAAAATACCATGTGGGTGAAGAGGATGGAGTCGCGCCGGAAGGCATAGGCGAACCACACCCAGACATTCTTCTCCCTGGAAGCCGCTCCCTTTTCTCCCATGAAAAAGTAGGGATACTGCGCCGTGTCCACCACGCTCATGCGCGACAACTGGCGATATATGGGAATGCAGAAGAACGCGTAGGCCGCGGCCGAGGCATATCCGGCCGCCGCCCATATGGAAGAATGGGACTGCATGGCGCAGGACAGCCCGATGGAAAAAGCCACGGTGGCGGCATCGTCGGCGAGGGTGTCGAGCCACTGCCCGAGGCGGGAACCTTCGAAGCGCAGTCGTGCGATTTCCCCGTCCACGCAGTCGAGCACGAAGGAAAACCAGTACAGCACGGCACCCAGAACCAGATGGCGCGGCAGCAGGACGGCGCCGGAAAGCGCCACGAGGAAACTGCCCACCGTGACGGCATTGGGCGTAACGGGCGTGTTCACGAGCAGACGCGAAACCAGGCGCGAAACCGGCCGGCCGAGGAAATACGCCACGACGCCATCGTTTTCGATGGGCTTGCGCAGCGCCGACCACAAATGCCGTTCGGCGCGGGCCAGGGCGGCTTCGCTGTCCAGTTCGTCACAGCCTTCCCGCAGGGGCCTGCCCGCTGCAAACGCCTCCTGCAGGCGGGAAACATCCGGCAGGCTGCAGGCGGGCACGAGATGCGGCGAATCCGGCGGATCGCCTGGCAGGAAATCCACGGGAATGCGCGGCGCGCGGCGTGAAAGCAGTTCGAGCCGTTCCTGGTGCTCTCCGGCGAACACCTCCAGCCGGGAGGCGCCCGCTTTTTCCAGCGTCAGCAGCGTGCGCAGGAAAATGGGCAGTCCAGCCAACTTGCGTTCCGGAGACAGCGGCCATGCGCGGGCATCCACCTGGACTACGAAATTTTCGGAAAAAGAATGGGAGACGGTCATGATCGGACGAAAGCAGAATGATCAGGAAAACAGCCGTTCCGCGGCGCGCAGATCCTCGAGGGTGTCGATTTCGAACCACTTCAGGTCGGGCCCCACTTCCGTTGCCGTGACGAACGCGCCGGCCCGGGCGAGCCGCCCGTAGGCTTCTTCGTAGTACTCCTGATCCAGTCCCTCGCGCATCATCGCCTCGAGTTCCGCAAACAGGGGCCGGCTGCCGGCCGCCGTAATGAATTCCATGCCGATGCTTTCCCCATACGCCTTTTCAGGCGGGATCTTCTTGGAAAGATTGACGATGCGGCCCGTTTCATCCACCTGGATCTTCATTTCCTCCTCGCCGCAGGGATGTACGTCGGCCATGAGCCGGACATCCCCGGGAGCGGCCAGCAGTTTCTCCAGCACGGCCGGTTCGAATACCAGGTCGGCGTCGAGCTTGATGAAATCGTGGCCTTCCACAGCCGGCCGCGCGGTCAGCAGACTGTAGGCGTTGCCCGCCGTATCGAAGCGTTCATTGAAGATGAATACCGGTTTCTCTGGGCGGTTCACGAAAAAATCATGAATCTTTTCCGCGTGGAAGCCGGTTACCACCACCAGTTCCACGCCGAATGGACGCAATGCATCCAACGCATGCGCCAGAAGGGGTTTTCCATTCATGGGAACGAGCGCCTTGGGAAGCCCGTCGGTATACGGGCGCAGGCGGGAACCCGTACCAGCAGCCAGGATGACGACTTTCATGATTCCTCCGGCAGCGGCAGGCTGTTTTCCTGCGGCGCGCCGGGCGCAGCTATACCCAAAAACGCGCATTTGCGCAACCCGGCGGACACGATTTTTCGGGAATGAAAATCCCAGGAGAGACGAACTGTTAGAACAAACCGCGCTTCTTGCGCTTGGCAGCCTGATCCAGGATGGGGGTCAACTTGGAGGAAATCTCGCTGGCATCCTTGATGTACTTCTGCATCTTGTAGAAGGATTCCACCAGGTTGGTCCACTTGGGCACCATGGGGTCGATGATTTCGCCCTTGACCATGGTCTCGATGGCACCCGGGGCCAGTTCGCCGAAGCGGATGGCCAGTTTCAGCCCTTCGGCCTTGGCATCCTTGGGGATGGAAAGCGGATATTCCACGCCCTGGAAATTGACGACCTTCTCGGTCTCTTCGCACTTGTCCTTCTTTTCCGCGGGGCAGCCAATCATCTCGGCCTGCAGGGGCACCACCTTGGAATTGGACACGGATCCATCCCACAGCATCACGAATTTGGATTCCTTGATTTCCTTGGCGGCCTGCTCCGTGCGAACACCCATTACCTTGGCCACGTACTTGCGCAGAATGGTGATGATATTGAGCAGGTATTCATCCTTGCCTTCGGCCACAATCTGCTTCTCTTCGATTTTATCCATCGCCTGCACGACTTCCTTGGCGGCATCCAGCGCGGCCAGATGGCCGAGGAAGCGGTTGTATTCGTCCTTGATGAGGACCAGCAGGGAATAGAACGTCACCAGGTTGCCCATGAAATCCTTGCGCTGCTTGGGCGTGGGGATGTAATTCAACTTGAAGCCGGCCAGTTCGCCGAAATCGGGATCCTTCAGGGCGAGATCCTGCGGGAAGTTGAGCCATTCGCCAATCTTTGTGGGAGGCGCGGCGAAAGCCGTATGGAACTTGGCCAGATCGTTGTTGATCAGGTCGAACGTCGCCTTCAGGCTCTTGGCATCGTCGGTGGCCTTGTTGACGAGGTTGTTCTGCTCGATGCGGTGACCCGAGCAGTATCCGAGACCCAAGGCCGGCAGGGCGCAGCAGACGGCCACGATGATGAGCATCTTCTTTGATGAACTCGACTGGACGAAATCCAGGTTGACACTCACCGGCGCGGCCATTTCCGGCGCCGGAGCCGGCTGGCCCGGCATGGGAGGCATTCCGGGCGCGGGAACGCCCATGGGAGGAGGCACCATGCCCTCGTCGGATACCGCACGCATCTCACCGGTCGGCGGGCGACCCGGCATCTCCTCGGGAAGTTCTCCCTCGAGACCCTTTTGGGAAGAAGTACGCAGACGTTTGCGGCCAAGACGTGATTTGATGTCGATGTTTTCGTTGTCAGACACGGCATTCCTCCATTCGAAGACACCGGAGACCCCCTCCGGCCGGTGAGCTGATACTATGGTTGCCGGATGCCAGAGTCAAGCTGCGATCGGGTTTTTGGCACCAGAGATGCCCGCGTTCCGGATTCACGCGCGGCTAGAACATCCCTCTAGAACATCCAGTGGAAAATGAAATGCAGTCCCACGGGAAAATAGATTTCGAGACCGGACTCGGAGCCGATGGATGGGCCGAAACCGGCAAACAACCCCAGGCCCAGGCGGAAATCGTCGAATTCGTACATCAGGGAAGCCTTGCCCATCACGCCGCCCATGATGGCCACGTCGTTTTCCCAGTGGTCGCCGTCCCAGTACCAGTCCTCCCAGTAGTTCACACCGGCGAAAAAACCACCCGTGAGAGATGCGAACAACTTGCGGTCGGGAGAAATGGGCAGGTCGACCTGGATGCCGCCAAATCCGTAGATGGCCCAAACATCCTCGCAATAACGGCGATCCTCATAACGATGACAATGGTCGTTGCCCGATACGAAGCCCAGTTCATACGCCCAGCGCCTCGACCCCGTGCGTTCGGTGAGCATTCCCAGCCCCAGGCGCACGCCATCCACGGTCTGGTCGCTACCGCCCTGCCAGCCCAGTTCCACGGTCAGATCCGTGCCGGCCGCAAAGGGGTTGGGCTTGGGCGCCGTAGTAATAAAAGTCATGAAAACGATGGTTGCAATCGAATGCATTACTACTCCTTTAAAATATTATTACAATAAAAAACCTTTTACTTCCCAATAACGCCCGTTGGTATTGCAAAGATTTCCACATAATAGCGCAGGGCCGGGTTGCCCAGGATGTCGGGCTGGGCATGCAGATTCACACCATAGGTGGAGAGGTAGATCTTGGAACCTACGATCTTCATGTCGATGTAGAAGCCCACGGAGCCGTCATAGGGCTCCTCGTTGCCGCGAAGCACGCGCACATCCCAGGCGGGCTCCTGCGCGGAGCGATCCAGGATTCCGAAATACAACTCCTGCGTGGTGGCGTCCTGCCAGGCCATGAACACCTTGGGCCCCGCCACGCGCACGTGCACGTCGGAGCCGAAGTAGTGCTGCACCGGCATGGGGAGTCCTTCGTTGTTGGGGCCATCGTCCGGCCGGAAACCGTCATCGACGAGGGCATGGACGGTTTCGCCGGATTCCAGGTCGAGCGTGGAGTACCACAGGGAACGCTGCATGGAATCCTGGTAGCCGAAGTGGACCAGGCTGGGGTTCTGGGGATCGATGGCCATGGAGACGAACAATCCCTTGGGAAGTTCGCCGGACACGCCGCCAGCCACCACGCGCGCGGCCTCGAATGGCCCGCCGACCTCGGTCTGACGGGAAAACTTGAGCGCGCCGGCATACGGATCGTACCAGGCGATGGCCGCACGCCCATCCTCGAAGCGGTCCAGCGCCAAAAATGCCTGTCCTTCCGGCCAGTCGGGCAGCGGATCGTTCACACCCGGCAAGGGATACTGGACCGTATCCACCGTGAAGAAATCCCAGTCGGAGGCCGAAGTCGGCACGGCGACACGCGCCTGGGCGAAGCGCACTTCGGACTGCAGATTCGAATTCACCGGAATGTTGTTGACCATGTAGGCCACGCCCGGAGCACCGTCGGTCGCGCGAATGCTGATCTTGTTGAAGTAGCCGGCATCACCGTTGTCGGGACCGTTCGGGTCGCCGCCATCGTCGAGCTCGTAATGCGTCCAGTTCACTTCCCCCACGCCAGTGGCGTCCTGCGTATACGTGATGCGAAGCGCACCCAGCGTGGCATTGTGATGGGCGATGATGGGCGTGTTCGTGTTGAGCGTGGCGATGGAAGGATACGAGCCCACGTCGGGTCCCTTGGCATTGATGCCCCCACGAACGTCGGAATCGGGCAGCACCACCGGCCCGCTGGGCACGCCATCGACGAAGAACCAGTCTTCGGGTCGGATGCGAGCCGGTTCGTCGTTTTCGGAAGGCACGATGGTGGTCACCATCAGGTCCCCGTACGTGGGATTGTAGGCGGCTACCCAGGCGTACTGGCCGATGAGCGTGAACGTGGCGTACGGTCCGGGGATGCCCCAGGGGATGTCGTTGACGCAGGCGCACTGGCCATCCAGGCACAGCGGAATCTCGCCCGACGGGCAGGAAACGCCGGCGCAATCGTCGTTCCAGAAGCAGGTGGGCTGGTCATCCTTCTTCTTGCCGCTGCCATCGGCGCAACCCCCAACGGATAGCGCTACGGCCAGCAGCAGCGGAAGAAAAAAAGCGCGCCGACTCCTGAAACGCCGCACGAATATCAGCGCCGCTCCCAGAAGCAACCACAAAGCCGAGAAACCACCAGAGCGGGTGCCAGCCGAAGACGTGCAGAGGAACGAGTTGTCCTTCTCTGGCGTCACGGGGACGGCCAGGATTTCATTCAGGTCCACGACCGTCTGCGCCGTGTTGCCAGCCTCGTCGCGCACGCGCAGAGCCAGTTCGCCGTTCTTCGCGAACGCCTTGGCCAGCGCCACCGGGATGCTCTCCACGCGGTCGAACTTCGTCCACCAGCCCTCGCCCGTGCGGAAGGAGACCTCCAGTTTCGCGGATTCGCTCACGTAGTCCACGGCATGCGGGTAGAAGCGCCCATCCTGCACGTACGGCATCACCTTGGGCGCCAGCGTGTCCAGGATGGCTTCCACGGCCACGGGCTCGAGATTCAGGCTTTCGGGGGAACCGGCGCGCCGCCCGCGGATCTTCACGACGTGGCGGCCCTGCAGGAACAGCCCAAGGTCCCGGATGACCAGGCGGTTCGTGCGCACAAACGGCGTCCAGGCGCCGCCGTCCAGGCTGTATTGATATTCACCCTCGGCGCCATCCAGGGAATCAATCGCCACGACGATTTCCGGACGCGCATCGTCGCGGCCGGCGAGCGTGGCCCGCAGGCGTTCGGGCGCATAGGTGGCGGCCTTCTCCACGCGGGCCGTGAAGGCATGCGCGGGTATGGTGCGCTTGGTACCCGGCATCACGGAAACGATCTTGGCGATGATGAGCGCCGCGTCCGAAGCCGTCGTGGGCTTGAATTCCAGGTGCGAGAGCCGCACCACGCGCCACACCAGGTACTGCCCCTGGGAATTGAGTTTGGTGATCTCGTACGTAGGCATGGGGATGGGCTGCAGCGCCGAACCCACCATGGGCATGATCATGCCCAGGATGCTCGGGAAGATGGCCGCCACGTCTTCCGGATTCTCGCGGATCAGATCCGCATTGAGCACGCGGGCCGAAATCTTGGAGGCGTCCACCGGACGCAGCACCGGCATGACAGTCACGTTGTTGGTTTCGGGTTCCACGCCTTCTTCCAGGTCGATCTCCAGGTGCATGTCGAGCGCCAGCGTGAGCGCGCGGGCATAGCGGCCGTTGACGAACGGATACACGTCGATCTGGAAGTCACGCAGCAGCACGTCGATGAGCGGCGTTTCCGTGCCGGTGCCCTGGCCAATGGTAAATTCCAGCGCTGTCTGCGGCCGGATGACCAGTTGCAGCGGGGCATCGCCCACGGACGGGTCGATCAGTTCGGCCAGCGACGGAATCAGCACGGAGAAGGTGCCCACCTTGAGCATGGGGTTCTGCTCGGAGCCGACGGTCAGGCACAGCGCGCCGCTGTTGATGAGATGGAAGCCCAGCAGGTTCAGGAAGTCCTGGGTGATGGCGATGCCCACGTCGGCCGGCGTGTTGTCGCCGAACTTGAGGTAGGCCTGGTCGAAGGAGCCCGAGAATTCCTGGATGATGCGGCGGGTGAAGGTCTTGAGCCGGTCCGCGGAGGCGCCGGCCACACCCGTGACCTTGGAGAGCCCGTGCTGCGCGAAATCGAACGTGGCGATGGGCGGGATGCAACGCGCCCCTTCGGTGTGCTGGGCCACGTTGAACTCGTTCCTGCTCTCGGCGCGCGTCGCGGGATCGGCATCGGAGTTGAACCCCGTGATCACGCCGGCGGTGATGCCGCGGTTCTTGATGTCCACGAAGCCGCCGGAAACCAGTTTGAGTTCCATCCTGGAATCATTGCCCAGGAACCCGGCGTCCGCCAGGAACTGCCCCACGTTGATCTGCCCCTCGAGCCCCATGGGATCCGGGAAGAGCTTGTCGATGGTGGGCTGCAGCAGCGGAATGACCACCTCGTTGGCGATGAACTCCACGATGGCGTTGCCCACGAAAGCCTGCACCATCTCCACGTACTGCCCGATGTTCTCGAGAATCAGCGCATTGAGGAAATCTTCCAGGACAGGGATGCAGTTCTCGAGCGAGATGCCCAGTCCGCCCAGGTCGATGTCCGTGATGGAATTGATGTCCATGCGCAACTGGCCGTCCGAGGGGCGGGTGCGCAGGCCCAGCGCGATGGTGCCTTCGAACGCCTGGTTGTAGAAACCGATGGCCACCTGGCACTGGTTGGTGATGTTCATGCCGGCGAAATACACGTCGATGTCGAAACCCAGGTAGATGTTGGCCGACAGATCCACCCAGATCTCGTCGCAGGCCGATGGCGAGAGGATGCCTTCGCGGCACTGCTCGATGTTGTTGCTGTTCTGCGTGTTGTCCTTCACGTTGAACTGCATGTCCACGCGCGAGATGTCCACGCCGCAGCCCATGGCGCAGAAATCGATGCCGTACTGGCGGTCGGAGGAACCCACCCAGAACTCGGGGATGAACGCCAGGTGCCCGAGTTCCCCTTCCACGAACTGCGGAAGGATGGTCTTGATGGTGTTGAAGCCGTCTTCCGTGATGCGCACCTGCAGGCCGTTTTCCACCACCTGCGAGGGCGGAATGGTGGCCGGCGGTGGCTCGATCTGGGAACAGCCGCCGCCGCCGGTGCAGGATGGAAAGAAGAAGAAGAGGGAAGTCGCGAAAAGGGCCAGGGGCATCGTCATGCGTTTCATGGAATGCGCCTCCTTCGAGAAAGCTGCTCATAGTGTAGCAGATATCTCGGTCCATGAACACCTTCGACACGGATTTTTTTCTGGAACCGCGAGTAAAAGAAAACCGATTCAGCGAAAACGGGGCGGCAGGCAAGGCATTTTCCGATTTTCGCAAGGGTTCTCGCAGGTTATGCGAACATGGCAGACGTTTCGTCCCGTGCGTTCAGGAACAGATGGATGCGGAAAAAACGCGCAAGGTCCTTCAAGGTCGCGGCAACGTCGCCCGCGCTCCCCCGAACGAGTTGAAATCCTTTCATTTTTCAAACGAAATGCCGCAGGAGGGAAGATGATGCGTGCACAACGGCCTTCGCACGTGCGGGTCAGAATGTGATGCCGCCAGCGCCTGTGCCAGCGTAACCCCAGCTTTCGCGCATGCGAGCCAGAAGGCCGCGGGCGAACAGGTGGGGTCGGAAACCGCCTCCAGGCCGAAGGGTTCCGGTCATTCGAACGCTTCGCAGTCGTAAGCATTCTTGTACCGTTCATACAACGGATACTGCGACCAGTCGAAATCCGTCGCCGGAGTGTACTGCGCCATCATCGTCGTGGGAATCGCCTGCAGACACGCTTTTGGAATGTCTGAACTGTGGTATCCCTCGAACATCTTCTGGCACTCCGGAAGAACGGCGCTTTCAAACGTGGGAACCGTCCCCTCGTAGTGATATTCTTTCTGGGTGCACAGGTTCTTCACATGCAACCGCATCGGTATGAAATCCGCGCTATACTCGGCTATTGCATCCACATCCGTATAGTATTCTGAAAGCTCTTTCCTGTGGATTAAAACAACAAAACAACCATCATCTTCTCCGATTGCTATAATACCATCATTATGAATGACAGCGCCGGGATATGCCCCCATCAATGAAGACCAATCGTATTCAACAAATAGTGAATACAATGTATTATAATGCTCTGGCTTGAGCCCCTCGCGTATTTCATAGTTGCTTTCAAATACAAAAAACAGGGGCTTGCGACAGATGCCTTCATCCTTCAAATCGACTTTCACCACCATCGACCTAATTTCCCCAAACAGATAGGACTCTGGGGGGGGCGAAGAAAAGCAACCGCCCGCCACGTAAAACACAACTAAAAGTCCCAAAAGCCCCAGCACGCGTATTCCACGCCGGCGCATCCAGAGAACAATCCCCGCCAGCATGGCCAGCATCCCGTTCGCCGAACCCCCTGACCGGCGACCCGTCGCGCACGAACATCCCGCAGCGTCTTTTTTATCTTTCGGCATCGTTCCTTCCTCCATCGTCTGAATCCGCATGTGGCCTCCCTGCAAATCCCACCATTTCCCGAATGCAATCTCCACTGCCGTATTCCCGGGCAATGCAAACGGTTCCACCGTCCGGCGGTTGGGCAACTCCAGACGCTGCCGGACCGCTTCCCGCGTTTCCTCCGGTTCCCCCGGCATCTCCGGGTCGAAACTGTTTACTACGCCAAGATCGATTTCCACCGCCGTCTCTCCTGTATTCTGCAGCCGCAGCCGGGAGCCATCCCCGGAAAACGACATCTCCAGCCGCGGCTGGTCCCCATCCAGTGGCTTCACCTTCATCATGGCCAGAAAGCCTTCCTTGCGCCGGGTTCCCGTCCTGTTTCCATCGGCATCCCGGCGTTCCTTTTCCAGGACCGACAGGAACGATACATGATACGGTTCCCTTACCCCATCCAGGGCCACTTTCGCCAGATGAAAGCCAGGATGCAACTCCAGTTCATCCTGACGGCCCGCCTCCCCGGAAAATCCATGTACCACCAGTGTGTCGGCCCCGCCACCCGAAAGCACGGCCTGATAGGGCACATGCGCCACTTTCCGGGCCAGCCGCACCCGCTTGGCCGAAGGCGTCTGAAAGTGATACATCCGCAAATACGGCCCCATTGCCGGCAACTGCACGGCGACCTCCCCGCCGCGGCGGCTCTTTTTCCAGTCCGCCAGACAGTCCCAGTCGGTCGCGCAACGCCAGCCGCGCTGCAATTTCTCCCACGCGGAAGCAAACATCTCTTCCACGCGGTCATCGAGATCCTCGAACTGCACGTCGAGCCATTCTTCCAGCGGGTAGTCGATGCCTTCGCCTACCAGACTCACCAGAAACATCAGCCACCCTTCCAGAACAAGGGGATTCCCGTGATAGACCTGCGGCTCCAGGTAGAACATGAAGCCCCGGTCATTCTTCTTTCCCCTGTAATCCTCATCGAAATGGAACTGCCCGGAAGGAACCCCCAGGAAACTGTCCTGCATCAGCAGGATGTAATCAAAGAGTTCGCGGTGCACTCCCCCTAATGGATCCACGGATTCCAGAGAGCCATCTTCTTTGGTTCGTGGCGCATTAAGGGGACCGATATTAGATGAGTAAAATAACTGTGGATGGATACCATTCACTCCATAGAATCCGCAGTTTTGGTTCCAGCCACTGTTGGAGGTATACCGGCCATCCACGCACTTCAAACCGTAGGACAATCCTTCCTTGTTGGGGTCATACACGTAGACCCGGTGCACGCCGCGGCCCAGTTTCTGCGTGCGCACGGGAGCAATGCTGTGGGCGAGACTGTAATTGCTGGCAAACATCGTCAGAACCTTGTCGCGCAGCATCCCCGTCCCGTTCTGGCCCGCAATGGCATCCTCGATCGTCTCCACCGCGCGTTCCACGTCATGGCGGGACTGCATCGAGAAGTCATTGATGACCGCCGGCACCAGATGCCCCATGAACTCGCCCGTGAACATCTTCCCCTGCATGGCGCCCACGTACTGCAAGGCATCATTGGCATGCAGTGGGTCTACGCACCGATTGTCCTCATCCCGTTCCCGGCAGCAGTCGTAATGACAGTAGCCCGGCGGGCTGGATGCCGTACACGGGTTTTTCGCGCTGTCCAACTTCTGGCAGGCATCGAAATCCGTCCAGTCCACCTTGCCCTCCCGCCACAGTTGGAATGTCATGGCATACCCGCTGCACCAGGCGCTGGAAGCCTTCAGAAACGTTGCATATACCGGCATGGAAACCAGATACATCACCCAGTGCCAGGGGTTGCTGTACCAACCCGCGAACGCGGAACTGGCCAGACTCAATACCGGCCATGTGCCGTCCGTCACCCCATAGGTCATGAAGAACATCCGCAGCGTATGCAGCATGTCCTGCCCCACGCTGCGCCAGTCCTTGCGGCTCATTTTCCACAAGGATTCCCCATAGTCATACATCACGCCCGGCCCGTTGGCCCAGTTGATGAAAAAGCCTTCCTGGTCCAGCACCCGCTCCGTCCGGGAGGGGTCGACCTGGTCCCAGGAGCTCTCTTTTGGCAGCGGCAGCAGATACAGTGAAAGATTCTGCACCGTCTGTTTCCCCTCTGCATCGGTCACCGTAATGGCCAGCGTACGGTATGCCCGCGCCGAGGCCGTTCTCCATCCATTCCTGTCCGAAAAGGCACCGATCTCCTGAACCTGGTGGATGTGCGTTTCCACTCCGGGCGCGTTGGGCGCACACGTCCGCTGCTGCTCGAACAGCGTCTGCCCATCCAATTCCACCTTCACCGACTGGATCGCATCCTGACTGTCGATGACAAAGTCGTATATCAGAACATCGCCTGGAAAAAACAGATACCCTCTGCGAACCCCATCATAGGGCGCGCGTACGATATGCCCATCGTGATGTCCGGCTGCAATGCGCGGCGAGCGGCCATCCCCATGGATTTCATAGCGGATCGTGATTCCGCTGGGCGGCGAAATCCCATGCCCGAACCGTCACTTCCGTCGGCGCGCCGCAGCGCAGCGCCACATCGTAACTCCCCTGCAAAGGAAAACGCCCGGGGTACGCCGTCACCACGCCCGTGTAGAACGCATGGGATTCCGGATGGGCCGGCGCCTCGTTCGAACGCAGCCAAACCTTCGCCAGCCTCCGCTCGTCCTGCACCCGGTACCAGATGGTTCTGGCCAAGGAATCCGCACCGTCATGGACAGGCACGCGAACCACGGGCGAGGTCATCGCATCCGAGCGGTACCATCGAATGCAGGGAACAGGAATATCCAGAGCCCTCCCCAGCAGGTTGCCAGAACGCACATCGAACAATCCTTGCGATTTCCATCCCAGCGCACGGGCCTGGGATGTCGCAAGAGGAGGACGGTAAGGCCCTGTCGTGGACATGGAACAGGTCATTTCCAGGCCGACTTCCACCACTGGCGCCTGATGGTCTCCCTCGCCGTTGATGCAATCCACGGGACAGTCTTCCTGGGGATAGCAATGCTGGTCGCCGCAGGCCACCACGAACGGGGGAGGCCCCGCGGCCGCGTCATCAAAAGAGAGTACCAATGCGGGACCCCGCGTCAATTGCTGCCGGGGATACAGTGCAAACCCGGCGCCGGATGGCGGCATTGACAGGTTGTTGAAAGAATTTCCCGCACGGGAAGACCAATTTCCCATGCCTCCCGTGTATGGGGAAGGAAGAGAAAGGCCACTGCGGCTTTCGGGCGCAAGCGTCACTGCCAGCACGAAACGCAAGGAACCGCTTCCCGTGGTCTGGGCCTGTTGCACCAGGGGCGTGATGTCCACCCATACCGGCGCACCTTCCTGAAAATTCAACTCCTGCCGCACGGACCATTCCGGCCCGCTGCCATCGAGCAAGGATGGAATGGGCCGGCTGCTGCTGTACCATGCGGCATTCGCCGGCATTTTCGTGGGCGCATAAACCACCCGCAATTCCGACGGAGGGGACACGCCGCGCTCCCGTTGGATATCCGTGATGAAAAAACGCAAAAACGCCGCTCCGATACGCCGCGTCCGCAGGGATGCGTCCATCTCGAACAGAAAGTAGGTGCGAAAATGGTCGGGATTCCACCGTTCGCCTTCCGGAAGGAACCAGCCGACTCGCGGCCCGTGTCCCACTCCGACACCCGCAGGATCCGTTTCGCGCATTGCATTCCGTACGTCGCAGGTCATTTCGGCAGCCCCAGAGCGATTCGTCGGCTGCATGCACGTCACGGATGGAAAAACCTCGTAATCGAAACCGTTCTCACTTCTCGCCGGAAAAGGAAAGAAGAGAAGAGAAGAGAAGTGGTTTCATTGGCACCTCCACTCTTTTTTGCCTGTAGCACCATCTTTGCTATCTGTCAAGCTTCAGGTTTCGGGAGCCGTGCGCAAAGCCGGAAACGGGTGATGCCGGGGCCGGTCGAAGCATCGAATGCATTCGAGAAGGTGAAGATATCTAGGAAAATGAAACCGTTGCCTCCATCTTCTGCTTTAATTGCAACACATGGATAGTTAGTTTTTTGGCGGCTTCTCGGGTGTTTCCCAAAATGCGGATGGTGTAGCGCGTCACTTGCCGGTCTGGGGCATCGGTTGTCTGATCATCTGTAAAAAGGGGCCATGGAGGTTTCCATGACGACGATGGTGATCAGGCCAAGAAAAGAGGACCAGGGCGGCAGTATTCAGCGCAGGAACGTTGGAAACTGCTGGCGGGGTTCAAGCAGTTTGGCGGGAGCCTGTACGCCTACGCGAAGCGGACCGGGGTCACACTGGTTACACTGCAGATGTGGCCGCGGCATGAGGGGCACGCGGGTATCTCCAGAATTGCTGGCGGCTTCGTGGCGTTTGAGATCAGGCAGGCCGATGCATGGTCCACGGCGACGGTCCCTGAGAAGAAGGCAGCCTGAGACTTTCCA
>Ga0067045_1030290_pt1 | contig 15898 bp, 13 predicted proteins | sample TerdegcTABiofilm_FD_59184 | JGI IMG/M metagenome (GOLD analysis project Ga0067045, IMG submission 59184) | Combined Assembly of (Gp0054472, Gp0054536) Wastewater bioreactor microbial communities from Singapore -Terephthalate degrading...
TAGTTAATTTATTAATCGTGTGCCTACAGATTGGGGCTAAAATTTTTCCCGGAGGACACCTAACCCATTGAAAATACAATCGTGGCAAGTAAAAAAGACCCTTAACTATGACTACAAATCCGGAACGCAGTTTTTAACACCCTCTTATTTCGTATTTCAAATGTAATTATCGAACGCCCACTTTGGAAAGAAGAGGAACCAGATGTCGCCAAGGGTTGGTATCGGCTTGATGAGAATGCCATTTGCTTATTACCCGATAGCAGCAGGTCGGATATAGGCATCTATTTGCAGCAATCTCGCATGGGCACGCGCTTTGAGAATCAAATACTCTGGGAAAACATAATAGAGCGTCCTTTCGCTGGATCCCTGAGCCTTGCGGCGCGAGAATTTAAGCTCAACCCCTTCGTCATCGAGGCCGACTGGCGGCCGGTGGCTAAGGCCTGGGAAGGGAGAGATTAAGACCCATTAGTTACCCGTTTTGCAGGTATGAGCTAGATCATGAACCAATCGGAACCACTAAGAAAATACCCTATCTCCTGGAAGGCGGTTAGAAATCCTTCACATAACGGGTCTTCATCAGCTATTTTTATGGCGCCCCTAACTTAATGAAAATGACTGCCCATGTAACTGACTGAGGAAACCGGCATGGAAACCGAACCGTTAAAAATCGTCGTCACCGGTGATGTGGCCATTGACTGGCTGCTGCGGCGGGTGGAGGCCAAAGATCTGCCCGAAGAGAATGGCGGTGAGCGGCAGAACTGGGAGCTTTTTCAGGGCACCAAAGAAGTCCCCCTGGGCGGCGGTGCCCTGCTGCTGGCCCGCCTGGTGGAGGCAGCCACCGGGGAGGCGGTGCTGGCGCCTCGCTTGGAGGAGTTGGAGAACATCCCGCCCCAGGACATCTTGCATTCCCACGTCCAGGTGGCCAAATTCCCCCCGAGGAGAATCGAGTCCCGGCGCCGCGCTGACCGAAACCGGCAGGTCTGGCGGATCGAAGAATTCATGGGCTACTGTGGGCCGGGTCAGGCCCTGCCCAGGTTGCAGGTCCATGCGGATGATCCGGACGCCGACCTGGTGATCCTGGATGACGCCGGCAATCTCTTCCGCCAGGAAGAATCCCTCTGGCCCCAGGCTATCAAGCCCGGTAAAGGCCCCCTGATCATTCTGAAAATGAGCCGGCCCTTGCAAAAGGGGAAACTCTGGCAGCACCTCCTGGAGCATCACGCCGACCGCCTGGTCTTGATCATCGGGGCCAATGATCTGCGGGCCGAAGAGATGAACATCTCCCGCCAGGTTTCCTGGGATCGGACGGCTTTGGACCTCATTTGGCATTTATACCACAACGACAAATGCCAGGACCTGAAAAAGGTGTCCCACCTCATCATCCGGTGCGGCCTGGACGGCGCCCTCCGTTACCATCGGACTCCGGAGCATGAGCGGGTCTGGCTCTATTATGATCCCGACCGCATGGAAGGCGGCTTCCAGGCGGAGGTGGGCCGGGGCCAGATGATGGGGTTGGGCATGGCCTTTGTGGCCGCTTTCGTCAAGCAGGTGGTGGCGCACAGCCGGGAGGCGGGGAAACCGCTGCCGGAAAGCCTACACGAGGTGGTGGGAGTAGCCGTCAGGGATGGCATCCTGAGCTCCCGCCGCTTCTTGCAACTGGGATTTGGCCGGGATGAGGAAAACTTAGACTACCCCGTCGCAGAGCTTTTTGCCTCCCGGAAAGAAAAAGTCAGTCCACAGGAACAAGAAAAAAAAGAAAAGAGAGAAGAAATACCACAGATTAGCGAATTTAATCTGCAGTTTCGGAACTATCAGGCCAGTGAGATGGAACGCTGGAGTATTGTGGCCGAGACTACCAGGGGGCAGGAGGAGTATATCGCCAGTTGCTACCTGGAGAAGGGAAGCGATCTGGATCTTATGCCCAAAGGGCAGTTCGGCAAGCTCAAGACTCTGGACCGCAAAGAAATTGAATCCCTGAACAGCATGAAAAATCTCATCCGGGAATACCTGCAGCAGGAGTCGCAGCGGCGGCCGTTGTCCATTGCCGTGTTCGGCCCCCCCGGAGCCGGCAAATCGTTCACGGTCACCGAGGTGGCCCAGGAGGTAAGCTCCGAAGGGTTGAGGCCTCTGCAGTTCAACCTGTCGCAATGGGAGGACCCCGAGGCCCTGGTCTTGGCCCTGCACCAGGTCAGGGATGTATCTCTGCGGGGCCAGATGCCGCTGGTCTTTTTTGATGAGTTCGACTGCCGCTTCCGCGGAGAACCCCTGGGGTGGCTCAAATATTTTCTGAATCCCATGCAGGACGGGGCCTTCCGGCATAAAGAGCTAACCTTCCATCTGAGTAAGGCTATCTTTGTCTTTGCCGGCGGGACGAGTGAGACTTTTGAGGATTTTTTCCAGGAGGGCGAGGATGACTTCCGGATCGCCAAGGGGCCCGATTTTGTCAGCCGGCTAAGGGGTTATATCAACATCCGCAGCATCGACCCACCAGAAAACCCTGATGAGAAATACTATCTCATCCGCCGGAGCATCCTGCTCCGCAGCCTCATCCAGAAAGCTGCTCCCAACGTCTTTGACAGCCAGAGACAACGTCTCTGGATTGACTGGGGGGTGCTGCAGGCCCTGCTCCGAGTGCCGTCCTACCGCCACGGCGTCCGTTCCCTACAGGCGGTGTTGGAAATGAGCCGGTTGAGTGAGCGCCGGAAATTTGAAGCTGCAGCCCTGCCCCTGAAAGAACAACTCAAATTGCATGTCGATGCCGAGACCTTCTGCAGCCTGGTGAGCAGTGAAGTGCGGTTGGGCCGCGCCATCCAGGTGGAAAGGGTGGCCCAGGCGATTCATGAAAAATATCGGCGAGATAATGAGGGCAGAAGATCTGCCGATGACGACAGCATGCAACCCTGGGAAAACTTGCGGCAAGATTTGAAAGAATCCAACCGCGGCCAGGCCAGGCACATCGAGACCAAACTGAAGCTCATCGATTGCAGCTTCCGGAAGGTGACCGGTCCGGTGACCTTGTATAATTTTACCGCGGAACAGATTGAACCGATGGCCCGACTGGAACATGAACGCTGGAATCTGGAAAAGCGGCGCCAGGGGTATGTCTATGGGCCGATAACAAATAAAGACAAAAAAATCCATGAATGTCTCCTGGCTTGGGAGGAATTGACCCCCAATATCCAAGAGAAGGACCGCAACACGGTAGCCGGTATTCCTGAATTTTTAGCTGCACTTGGTCTGGAAGTCTTTGAACTCTCTTAAACATTGCCGAGGAGCAATGCTGCTATTCAGTGCAACTGCTGCCGACAAAAAACTTCATAGAGATAAGGATTTTTATCCATGACAGAAAAAGCTAAAGAACTGCTGGCCAGCCTCCTGGAAAAACTTGCCCAGGCCATTCATGAAAACTACCGCCGGGATCTGCGGGGCATAAAACCTCCGGACGACCCGGCCATGCAGCCCTGGGAAAGCCTCCGGGAGGACCTGAAAGAGTCCAACCGCCAGCAGGCGACGCAGATACCGGCCAAACTCCAGGCCCTGGGTTATCATTTCCGACCGGTAGTTGACCGGGAGCCGGTCATGTATCAGTTTACCCCGACGGAAGTGGAGAAGCTGGCCATCCTGGAACACGAGCGCTGGATGCAGGAGAAACTGGCGGCCGGCTGGCGCTACGGCTCGCCCCGGGATGATGGGAAGAAACTTCACCCTTCGCTGATCCCCTGGGAAGAGCTGCCCGAAAGTGAGAAAGACAAGGACCGGGATCCCATGCGCCGGATTCCGCAGCTGCTGGCCGAAGCCGGTTTTGAGATTTACCGGTAGATGCTGATGGACATCATGATGTAGTATTTCTGCAGACAACCAGGCCTTTTCTTTGTTATACGGTGATAAGAGGCAGGAAGAGAATCATGGTTGCTGCTGATCTGGCCTCTCTTTTTAAGGAATATCTGCAAGCCCCGGACTGGCGGACAAAGACCGCCTCCTGGGGAAATTGCGCCGTCGCCTGGAACAGCCCGATCCAGGGAATCAAGTCAATCTGGTGTGGGAGAATATCCTTCCCGATATCAATCCTGAATCGGCCGAAGAAGCCAAGGCTTTGGGGCACTTGCTGCGGAGCTACCGGTACGCCATAACCTTTCAGCACCAACAGGCTTTGGACTGTTCCCGACAGGTCATCGCTGCCACCTCCCCCGAGGCCAAAAACTCCCTGGCCTATCTCCACTGCCGGGCCCGCCTGGCCCGGGGACTCAGCCTGACAGAACTGGGGCAGCATCACCAGGCCCTGGAAGAGGCCCAGGATGCGGGGCCGCTACTGGAGCGTCTCAACCTGCCCTCCCTGCGGGTGGAAATCGCCCTGCTCCAGGGGCTGGCTCACCGCCGGTTGGGCGAGGGGGAACAGGCCGCAGCGCGGCTTCAGCAGGCCTTGGAGACCGCCCAGACCCTGGGGGATGAACTGCTCCTGGCCCGGGTGGAGGATGTCGCCGGGTTGGTCTGTCTGGACCGGGGCGAACTTGACAAAGCCGAACTTCACTTCCAGCGCGCCCTGGCCCGGAGGACCCGCCACCGGGACCAGTTGGGCCTGGCCGCCACCCTGGGCAATCTCAGCCGTTTCTATGCCACCCAGGAGAAGTATGATCTGGCCAGATCCTACCTGGACAGCGAACTGGCCATCTGCGAGATTTACGGCGCCCTCAAGGGCTGCATCGTCTCCCTGCAGGAAATGGCCCGGTTAGCGGCCCGCTCCCAGGACTGGTCTCAGGCCCAGGAATATCTCCGGCGGGCCGACCAGCTCTTGGAGCAGGTGGACAGCCCTGTCTCTCGAGCCTGCCAGGCCTTTACCTGGGCGGACTATTACCTGGCCCGGGAGGAGTGGCCGGAGGCCGAAAAGCAGCACCGCCTGGCCGCCAAACTGTTCGGGCCTGACCCCGGAAAATTCGTCGAGGTGCAGCTGGAATGGCAGGCCGCCCGTCTGGCTGCGGCTCAGGGACAGCGGGAACATGCCCAAGTCGCTTTTGCCGAGTGCCGCCAACGCCTGGAGCGTCTGAACCGGCCAGCCAGCCTGGCCCGGCTGGAGTTCGACTGGGGTATGTGGCTCCTTCGGGACCAGCGGCCGGAGGAAGCGGTGGAGCACGTCGCCCAAGCCATTCTCTTTGCTCGGGACCTCCAGGTCCAGCCCATGGTGAAGCGCTTTGTAGCCGAATGCCGCCAGATCGGCACGGAACACTGGCTGCAGGCCCTCTTGGAGAATAAAAAACTCGCTCGGGAGCTGGCCACCAAAACCGCCCGTCTGGAAAAATTTGCCGTTGCCGCCGAGAACACGGTCCATGACCTCAAGGATCAGATCGTCGCCATAAATGCCTACCTCAAAAAGGTAGAGAAAAAGGTGCGGGAGGTCCTGGATCCGCATTTGGTGGGAAAACTGAAAACGGCCCTCTACCTGGGGTTGTATATGGAGCGCTGGGCCACCAGCTTTTTGGATGGCATCAAGGCGGAAGAATGCCTCAGTCCCCGTAACGAGCCGCTTCCTTGGGCCCCTCTGGTTCAGGAATTCACCCCCATTTTTGCACTGAATGCCGAGGAGAAGAGTTTGACTCTTAACTGGTCATCTGAGGCCACCGATCTCACGCTCTTGGCCGACCCACGTATGCTCCGCTCCGTGCTCTTCAACCTCATCGACAACGCCTTCAACCACACCCCCAAAGGCCGGGGGGCCATCCGAGTGGAGGTGACCCGGGAATCCGGCTTCGCCCGGGTCAAAGTCATCGACCATGGGGAAGGCATCCCGGAGGAACTCCAGGAACGCATTTTCGAGAAATGGGGCCGGGTGGAAAAGGCCGGCCAAGTCTATTCCACCGGCCTGGGGCTCTATCACGCCCGCAAAATGGTGGAAGCCATGGGGGGCAAGATCGGCGTCATCAGCAAGGTGGGAGAAGGCAGTACCTTCTGGTTCACGGTGCCGCTGGCGGAGGGAGCAGACAAGTAGCCGTATCGTGATTGATAACTCAATATTTTAATAGTAATTCGTCATTGATATCAAAGGTTATTTCTGCGGAATGTGTCAATCTTTTTGAGACACCGCGATTAAAAATTGGTGTAGCGGCTATAAGCTCCTCTCTTGGTCCAGGGCCGGGGGGTTGATCCAGACGGCCACGGGCGGTTGCTTGACAAACTACTCTAGGTGTTGGTTGTAGGCCGCCGGCAAGGCCTCTTGGCAAGCAGCGATGATCTGCTGGGCTTGGCCATAATGCACCCTGGCCGGGCTCAGGTAGGCAGTGCCGCTGGGGCCAGGGTCCGGCTTTTACGAGACAAAGAAGTTCTGACAAAAAAAGGGTTATCTTCCAGGGAGCCAAAACCAGTCTGGAAATCTGGCCGATATTTCGTGGTATTAACTTGCTTTCCGGGAATGGGTTAACAATAATGGTGCCAACGCGGTCGCCTCGCCTCCTGTGGTGCAGCCGGGCCAAGCGCCTGGCTACTTGACCACCAGGACGGGGATGTCGGCGAATTCCAGGACCCGTTCGGTGACGCTCCCCAGGAGGATATGGGCCACGCCCCGGCGGCCCAGTTTGCCCATGACGATCAGGTCAGCACCCCAGCGGTTGGCCTCGGCCAGGATGAGCTCATGGGGCACCCCCTCCAGGATAATCACTTCGGGCACGGTGATGGTCTCCTGGTGGACCAGGCAGTGCAGGTCGCTGATAAAGGCCTGGGCCTCCCCCCGCAGTTTGGCCCGCAAGGCCGCCGGATCTTCATTGCTGAAGCGGGCCAATTGGTCCATGACCGTCTGATCCAGGACATGGATGAGGCGCAGCTCGGCGCCATGGACCCGGGCCAGGCGTTGGGCCAGGCAGGCCGCAGCCAGGGAGAACCGGGAGCCGTCCACCGGCACCAGGATTTTTTTAAAGAGATTCATGCTGCTGCTCCTGGCGGCGACGTTTCTGCCGCTTTAGCTGAAAAAGGAACTCCCGTTCCTTTTCTTCGAGGGTCTCGGTGATATATTTAATGGTCGCCTGATAACGGGGGATATAGATATTCTCCAAGGCGTTGAGGCGCTTTACGGTCTTGTGGACCTCGGCCAGCAGGCGGCAGAGGCTGACTTCCAATTCCGCCAGTTCAGCCAGGGCTTCCAGCCCCTGGCGCAGGGTTCGGATCGTCTCATCCATGGCCGGACTGGTCCCCAAAAAGCCATAGGGCGGGGTCAAGGGCGGCAGGCTGAGGCGGACCAGGGGCAAGGGCACGCCCATAAAGCTTTTTTCATGGACCTCCACCTCTTCGTCAGTCCGGACCGCCAGGGCAGCCCGGGCACAGGCCAGGGGGCCAGCCTCAATTACGGCCTCTGCCAAGCGACTGTAGGCTGCGGCCAACTGCGCCTCCAGCCTGGTCCGCACCTGTCTGGCCTTGGTCTGCAACAGGCCGATATGGCTGAGCAGGACTTCTTTCTTCTCTTCCAGAAGCTCCCAGCCGGCCGTGGCAAAGGCCAGCTCTTCCCGCAGCCGCTGCAGGTTATTTTTAGTGGCCGAGACCGGCAGCCGCTCCATCACCTTGCCCCTGACCCTGCAGGCCGTATTGACGGATCTGTTCCGGCGTTACCCTGGTCAGGTAACGGGCCGGGAAACGCCGCAGCAATTCCCAACCTTGGCCCAAGGTCTGAAAGATAGTTCGATTTTCCGTCGGCCCCTGCCGGAGGAAACGCCCCTCAAATTCCCGGGCGAATTGCAGATAAAGCTGATCAGTGGCCGACAGGTCTCCCTCGCCGATGATTGCCGCCAAGGTCTCCGTCTTTTTGGCCTGGGCATAGAGGGCATACAACTGGCTGGCCAGATTCTGGTGATCCTCCCGGGTCCGGCCCGAACCGATGCCGTCGCTCATCAGACGCGACAGCGAGGGCAGCACATTGATGGGCGGATAGATGCCTTTCTGCATCAGGGTGCGGTCCAAGACGATCTGGCCTTCCGTGATATAGCCTGTCAGGTCGGGGATGGGGTGCGTGATATCATCGTCGGGCATGGTCAGGATGGGCAACTGGGTGATGGAACCGTCGGAGGTTTTGAGCCGGCCGGCCCGCTCATAAAGTGAAGACAGGTCGCTGTACAGGTAGCCGGGATAGCCTTTGCGGCTGGGCACCTCGCCCTTGGAGGTGGCCACTTCCCGGAGGGCCTCGCAGTAGTTGGTCATATCGGTGAGAATGACCAGGACCTGCAGCCCGTCGTTATAGGCCAGATGTTCGGCCACAGTCAGGGCCAGGCGGGGCGTGATCAGCCGCTCGATGGCCGGGTCATCGGCCAGACTGAGGAACATGACGACATTTTTCAGACTGCCGCTCTCCTCAAAATCCTGCTGGAAATATTGGGCCTGCTCGTGTTTAATCCCCATGGCGGCAAAGACGATGACAAATTTCTCTTCCTGGGCCAACAGCCCGGCCTGCCGGACGATCTGAGACGCCAGTTGGTCATGGGGCAGGCCGCTGCCCGAGAAAATCGGCAACTTCTGGCCCCGCACCAGAGTATTAAGGCCGTCGATGGCCGAAATGCCGGTCTGGATAAAGTCCTGGGGATAGGCCCGGGCCACGGGGTTGATGGGCAGGCCGTTGATATCCCGCTCCGGCCCCGTAAGAGGCGGCGGTCCCTGGTCCAGGGGTCGGCCGAGGCCGTCAAAGATCCGCCCCAGGACTTCTGCCGCCGTCACCCGATAGGTAAAGGGGCGGCCCAGGAAGCGCACCCTGGTGGTGGCCGGGGCCAAACCGCTCAGGTGGGCAAAGACCTCGATGATGGCCACGGTTTCCGACACGGCCAAGACCCGGCCGGGCAGGATGCGACCGTCCGGGGCCAGCACCACCGCCAGTTCACCATAGCCCACCTGACTGATGCCCTGCACAAAGATCAGCGGGCCCTGAATCTTGGCCAGCCCCAGATATTCCACGCCTTCCATGCCAACTCCTCTCAGGCCGGCGCCAGGACCTCTTTCTGCATCAGCTCGTTGATTTCGGCCCGCAGCCTCTCCGCCAAGGCCTGGAAAGACCCTGCGTCGTCCCCGGGATAGCTTGTCTTCAAACGATGCAGTTCTTCGACGACGGGGAGACCCATAACCCGATAGAGGGGGAGGCGCAGCCGTACCGCTTCTTGCATACCGTCAATAAACTGCAACAGCAGCCGGAGCATCCAGACCTGTTTCAGGGCCGGGCAATAGGTATCCAAAGAATCATAGGCGCTCTGCTGCAGAAAATCCTCCTTTAGCAGACGGGCGCCATAAATTATGGCTTTCTGGTCCTCGGGCAGGGCGTCCTCGCCGATCAGCTTGACAATATTCTGCAGCCGTTGATCCTCCTTGAGGATGGCCAAGGCCCGCTCCCGCCAGGCCTGCCAATCCCCGGCGGCCTGCTGTCCCCACCAAGCGGCCACTTCCGATACATAGCCGCTGTAGCTGGTCATATAGTTGATGGCCGGGAAATAGCGGGCGCTGGCCAGCTCCTTGTCCAAGGCCCAGAAGGTGGAGACAAAGCGTTTGGTATGTTGGGTCACCGGTTCGGAAAAATCGCCGCCCGGCGGCGACACGGCGCCGATAATAGAGACAGAGCCCAAGTCGCCGGCCAGGGTCTCCACCAAACCGGCCCGTTCGTAGAATTCTGCCAACCGGGAGGCCAGATAGGCCGGAAAACCTTCCTCGGCCGGCATCTCTTCCAGACGGCCGGCGATCTCCCGCAGGGCTTCGGCCCAGCGGCTGGTGGAATCAGCCATCAGGGCCACATGGTAGCCCATGTCCCGATAGTACTCGGCAATCGTAATGCCGGTATAGATGCTGGCCTCCCGGGCCGCCACCGGCATGTCCGAGGTGTTGGCCAACAGCACCGTCCGCTCCAGGAGGGGCCGACCGCTCCGGGGATCCAGCAGGCGAGGGAAGTCCTCCAGAACTCCGGCCATCTCATTGCCCCGTTCGCCGCAGCCGATATAGACAATGATGTCGGCGTCGGCCCATTTGGACAACTGGTGTTGGGTGATGGTCTTGCCGGTGCCGAAGCCGCCGGGGATGGCGGCGGTGCCGCCTTTGGCCAGAGGAAAGAAGAAATCCACTACCCGTTGACCGGTGAACAGAGCCTCGCCGGGGCGGTGCCGCCGCCGATAGGGACGCAACCGCCGCACCGGCCAGCGGTGGTAGAGAAAAAGGTCGTGTTCCTGCCCCAGGCTGTCCACCAGGCCAGCCACCCGGTCCCTGAGGGTATAAACGCCGGCGGGGGCGACCTCCACCAAGCGGCCGCTCAACTCCGGCGGAATCAGGAGGCGGTGGCTCAGCCGCGGGGTTTCCGGCACTATGCCGAAGACTTGCCCGGGTTGCACCACCTGCCCCACCTGCACGGTGGGCGTAAACGACCAGAGTTTATCCCGATCCAGGGCCGGCATGACCTGGCCCCGGCGGACAAACGCCCCGCTCTGGGCCGCCAGTTGGTCCAAGGGGCGCTGCGTGCCGTCAAAGATATGGCCGACGATTCCCGGCCCCAGCTCCGCAAAGAGCGGCAGGCCTTGGCCCCAGACGGAGAGGCCGGGCTGCAGGCCGGTGGTGTCCTCGAAGACCTGGATGACCGCCTGCTCCCCCTCAATTTCCACGACCTCGCCTAACAGGTGTTCCGGGCCGATGAGGACCAGTTCGTGCATAGCCAACCGGCCGGCTTGTTTCACCCGGATGACCGGACCATTGACGGCAGTGATCAGGGCCGGGGGTGAGGTATCAGTCGCCAAAGATGGTCCTCCAGACCAGGCGGCGCAGCTCAGCCTCCAGCCGCTGCCAGCGGGCCGTCACCGTATTGTCATAGAGGCGGTGCCGGTCCCGGGTGTAAAGCCGTACTCCCGGAGTAACCTCCGGCGAGGTCACTACCTCCCATTGAGCCGGCGGCTTGGGCATTTTGGCCAAGGCTGCCGTCACCGCCTCCCGGTCCCCCGGATTAACCTCCACGATAACCTCATCGGTGGCCAACTGCTCCAGGCCTTCGGTGAGGGCCCGGACCAAGAAATCAATATAGGCGGGCTGCTGGCGGAAGGCGGCCCAACGACCGTTCAGGTCCTGGCGGGCCTGCTGAAAAACCTCTTCCCGGAAGGCCCAAAGCCGACGTTTGGCAGCCAATTCCGCCGCGTCCTGCTGCTTTTTTGCTGCAGCAGCCAGCCGCGCCCGCTGTTCCGCCAACTCGGTGGCAAAATGCCGCTGGGCGGCCGCAACGGCCTCCCGCTGCCGCGGCTCGGCTTGGGCCCGGGCCGCCGCCAACAGCCGGGCGGCTTCCGCCTCCCCCTCCTGAAGAATGGCCCGACAGAATAACTCTACTTCTCCCCAAACCGCCATTTTTACCTCCGGAGCCGAGACAATAACCGCTCGGCCAGGGAGCGGGCCGGAACGGCGCCGGGGCCCACCGCCGGAACCTCCAATAGGAGCGGTCCCCCCGGCCGCAACACCAGCTCTTCCACCACCGGCAGATTCTCGCTGGCCAACGGCGCACTGAGCAGGATCAGTCCGTACTGCTCGTAATCCAATTGGCGCAGGATTGCGGGCACTTCGGCAGCCCTCTGCACCACCTGTCCGGCCAGACCGGCCAAGGCGTAGGCGAGAAAGGTCCTTTCGTCAGCAATGACAAAGATTTTCATACCTTGGCCAGGATCATCAGGGCGATGATCAAGCCATAAATGGCAATCCCTTCCGCCAGGGCGATGAAAATTAAAGCCCGGCCGGCCAACTCCGGTTTTTCACTGATCGCGCCCATGGCGGCTGACCCGACCACGGCCACGGCAATGCCGGCACTCAGGGTGGAGACCGATACGGCAATCGCCGCCGAGAGGTAGCCGATCCAGGCATTGCTGCCGTCAGGGGACGGCCCGTCAGCCGCGCCCGCAGCGCCGGCCAGCAGCCAGCAGCAGAGGATGATGAGGAAAACCGGACGTCGCATCGCAAGCTCCTTGTCGCCTCTCAGGGTTAAGGGCGTTCTGCCGGCGGCTGCCGCAGCTCCTGATCAAACGGCTGAAAAGGTTCGCCGCCTCCCCGAAAGAATTTCCCAAAAAACTCATAGTATTCCAGCCGCACCGTCTGGATGGAGACGATCAGACCTTCCAAAAGGATGATGATGACATTTCCTAGGGCAATGGTCAGCAAATAGGTCAGACCCTGGCCCGACTCCCGGGACAGGACTCGGGCTACGGAAAAGACGGCAATGAACAGGGCTGTGTGCGCCAGGGCAAAGGCCGCCACCCGGATGAAAGAGACGGTATTGGCGATGAACTGCAACAGATCGTTAAAAATCTCGATGATGCCTTCCAGGATTGCTGTGCCCCAGCCGATTTTGGCCGCCGCCGTCCGGCCCTGATGCTGCTGCCACCACTGCCAGAGGGGCCGCTGCACCACCATGAACACTACCAGAGCCACCGTCAGCCAACCGATGGCTTGCAATTCCCAGGCCTCCACCCGGCCGCTGATCAGATATTTGACCGCCAGACCGACGCCCAGCCAATAGAGGATCGCCCCTGCCAAACCGCTGGCCCCGAACAATTTCTCGTACTCACGTAGGCGGATGGCATTGATTATGTTCAGGATCAGGCCCAAGCTGATGAGCGTCACCCCCACCGTCAGGGCTACCCGAATCAGATAAGAAATGTTTTCCATGGGCCGGAACCACAGGGCCGGCAGCACCGTTTCCAGGCCGAAGACTGAGCCATACAAGACCCCGAACAGCGCAGCAAAAAAGCCACACTCCATCAGGATGATACCATAATCCAGGTAGCGATAGGATCGTCTGAAGATCCCATAACCGATCAGGAAGAGGACGGCACCTTGGCCGACGTCGCCAAACATCAGGCCAAATAATAGGAGGAAGCTCAGGGCAAAAAAGACGGTGGGTTCCACCTCCCGATAGCGGGGCCAGCCATAGAGAGTGGTCAGCTTTTCAAAGGGGCTGATGAGCAGCGGGTTGTTAAAAAGAATGGGGATCTGGATGATGCCGGTCCGCACTTCCCGCAGATCCTCGGGATTGACTTGCTCAAAGAGCAGTTGCCCGTCGGCAACCTGCTCCAGAGCGGCCTTGAGATCATCCAGCAGGCGAGCGGGCAGCCAGCCGCTGATAATAAAGCTGCTGTCCACTTTGCCGAAAAGCCGCCGGGCCAGCAGGAGTTGCCGGGCCGCAGTCAAACGTCCGGCCAGTTCCTGAAGCCGGCGGCCATAGCGCTGTTGCAAGGTCCGGCGTTGCTCGGCCTCTTCCTGTTGCCGGGCCTCCAAATCGGCGACGGCAGTGGCCAGGGCGGCCAGGTTGTCGGCCACCGGACCGGTGAGCCCCTGGGGCAGGGTCAACGGCTCGAACAAAGCGGCGGTGAGGGCCCGTTCTACCACCGGCCAGTCTTTCTTCAGGGCCAGAGCCAGGACCACGCTCTGCTGCTGATGTTGGCCGCCCTCCAGGATCACATGATGCACCGCGGCCAGGCTGGCCTCCAACTTGTCCAGACCGGCTGTGGGGACCAGACCGATGGCCCAGTTGACCAGATGCATTTGGGTCAAGGCAGACAGATCGAGCTCAGCTGGCAGGAGTTGGAGTTTTTCCAGGAACTGCCGTTTTTCCGCCAGCTGTTGCTCCACCCCCTGCCAACTTCCCCCCGCCGCCTCGATTTCCTGTTGCAGTTGCGCCAGTTCCTCCCTGACCCGGAAGACCTCTTTTTCCGGAATGACCTCCAGATCGGGCGCCACTTCCAGGGCTGGCACCTGGAGCAGACTCAATAACTTCTGGATGGCCTGGAGCAGGCCCTCATATTCCTCCAGCAGTTCGCCGTCGATCTCTGCCCGATAGCCCAGAGGCCCTAAGGGTGTCTCGTCGATGCGGATGAGATGCAGGAGCCGAAACTGGGCCAATACTTTGGTGACGGCGGCGATGGCCGCCTCCGGCACCTGGATGGTAACCCTGCTCAGTTTTTCAGCTTTAAACATAATCTGCAGCCGGCCGGGGCGGACTGAGCCGGGTGGCCAGCACCTCCTCTGGGATGCCCCAGGTTTTGGCGGTGAGGAGTCCTGACAAGGATTGTATCTCCATCTCCCATTGGAGCAAATAGGCCAGAGGGAGCCCGAGCTGAAAAGGATCGCGGCGCCCGGCCCGCTGTAGTTCGCCCGTGAACCAACCCCAAAGCCGCGTCAGGGCATCTGGCCACGCTTCACTGGCCGCCAGGAGGCGGCGGTAGGGTTGGGGAAGGGCTGCCTGCAGCTCCGGCCAGGTGACGGCCCGGGCCATTGCGCTGATGGCCGCCAGGTCCAGGTGCCAGCCGCCCTTGATACTATAATTAATCACCTCTTCGGGGGCCAGGCCATAGACCTGCCGGAAACGGCACAGCCAGGACAGGTTCAGCCAATCGATCAGAGCGCCCAACAGCTGGCGGGCCTGGCGCCAAGTAGGCCCGCGCCGGCAGACGGCCGTCAACTGCTCCAGGACGGCCAGATCAATGGCGATCTCCAGCGGGAACAACCGTTCCTGGGCCTGAAACTGGGGGAGGGCCGCCTGGAGAACCGGGCCATAAAAAGTGCCCGCGAGCTGCGCCACGGCCTCAGGAATGCTCGCCGCCGCGGCCAGTCCCGGCGGTAAGGTGTTGAACGGTCCCAGCGGATACAGGAGGTCTGCCGTCGCCGCGACCGGCAGACGGCGCCAGATCCGGCGCAAAATGACCTTCAGGTTTTCCCCTTCAAAACGCCGCACCAGGGCCCGCCACAACGGTTCGCTCGTTCTTGGCAGAAACTTCAGGAGCTTGTGGTAGCGCTCGATTAGCTGGCGAGATAAACCCGCCACGGATTCCCGGAGCAAGCCGGGGTCAGGGCTGGCAGGCAGCCACCGCCCATAGCTGGTGCCCCGCAAATAGCGCCAGACATCATTAACATCCCGGGACCGCCGGAGATAATGCCAATCCTCGGCACTCAGCAATTGCGACCGCCAGGCCTTGGTCCGAGCCTGGACGTAGGCAAAGCGCCAGGCCCGAATAATCATGATCCGACCACCAGCCGCTGCAGCTCGTCCAGGAGCTGCTCCCAGACCTGGGCCTGCCGGGCTTGACTGCGGCTGAGATATTGTTCCACTTCGGCCTGCCGTTCCCGGAGCCGAGCCGCCGTCTCCTCTTGCCGGCGGGCCTCCTCCTGGGCCAAGGCCGCGGCTAATTTCTCCTGATATTCCCGTTCAAGCTGCCGCACCGCCTCCTGGGCCGCGGCCAGCAGGCGGGCTGCCTCCTCCCGGGCCGCCGCCAGCCGCGCCTGGGCCGCGGCATCGGCCTGTACGATCCGGTCAAGATCACTTCTCCAGGACACCATGGCTGATCCCCCACCTGCAGCTGCTGAGATGATTATAACTCAACATTGCCCATACCAGAAGAAAACAGCAGCCTCTTTCCCAAACCGGACTAATCCGGTGGAAAATGAGGGTCAGACACTCTCTTCTGACCGGCGCGGCTTTTCTGTTATGTTGCGGCCATGAGGGGCCGTCAGGCCAGAGTTGCTTTTTCCCGGGTGCCGCTTCATATCAGCCAACGGCTCCCGGCTGAACTTCATCGCCCCCCGCGACCATGTCTCCCCCGCCACCCTGCTCAACTGGCCCAAGGAAAATAATATTGACCGAAAGCCCCGGCCCTAAACGGCTGAACCAATTAAGACCGTCGCTCGGCTCCGCATCCCTACCACTCCAAGGCCCTCAGCTCCACTAGCAGCAGAAAAGGACCACACGGTGACGGCAAATGGTCGCTATCACAGCTAAAATTGTGCGGCATGCCAGCCAGGTGATCCTCAAAGTGACCGGGGCCACCATGGCGCAGTTGCGGTTTGCCCGGCTCATCTCCTCGACCTCCGTGGCGGTAAAGGCCAGCCGCTCTCCAATCTCTCAATTTTCTTCTGGAGCAGCTCGTTCTCCCTGGTCACT
>Ga0067045_1030292_pt1 | contig 15896 bp, 12 predicted proteins | sample TerdegcTABiofilm_FD_59184 | JGI IMG/M metagenome (GOLD analysis project Ga0067045, IMG submission 59184) | Combined Assembly of (Gp0054472, Gp0054536) Wastewater bioreactor microbial communities from Singapore -Terephthalate degrading...
AAAAAAAGATAGTATTATGAAAAAGGCTGCCTTATTACAGACAGCCTTTTAACAATATACCGTAATACTTTGCAATAATACTTATTTAGCCGACTGCTGTGGCTGATTTAATATTCTATTTAAATTATCAGCTTTATCCAGATCATATTTACCTTTTGCATTTTCCGGGTCTATGTCTTCAAGTATCTGAATTGCATACGATTTTGCCACTCTGAAATGTTTTACTGCTGTATCATATACATGGTCATCCATCATATTCTGTCCATCATCAAACTGACCATAGGCTATGCGCAGACGCGCAACATTGTTAAATAAAACCTTATTGCGGTCAGGGTTTGATCTGCTTCGTTCATCCAGATCCAGGTCAAGAATTTTAGTAGCACATTCATTGAGCAATGCCTGGGTTCTCTGCTTATATACTTCGGCTATTTTTTTGTATAACTCATAAATATCCTTTCGGTTTTTTTCAAGTTCTACCTGGGCATAAATAATATCGCGCTTATAGTAATAATCCATTCCTCTTTTATACCCTTCATATATTGCCTGGTAATCTTTATCCCAGCCCTGATCTTTGTAGTTGGTTATGATAACTTTTAACATATATATTTTGTCTAAATTTGATTTCTTTAAAAACTCAACCCGTTCCAGTGCATGAAAACGTGCTAAATAATTTTCTTCAGGTCGTGTTGCTTCCGTAAACTGCTGTTTTTCGGCCGGTTGTGCCTGCTGTGCTTTTACCATAGGTGTAAACTGCAGTGAAAGAACCAGAGCAATTGCTAAAACAAAAAGTATGCTTTTCTTTTTCATTGTATTACTCCTTTAATTGAAATTAACATATAATATTTTTTAGCATCCATGCGTATACAATTAGCTAGATTAAAAATAAATCTACTACTCAGCCTGTTGTTTAGCAAGTATTTTTTTTATTAATCAATAATTTTTTATACTACAATAATAATTCTTACATCCATCACATTGGTATTAGTTGGGCCTGTTTTGATTAAATCACCCAGTTTTTCAAAAAAGTGGTATGAATCACTATTATTGATATAATCATCTATATTCAATCCAAGTTGTTGTGCTTTTTTCACTGTTGTTCCATCAGCCAGTGCACCTGCTGCATCGGTTGGCCCATCAGTACCATCAGTTCCCACACTTGCAGCAACAATTGATGTATCTTCAATTAACCGTGCTATCTGTATTGCAAATTCCATATTACGACCACCCAGTCCTGAACCTTTTACCACTACCGTGGTTTCACCTCCACTGATGATACATGCAGGTTTTTTAAGTGGATTGCCGGTTTTAATAATTTCATGAGCTATGGCACTGTGAAAACCTGCAGCCTGGAAAGTATCGCCTTCAATCATTGATGATAAAATGAGTGAATTATATCCCAGATCACATGCCTTTTTGTATGCTGCCATGCATGCAATGATATTTGAAGCAATAATACTATTGTGAACTTTTTCAAATATATGTTTGTCTTTGGGAGTTTCAGGAACTTCACCATTTACCCCTTTTTCAATATGATGGATTATTGACGGGGCAACCACTTTTTCCAGCTTATACCGCTGCAAAATGGAAAGGGCTTCTGCATAAGTACTTTCATCAGGAACAAATGGCCCTGATGCAATGATGCCCATATCATCACCCACTACATCTGACATCATGAGGTTTATCACTGTTGCCGGATATGCTGCCAGCGCTAAGTTACCACCTTTTGTTCTTGATAGGTGTTTGCGCACAATATTTAATTCCTTAATTGAAGCTCCGCTTTTTAATAGCCTTTGGGTTAAATCTTGCTTTTCAGCAAGTGTAATGGGTTTCACCGGATATGGCAACAGTGCCGATCCTCCACCTGAAATGCACGATATTACAAGGTCACTTTCACCTGCTTTTCCTAAAAGATCAATGATCTCCTGAGAGGCTTTCAGTCCATTTTCATCCGGCACTGGATGAGCTGCTTCACGAAGGGCAATATGGGAAAGCTTTTCACGGTACCCATATTTTACAGCAATGACCCCTTGCGTTATACTATCGCCCAAAATATCCTCAACCGCCTTTGCCATGGGTGCAGTTGCTTTCCCCGCTCCTACTACATAAATATGCTTGAAGGCAGATAGATCAAACACACTGCCATCCTTTAACCGTAACGTATTGCCTTCCCGCATCAATGACGATCGTACAGCACCATAGGGATCAACTGCCTCAATAGCCTTTGAATAAATGGCCTTTATGTCTTCACGGGGATTCATAGTGTATCACGTATCTACAGGTAGTGTTATATACTCACCATTGAGACACACTGGTATGAGTCCTCCAGTGGCACCAACGGTTGCATCCACAGGACGTATTGCATGCGGAGTGCCTTTTGGGATATACACTGCCGCAGGAGTTGCAACCTGATACGTTTCATCACCAAGCATTACCTCAAAGGTAATTGCCTTTTCGTCACCAATCATCAAGTACATTTCATCAAAGTCATGCTTATGTGGTGTTGCCCTGTCCATCTTTATGGCAATATCTTTCATCTCCTGCGTAATTGTTTTGATATACAAATACAGTGCCCATGCATTGGCTTCTGGCACAAGCTCTCTTCCCATAAGCACAGGATATGGAATAACCTGGCTGAAATCGTGGTTGGGAAGTTCATTAACATTTATTGGTTTTTGCACAATAAGGTGTTCGTACTTGCCCATACATCATCCCTCTACGTGTATAAACTATTACATGATAAATACATAACAAAATAGTTGCATTTACATACACTATTTTAGTATATTTATTATGATGGTTATTGATTATAATGTCAAACATTTTACTGATGAATGAAACAACACAAATTGCTAAACTATAAAACAATTGAAAATATAGTGTTTGTGAGTAATTATACTCTCGTTCACCATAAATACTATAGGTTTACTATTTGATATATCTATACAAGATAAAAGGGAACAGTATGATACCATTGTTAAAAAAAATTACGTATACATGTATATGTTTATTTTTTTCAATCAGCATGCTTAATGCAAAAACCCTGACAGTTATCTTTCCGTTTTGCCCGGAAGATCTGGCTCAACAATCTTCCATATTATTTGAGTCACTTAAAAATATGACTATTGAAGGTGTTTCAATAGATAGCATGCAAAAAGTCAGCTCATATAACTCCATGCTGGAATTAAACGATGACGGTGCCCGCCTGACAATTAAAAAATTTTCCAATAAACACAAAACTGACTATGTCCTTTTTTCGGAGCTATCGCATTCAGTGGGGCAGATAAACATTGAATATAAATTGTATTCACGGGAAAATGATAATTTCATCACAACATCGTTTGACTGGGCTTTGTATACCAGCATTCATCTTTCTGCAAAAAATCTTGAAAAGCAACTATCGCTTATACTGCAAACAAAAATAATAAAAATCAGCAATGTAGTAGCTCTGGGCGATAGTTCCTTAAATCAGATTACCGTGAATTTTGAAGTCTATGGCAATAGCAGTTCCTATGCCATACTGCGTTCGCTTTTAAAAGAAGGACCATATGATTCTATAGCCACCATTTCCACCACAACCTATACTGATACCGATGTTCAGCAAGGAATTGTTTACTGGTACAAAGTTCAGGCTTTACAGGAAAGTTTTGTTATAGACAGCTCACCACCTGTATCAGCATATATTACACGGGAGAACAAGGAAAACCTTGACCTTGATAAGGTTCTATCGCAATATAAAAAGCCTGAGGAAAAGCCTCAGGATGAAGAACAGAAAGCCCTGATGAAGGCACATATCGATATGATTAAACCGCAGTACATGAATTCAGTTAAATTGAGAATCATCATGCAGGTTGTAAAATCATATATTTCTAAAGGGCAGCTTACTGTGTTAAAGGACTTTGATACAATAGTAATGGATACTGAAAATAACGTTGTGTACTTTATTAAAAAAAATAATTATGTGGTAAAACTGGAAACTAAAAAGCCGTTTGAACTGCTTACAACAAGTAACTACGATATAGAGCTAATTCAAAAGCTTTTGCTCAATGCTATTGCTTTTGGGGCACAGGATGGCACCATTGAAGTAACTGATGATGAGGGATATACTGTACAGCTTCCGCTATATCAATCAATAGGGATTGCAACAACATACTTCAAGGAATATAAAAACTGGGCTGGTAATACCATTCTATGGAGTACATCAAACAAGGAAATCAAGGCAAAGATGAAAGAGTATTCCAATCAGTGATGCAACTTTAAATATTTACATAAACAGATGTTGATAAAATGTCGATAGTATACTAAAGAATATAGTATCGTATAAACCGGGGCTACAGGAATATACATTACAGTAACGAGTATGTTATTTAAACGAAAAAAGAAAACACTTCCTGATGTATATGAGTTTACTGATGATGACGGCAAAAAATGGCTGCAGACATCTACAAAGGACCTTTTGTCATCAAAGGAACTCAATGACATCATTAAGGAAATAGAAAAGGAAAAAGACGAAGGTGAAATTGTTATAGCTCGCATTGATTTTAAGAAAGTCAATAAAGAGTATTACGAACGCATTGTTGAACTTGAAGAAAAACTTAAAAAAAGAACCGAACTGCTAAAACGCGTTGTTAAAGAATCACGTGAAACCATAGACCGCAAAAACAAAAAAATGAAAGAACTCATTGAATATATCAAAAAGCTGCACCTTCTTTTGGCCTATTATAAGCTCTCACCTGAAGATTTTAATAAAATTGATTTTACAAAAGCATATACCCCGGCACCGGAAATGCCTGCCCCTCCTCCTTCTATTGAGGTAAAAGAAAAAACCATTGAATATGTATCGGTGGAAGAGCAAATTTTGGAAGATTAATTAATAATAATTTGTCAAATCACATAGGTCAAGTCCAATTGAGTGTGTAATCCTACCAGAATCATATACACTTATTTACTGCTCCAATGACTTTTTAGTTTCCAACGCTCATTTTGTTCTTGAAATATCCCAGTCATCAACGCATATAAACTATACTCATTATCAATCACATTATCCATTACTTTTGTTCTTCTCCTTACTTCCCTAATCACTCGTTCGATCAAATTTGTGTTTCGTATTGTTTTCCGATAACATAATTGAAATGATATTTGCTGACGGTACTTCGTGATACCCCCTTTAGTCTGACCCATGCTTTCTCCAAACTCCGCCGTATCTTCCGTGTTGATACTCCATTGATGTACAGTGAATTTATAAACAATGCTACCTACCCTACCTATTGGCACATTTTTATCAATATTAAGACTTAAATTCTACTGTCCTATTACATGGTACTCGTAAAACACTCAACAATAACGTCACTATCATCCTATATTTAATATACTTATATCCATCCCGATATTCTTTTACCACTGCACCTTCGCTTGAGCGTTTTACTTGTTTGCCTATTTTCTAACCAATAAATTCTTTAAATGCCATCTCAATATATGCTTCTAAAGTGCTACGTACCAATGCTTTTATTGGGTCTTCAAACTTCTATACTATTTCCTCAAAGCGATTGCAGGTAAAAAATTCCTTGCAATAATCCCTTTGCTGTATACATTGTAATTGTAGCGTTGCGCTCCTCCTATGATAAATGTTTTAACGAAAATTTTATACTATCTGGTAGGAGTACAATACTATTTTTCAAGCATCTTTTACACACTCTATGGGACGCAACTTTTATTAATTATTCTTTATATAAATATGATATACGAATCCAATTTTAATTATCAATGATTTATTTGACTTCAGGATCATACAATTTACTGCTCATCTTTATACCAATTTTCCCTATTATTGATGCAGTCTTTGATTTTATATCTTCTGCAACATGATAAAAACAAGGTACCAGAATGAGAGTAATAATTGTTGCAAAGATCAATCCATATCCAAAAGAGAGAGCCAGAGGCGCTGTCATGTGATTTTTTTCACCTATTCCGTAAATGCTTGGCAGCAATCCAAGCACTGTTGTTCCTGTTGTAAGTATTATAGGCCTGAGTCTCAATGCCGCTGCTTCAGCTATTGCAGATATAAGATTCTGATTTTCATTACGCTTTATGTTTATAAATTCAACAAGTGTGACAGTATTGCTCACAATTACACCTGCAAGACTAAATATTGCCAGAACACTCATAAAGCATAAAACCTCGCCATGGATAAAGGTTGCAAAGATGACTCCTATGAGTGAAAATGGAATTGCTATCATTACAACAAGTGGGATAAGCAGAGACTTAAAGAAAGATGCAATTATTATGTAAATTACAACTAAAGCAATTTGAAAATATACACCAAGCTCTGCAAGGCTTTCTTGTGTTTCTTCTTGTTCACCACCATAGGAAACAAAATATCCTGGGTAGCGTTTTTCTATATCGGCAAATTTTTGAGCCAGTGCGGTATTGACCTTCACGGATGTTGTCTTTGCAGTATTAACATTTGCCTTGACCTGGATAACTCTTTTATAATTGAGTCTGTTTATCTGAGAGTAACCAGGTTGCTCGTGTTTTGTGGTAACCATACCTAGTGGTATAAGCCCTCCCTGATTATTGGAGATCATAACATCATTTAGACTTTTCATATTTTTGCGTGCTGCTTCATTAAATCGAACTCGCAGGGCTATTTCATCTTCTCCATATCGAACAGTTGTCGCCTTTGCCCCTTCAAATGAGGCATTTATAGCAGTTGCAACATCATATACAGATATTTTTGCTCTTGATGCCAGCTCTTCATTGGTTTTATATCTGAATTCGATCTTGCCGGGTTCAAAGTCAGTTTTTATGTCATAGACTCCATCAATCGTTTTAAGGTAATCCATATATTCATTGGCAATTTTGTTTAATGTGGCAAAGTCATCACCTCTAAGTTCAACGTTTACAGGATCACCAACAGGGGGCCCGTCCTCTAAGACCTTAACATTGATCTTATTTTCCTTTGAGATTGTCCCAGCATTTTGGGCTTTGTCAAAGTCTTTTCTTAGTTGGTTGGCTATTTCATAAGCAGTTCGCTTCCGATCCTTTTCTGGAGTTAAATAAAGAAATAAAGTGGATTTGTGAGTCCCGTCTCCAGGTTTTGGGTCAAGTCCAAATGGAACCTCTGTGCCAACTCTTGCGTATAGAGATTCTCTCTCTTCCTTTGGCAGTGTTAGTATGATTTTTTCGATCTCTTTTATATCTCTTAAGTTTGCCTGCAGGTTTCGACTGTTGGGCAGGTAGGTCTTTATCTCGATCTCTTCTGATCCTCCACCTGGCATGAATATAAAACCGACAACAGGAACTAAAGCCAGTGAAATGATAAGCAGCACAAAGAGAATGGTTACAGTGATATATCTTTTTTGTAATGCAAAGCTTACAATGCTCATATATTTTTTTTGAATTTTGCCAAATAGTCCTGATTCAAGCCTTTCATTGTCGCTAAGTATTGAATTGTCACTACATGTTTTATTATGACATTCCTTTGCAAAGATGTTTAAAAATGCAGGCATTATAAAAATTGCAATAATCCATGAGGCTGTAAGGGAAATCATAACAACCATGGGGATATACTTTATAAATTTACCCATGAGCCCTGTAAGCATCATAAGTGGAGTAAATGCTGCAGATATGCACAAAAATGTAACTGTAACAGGCCACATGAGTTCAGCAGTTCCACGGACAATGGCCTCTGTTTTGCTGTAGCCCTTTTCCATGTATCTGTGTGAGTTTTCGGATATTACTATTCCAAAGTCAACAATCATACCAAGGACCATTATAAAGCCAAAGAGGCTTACAACATTGAGAGTTACTCCTGCAACTTTAAGGCCAATGAATGCAACCATAAAAACGATAGGAATAGTTGCGGTTATAATGGATGCCATTCTTATGCCAAGCATAACAAAGAGAATAAGTGCAAGCAAAATAAATCCAGAAATTGCATTGGTAATTACTGAGTCAATTGTATCGCGGGTAAATTGGCTGGTTTCATTAAATAGTTCAATTGAAACAAGATTGGGGTATGGGTTGTTGAATTTATCCATTGATGATTTGATTTTATCTGTTAGTCTTATTTCATCTGCGCTTCTTTTTTTAAGAACCTTAAAAACCATTGATTTTTTGCCGTTAAACCTTTCAAGTACATTAGGCTCTTCAACTGTATTGTGGACAGTTGCAATATCTTTGACTCTTATTGTGTAGCCCACATCGTTTGATTGAATTACAGTGTTTAAAATTTCATCAATGTTATTATACTGCCCTTTTGTTCTTAAAATGTATTCATTGTCTCCAATGCGCAGTGGCCCACCAGGATAGTCAATATTGCGAGTGCTTAATGTATTGATGACGTTGTTCATGCCAAGTCTAAAGTGGGCAAGTTTTGTAGGATCAACCTCTATAAGGAACTCCCTGTCGTAAAAGCCATATTTTTCTACTTCAGCAACTCCATCAAAATCATAGAAAAAGTCTTCTAACCTGTCCCCGACTTCTCTTAATGTGGTAAAAGGAACATCCTCGTTTTTGGCTGTTATTGCAGCATAGAATATTTCGGTTTTATCGATTTTGATCTCTTCAACAACAGGCCTTTCTGCATTTGCAGGGAGATTCTCTACAAGATCAACAGCGTCTTTAATGTCTTGCACAACTTGTTTTTTGTCACTTACCTTTTCGTCAATATAAACTGCAATGACAGATACGTTTTCTATATTGTATGCTCTAATCTTGTCTATGCCGTCGACCTCACGCAGTTTTTTTTCTATTGGAACAGTGATGAGGCTTTCAAGTTCATCTGGAGAGGCTCCGGGATAAATGGTCTTAATGCTTACCATATCAAAGTTGACATCTGGATAGGCCTCTCTGTTTATATTGCTAATAGCAGTGATTCCCAGTATGAATATTAGCACTATAATGAGAGAAACAACTAGTTTTTCTTTTATGAGATATTGAATCAGGGTAAACATAGGTCATTACCTTTCTTTGGATTATTTTTCTTTTGGAATATATTTTTCTACATCGATTTTGTAAGTGTCAAAAAGCTCATTTTTTGCCACTTCAAATTCAAGAAGAGAAGCATTATATGCCACAAGAAGTTGAAGTTCTTGTTCTTTAGTGTTTATAAGTGAGTCAAGGGCTTCACGGACACTTGCCGCTGTAAATCTTCCTCTTCGTAGGTTTGCAAGCATCTTGCTATAATAAAGCTCAGCCTGAATCCTTGCCTCACGTGCTTTTGTGTAAAGCGTATATTTTGTGTGTATGTTTTCATATTTTGAAACAACATCATCTTTCACTATTTTTCTATATTTTTCCAGTTGAGTTTTTGCCTGCACAAGCAGCCATTGTGCATTTCTTTCATTGATCTTTTGGTCTTTATTGTCCAGAGGATAGGTTAATATAATTTTTGCTTCATAAGAAGGGTATTTTGCCATATATGTATTATCATATGCAGAACTAAAACTTTTATTATAATCAATTGATGAAATAGAAAAAGAAGCCTTTAGTGAAGGAAGTGATTCGTTTTCATAGATATCAAGTGCGATTTTAGCATTTTCAACTGATCTAAGAGCATTGAGATAATCTGCTCTTTTTGCATATGCAATTTGCAAAGCATTATCAAGATTTATATTAGGAGATTTGTTGGATAAGATCACTTTTTCATATAAATTTACATTACCTTCCACGTTTATTTGTTTTATAAAATTGCGCATACTATCTCTATATTTTTGTTGTGCATCAAAAAGATATGCCTCAGCAGCTGCAACCCGTAAATTCCAGAAGTTTAATTCAAATTGTTCAGCCATTCCTAATTTTACATTTTCATTTATGATTTCTCTTACCCTTTTTGTTTCTTGAAGTAATTGATATGCATTGTTCATGGTTGTCATTGAAACTATGACATTCCAATAGTCCACTATGACAGATACAACAATACAGGATAAACTATAAATTATCAGATCCTTTTTCATCATGAAGGAGTTTTGCAAAATTTTCATTTGTTTTGTATCATTATATCCAAACGCATTTCTCAGTAATTCCTGTTCAATTGAAACATAGGCCACAGGGTTATAAAAATAATCATCTATATTTGCGTAAGGGAATTTTATATTAAAATATGAATGCTTAAATCCTGCTGATAGTGATGTACCAGTTGAAAATAATTTCATAACAGACGCAGAAGTATAGATTGATTTTGAGCTTTCACCATAACTGATCCACATCACTTCTGGATATTTATTTGATTTTACACCACTTTCTACCGCAAGTACAGGAGAGTATTTAGATAAGAATTTTTTGTATTCTGAATCAGTCATTGCTATATCATACTTTCCCGAAAGAATATCGTGATTTTGTTCAATGGCTTTTTTTATGGCATCAGCAATAGTTATGGTATTACCATCGATAACAATCGCTGCTTCATCAGCTAGTTCAATTTTTATATCTTTTGCAGACTTCAATGTGTCTTCCTGTGCCATTGTTATTGATGTTGTAAGAAAAAGAATTATCACTATCATCATATCCCTTTGTACTTTCATATTTATTTCCTCTTTCTTATATTTCAAATAATGAACTTATTTTCTTTAACATTTCATCCAGATTACTCCTCTTTGCACTGTCGAGCACAGGTATTGTTAAATGTTTACTTGAAGGGCGTAAAGCTTTAAAACTTAACTCTACAACAAAATTATAGAGTTTATCTTTTTTATTTTCATAGAGCACATCATGAAAGGGGGTGCTTTTAAAAAATTCTTCTCCATGCGCATATTGGGCAATAAATGAGATTAACATAAGGGTAAACATTAGGGTATTTGATATTTCAAATAAACCCAAAGCTACCCCTTTTTTTATTATTTCATCAAGTATTGTGATTCTTGGAATGATATAATTTTGTACAAATTCATGTATAATACCATTACCTTCTGCAATTTCTCTTGCACATATTCTGTGAAGATCCTCATCCTGTATATCAAAATGTAGCCCAACTATAACATAAAGTGCAGCACACAACTCAATATCAGGTGAACAATTCCAATAATACATTTCCTTTTTAAATATTTTTTCTATAGTAATCGGAATATCCCCTAAAACTTTTTGAAATATACTCCTGTAAAGGTTCTCTTTGTTTTCAAAATAATAATGTAATAAAGCCTGATTGATCCCTGCAATTGTTGCAATTGAACTCATTCGTGCCCCTGAAAACCCTTTTGCAGCAAACTCCCTTTTTGCAGCAAGAATTATCTTACTTTTGGTTTCATCATGTTTCATATTTACCACCATTCTTAAATATTACGCCATGTTTTATTAACAATGAGAGAATTAAAATACTTTACCTAATATAGTGTTAGTTTTTTTCTCATGCATCTTGTTATACAAAGTTTTATAATAACTAACCAATCAATTAAATTATCTAAATAATCTAATTAACCGGTTAATTAATATATAATAAGCTGTCAATACATTTTTTATTTTTTTAATAAATATTTTTGTATTATGTGTATTTTTTGAGAAGTATATAGTATAAAAAATTGTAAAATTTACAGGGATTATCTTTATAAACTGAAACACATACTTAATATACACTTTTACCACCCATTTTAAAGGTACTAATGTATTATTTTATTATGTAAAAAAATAATTTTACTCTTTTTCTTGACTGATTAAACAGGCAAACGTATCAGTAACAAATTGTTGTACTAATGAAATGGGAGGTCTAATTGTGGCTTTAAAAATCTTTAACACTGAAACCCGACGTCTTGAACCATTTATACCTGGTGGTGTACCAAAAGACAACATAGAAGATTATCCGCCTGTTACCATATATTCGTGCGGTCCCACTGTGTATAGCTACGCACATATAGGCAACTTCCGCACTTTTGTGTTTAACGACTTTTTACGGCGCTATCTTAAATTCAGGGGCTTTAAGGTTAATCACGCCATGAATATCACAGACGTTGATGACAAAACAATAGCAGGTGCACTGAAAGATGGCATAACACTTAAAGAATATACTGATAAATATACCCATATATTCTTTGATGACCTGAGAACCCTTAACATTGAACCCGTGGAGCATTATCCCCGTGCTACTGAATCCATTGATGCTATGATAGATATCATAGCCCATCTAGACAAAAAAGGGCTTATCTATGAAAAAGATGGTTCCATCTATTTCAGTATTGCAAAATTCCACCGGTATGGGCGCTTAAGCAATGTTACCAATATGGATATTAAAGCTGGTGCCCGCTATGATGCTGATGAATACAGCAAAGAGGATGTGCGTGACTTTGCACTGTGGAAAGCACCAAAAGACAATGAACCATACTGGGATACCCCGTTTGGCAAAGGAAGACCTGGATGGCATATTGAATGTTCAGCAATGGTGCGCAAAATCTTTGGCACCACTATTGACATTCACACAGGGGGCGTTGATTTAATCTTCCCGCATCATGAAAATGAGATAGCGCAAAGCGAAGCAGCCTACGATGAGCCATTTGTGCGCTACTGGATTCATGTTGAGCACTTGCTGGTAGAAGGCTCAAAGATGTCAAAGTCACTGGGCAATTTTTATACCCTGCGCGATTTGCTTGATAAAGGGTATAGTCCACGAGCAATCCGCTACCTGCTTTTAACCGCACATTACCGTAAGCAACTTAACTTTACATTTGATGGGCTTAATCAGGCAGCCCAGGCATTGCTAAGAATTGATAACCTCATTGCGCGACTCAATGACATAAAACAAGATGCACCTGCCAATCAACAGGTAATTGATAGATGCAATGCATTTTTACATGCGTTCACCGAAACTGTTGATGATGATCTGAATATTGCCGGGGGTATTGGTGTATTCTTTGATTTTGTTCATGACATCAATACAATGATCGATACCGGCGCAATAAGTAAAACAGATGCAGCGCATGTAATGGATGTATTAAAAAAAATAGACACAGTATTTGGATTTATTTTCTTCCCTGAAGTTGTGAATCTCAATAAAGAGGAAATTGAAGCCCTTATTGCAGAACGTAACAAAGCCCGCAAAGAAAAAAATTTTGCAAAAGCTGATGCCATCCGTGACGAGCTTCTACAAAAAGGGATTATATTACAGGATACTAAAGAGGGAACACGGTGGATACTCAAATCGTAGCAGGCCGCAAGGTGGTGCTTGAATACCTTTCCACCCTTTGGGGGGATGCAACACTGTATGTGTCTGAATCGGCACACGGAAAAATCATCGACGTCATTATTTCTGCGGCCCACAGTAAACATATTCCTGTACAGAAGGTAAATAAAAGCTGGTTTGCTACACACTGTGATACCAATCATCAGGGTGTTGCTCTTGTTATGAACTATCGCCCACAAAAAAAAGATGATAAAAATTTTAACCTGCTTGCAATTGCTGCCAGCAAAGGCGTGATAGTTGCCTGTGATGAGATAACCGATCCGCACAACATTGGCTCCATCATTCGCACAACCGAGGCCATTGGCGGCAGTGCAGTAGTTGTAACAAAAGCACATGCACCGCAAATTACACCAACTATCATCAAGGCATCAGCGGGGGCTACTGCTCATATCCCGGTTCAACAGGTACCTAACTTAGCACGATTCTTAGATGAAGCTAAAGAGGCAGGATTTTGGGTAATTGGAACAAGCGACAGAGGCACTCAACCAATCAATTCTATTGCCACCTATAAACCTGCAATTGTAGTTATAGGCAGCGAAGGAAGCGGCATGCGTCAGCTAACGCAAAACCTATGCGATGTCATTATACGCATTCCACTGAAAGGTAAAGTATCATCACTCAACGCATCGGTTGCTTGTGGTATTGTGTTGTGGGAATTGTTAAAAGAATAAATCATATTTCAATATTTTTCCCTGTGGCCTGCCACTTCTCCATTAAATATGATTTATACTGCTCAAACACTACTGCCTGCTGTTCCACCAATTCCTCAGCTTCAAATGAATTCATAGAAAGCGTTTCATTAATAAATGACGCTATGCGTCCAAAATACAGCGGCACCATAAGATTTATAAGCCGTACCTTATTAATTTGCCAGGTATGGTAAATTGCTGCAAGCTCATATACAATCTTAACCCATATTTCAACGGGTATGTTAAATTTTTTTACATTCATTTGAGCTGAATTGTTAAGTGCTGTAAACACCTGGTTACTGAACATCTCTTTATACAGAGCATTAAACTGCATAAAGCCTGTTTTATATTCATCAACAAGACGCTGCAGATTAACTTCGATTGCCTCAGGTTCAATTAAATCAATATCACCAAAGGTGGGTACTGGTTTACTTCCTTCAATATTTTTCCAGTATGGCTCATAGTGCTCCATAAGCCTGAAGAGTGTCCCTATGACCTGTACAAACATTGGACCCAACGATTGCGCAGGATCCTTTGCGTCATGTATTTTTACTCCTAAATTTGCCTGACACACTTCTACGTGGCTTACGATTGCATTGACAGTCATGAATATATCAATACCAAACCGCGCAATGTCAGTGGACCATACCGGCTTATCTAAATACAACTGCGCCAATCGTTTTGAAAACGTAAAGTCACCACCTATGGGCTGACGTATACGTTTGCCAAACACCGCACGTATGATATTATACACAATATTATTGGTGATAGTCCCATCATATTTGTAACGTGTATATACAGGTGCTACAAACTCATATTTTTTTTCAAGTACGGGCGATAGTAACCGCTGAACCCACTGCGGGGATATACTGCGCAGGTCAGAATCAACCACCATGCACGCTTCCACATTAAGGATTTTTGCCGCTTCAAAAATTGCTCTGAACGCAGATCCCTTACCTGCGACACCTCGATAAATCTGAATAATGCGCTCCTGCCACGGTTTTAATTCAATAGATTGTGCAATATCACGGGTATCATCAGTGGAACCACCATCAGATACAAATATTACTGGCCGCAAGTCTTTGTAATAGGTAAATAGCCCATCACTTACCATGGTCATGACATTGGCAATGGTTGCTTCATTATTAAAGCATGGTATGCCAATAAGGATATCTGCTTTCTTTATTTGTTCAAGCCGTTTGATGATAAACGGACGTAATGCTGTTGAGTATTCCATAATGAAAAGTATACAATATCCTGATTCAATAATCAAGAATTTTAATACTATCCACACATGTAATGGAGGACTTTATTAATACAAGTGTAGTATTTATTTTTATCCTTATCCTCCCCATCCCTGCGGTCTCTGCGTGAAACAAAGTAATGCATCACGCAGAGTACGCAGAATGCGCTGAGATATTAGAGAGAAAGTGGAATTTGAGGGTCAGAGCCTAATAAGTAGATCCTGAATCACGTTGAGTATGACTTGTTGCCTATACGTCATTCCGGGCTTGATCTGGAATCTCTTGTTCCAACCAATGAGATCCTGAATCACGTTCAGGATGACTTGTTTCCTATGTGTCATTCCGGGCTTGACCCGGAATCTTTATCCTCATCATTGTAGATCCTGAATCACGTTCAGGATGACTGCACTGAATCAATCCTGAAATGAATTCAGGACATGGTTTCAGGATGACTTGTTGACTATGTGTCATTCCGGTCATCTCTTTTTATCATTCCGAGCAATCCTTTATGTCATTTCGAGCGCAGCGAGAAATCTTTGCCTCTCACTTTAAGATTTCTCAGTCACTTCGTTCCTTCGAAATGACAAAGTAATACGTCATTCCGGGCTTGACCCGGAATCTCTTGTTCCAACCAATGAGATCCTGAATCAGATTCAAGATGACTCATTGTAATTACATTATGAATCAAGTTCAGGATGACTTGTTGCCAATACATCATTCCGGGCTTGAGACGGAATCTTTATCCTCACCATGGTAGATCCTGAATCAAGTTCAGGATGACTGCACTGGATCAATCCTGAA
>Ga0067045_1030294_pt1 | contig 15892 bp, 16 predicted proteins | sample TerdegcTABiofilm_FD_59184 | JGI IMG/M metagenome (GOLD analysis project Ga0067045, IMG submission 59184) | Combined Assembly of (Gp0054472, Gp0054536) Wastewater bioreactor microbial communities from Singapore -Terephthalate degrading...
CCGCCACAGGCTCCATTGGCCCGGTTCGTAGCGGGTCCAGGTTTCGTTTTCGGTCAACGGTTCGGTGGCGATCACGGTCACCACATCATTGGGGGTGGTCTCGGCCTGGAAGTCGACGATCACGTCCACGTCCTTCAGGCGCGCCGGGCCAAAAGGGGCGCGGCGGGTGATCTGTGCCAGCTTGGTGGAGCAATAGCAGAACAGCCAGTCACCGTCGCTCAGCAGGCAGTTGAACACGCCCTTGCTGCGGTACTCGGCGCAAGCGGCCACCAGGCTGGGCAGCAACTGCTCGACCTCCACCGGCTCGGGGAAGGCCTCGCGCACGCGGTTGAGCAAATCGCAGAACGCCGCTTCGCTGTCGGTATCGCCCACCGGCCGATAAAAACTGGCCGTCGGCTGGAACTCGGCGAGCTGGCCGTTATGGGCAAAACACCAGTTGCGCCCCCACAACTCACGCACGAACGGGTGGGTGTTGGACAGGCAGACCTTGCCGACGTTGGCCTGGCGGATATGGCCGATCACCACTTCGCTCTTGATCGGATAACGCTGCACCAGTTGCGCGACCTGCGAATCACAACTCGCCGCCGGGTCCTGGAACAGACGCAGGCCACGGCCTTCGTAAAAGGCGATGCCCCAGCCATCGCGGTGCGGACCGGTGCGCCCGCCGCGCTGCATCAGCCCGGTGAAGCTGAACACGATATCGGTCGGGACATTGGCGCTCATGCCCAATAACTCACACATGCCGGGACTCTCGCTTCAATGCAGGGCTGTCAGAGACGGGGTTCGACTCGCGAACGCTGGGGGTTGCTCGGCACAGGGGGGCGACCATAACGATCATCACCCGCCCCGCCGAAGGGTTGGTCGTCATCGGGATCAGCCGCCTGGGCCGCGGCCTGGGCGGCAGCGGACTGCTGCTTGCGCGCCTTGGCGGCACGTTCGATCGGCAGGCGGATCAGCACGAACACCAGGTACAACCCGAGGGCGATGATGCCGTACATGAACAGGTCGGAGATCGCGCGCCAGGCGTTGTTGCCGACCTTGAACAGAAGGTCCAGGGCGGTAATGGCGATGGCCGGGGCGAATTTTTCCTTTACCGGGTCGATGATGGTCGGGCTGAACAGCAGCACCGCCACGATCAGGCGCAGCGGCTCACGCAGGTAGCGCCACATCCAGCGGGTCATGCGCATCCACACCAACAGGCAGCCCAAAGCGGCAAAGGCGTAAAGGCCCCAAGCGATCAGATAGTCGTTCTCGGTCATGGTGTCCATGGCATGGCAGGCAAAGAGGCGCTTATGATAACGGCTTTTCACTGATCAGGCTGCAACGCTGTCCGTGAAGCCCTTTTTGCACACTCGTCGAGAACCGCCCATGCCCCACTCCGCCCACGCCAGCAGCGCCCCGATTGCCCACAAGGCCGACGGGAATGACCCGTACGCCTGGCTGCAGGAACGGGACACGGCGCCCGTGCTCGACTACCTCAAGGCCGAAAACGCCTACCAGGAGGCCATGCTGGCCGACCAGGCTGAGCTGCGGGAAAACCTGTTCAACGAAATCAAGGGACGGATTCTGGAAACCGACCTGTCGCTGCCCTCCCCTTGGGGTCCGTACCTGTACTACACCCGCACCACCGCCGGTGACGAGTACGCCCGGCATTACCGCTGCCCGCGCCCGGCCGATGACGGCCTGCAGGTCGATGAAAGCGCCGAAGAGTTGCTGCTGGACCCCAACGTGCTGGCCAATGGCGGCTTTTTCTCCCTGGGCGCCTTCAGCATCAGCCCCGACCACCAGCGCCTGGCCTACAGCCTGGACACCACGGGCGAGGAGGTTTACACCCTGTTCGTCAAGGAACTGGCCAGCGGCAAGGTCAGCGAGCTTGCGTTCGAGGACTGCGACGGCAGCATGACCTGGGCCAACGACAGCCTGACGCTGTTTTTCGCCGAGCTCGACGACACCCATCGCCCGCACAAGCTGTACCGCTACCGCCTGGACGGCACCGCCGCCGAAGAAGAAGTGTTCCATGAGCCGGACGGGCGTTTTTTCCTGCACTGCTACCGCGCCAGCTCCGAGCGCCAGTTGCTGCTGTCGCTGGGCAGCAAGACCACCAGTGAAGTCTGGGCTCTCGACGCATCGCAGCCGCAGCAAGCCTTCAGCTGCCTGGCGCCGCGGGTCGAAGACCATGAATACGACGTCGACCATGGCCTGCTCGACGGCCAATGGAGCTGGCTGATCCGCACCAACCGCGATGGCATCAACTTCGCCCTGTACCAGGCCCCGGACACCGGGCGAGTGCCGAGCGAGTCCCAGTGGCAGAACCTGATCCCCCACAGTGACGAGGTGATGTTCGAAGGCCTGAGCCTGAACGCCAGCGCCATGACCCTGAGCCTGCGGATCGGCGGCTTGCCGATAATCGAGGTGCACCCACAGGGCCTGCCGACGTATCGCGTGCAACTGCCGGACGCGGCCTACAGCCTGTATGTGCAGAACAGCCTGGAGTTTGTCAGCGACAGAATCCGCCTGCGTTATGAAGCGCTGAATCGTCCGGCCCAGGTCCGGCAGCTGGAACTGGCCAGCGGCGCGCAGCAAGTCCTCAAGGAAACCCCGGTGCTCGGCCCATTCGATGCCGACGCCTACGTCAGCCAGCGCCTGTGGGCGACGGCCCCGGATGGCACCCAGGTGCCGATCAGTCTGGTGGTCAAGCGGGAGATGCTCGGTCAGCCGACCCCGCTCTACCTCTATGGCTACGGTGCCTACGGTGAAAGCCTCGACCCGTGGTTCTCCCATGCGCGCCTGAGCCTGCTCGACCGTGGCGTGGCCTTTGCCATCGCCCATGTGCGCGGCGGCGGTGAGCTGGGCGAGGCCTGGTACCGCGCCGGCAAGCAGGAACACAAGCAGAACAGCTTCGATGACTTCATCGCCTGCGCCGAACACCTGATCGCCCACGGCTTCACCAGCGCGGCGCAACTGGCGATCAGCGGTGGCAGCGCCGGCGGCCTGCTGATCGGCGCGGTGCTCAACCAGCGCCCGGAGCTGTTCGCCGCGGCCATTGCCGAAGTGCCCTTTGTCGACGTGCTCAACACCATGCTCGACCCGGACCTGCCGCTGACCGTCACCGAATACGACGAGTGGGGCAACCCGCAGGAGCCCGAGGTCCATGCACGGATCAAGGCCTACGCCCCTTACGAAAACGTCCGCGCGCAAGCTTACCCGGCAACCCTGGTGATCGCCGGCTACAACGACAGCCGCGTGCAGTACTGGGAAGCGGCCAAGTGGGTGGCGAAACTGCGGGTGACCAAGACCGACGACAACCTGTTGCTGCTCAAGACCGAACTGGGTGCCGGGCACGGCGGCATGAGCGGGCGCTACCAGGGCCTGCGCGACGTGGCCCTGGAATACGCCTTTGTGTTCAAGGTATTGGGGATCGCCTGAGACGCCCTATCGGCGTTTCAACCGCCCGGGGTCTTGCTCTTTGCCGGGGTTGGTTCCAGCCCCGGCAAGGTCTGGTCCTTGGGTGGATTGGGCTTTTCGATAGGCGGCAGCAGTAGCTCACGGCTGCTGCCACTGCCGGCCTTGGGCACTGGCGTGGGGGTGATCTGTGGGTAGGGCGTGGGGGTTGCGGTGCCGGGTGAGCCGGGAGCCGCCGAAGGTGTGACCGGGATTGCCTGCAACTCTTGCGCGTGACCCGCACTAATCGAGAGCGCGGCCAGCACAATGACCGTTAGAATGGTGCGCTTCATCAATGGCTCCATTGCCCTTGCTTGATGCTTCAAGGCTACTCCCAACCGCGCAAGAATGCCCTGATCAATGCCAGTTTTCCCAATGAGATTCCCATGAAACGTTTCGTTCTGCTCGACACCACCCCAATCCCCGAAAACGGCGGAGCCCTGTGCCTGTTCGAGTACGGCGAAGATTTCGTCATCAAGATCCAGGGCGGCGATGGCGGGCAACTGATGAACACCCGCATGCACGGCTCTGAAGATGCCCTGGCAGAGATTCCCTGCCGCAAAGTCGCCGGTCGACCGAACTCACGTGTGCTGATCGGCGGCCTGGGCATGGGCTTCACCCTCGCCTCGGCGCTCAAGCACCTGGGCAAGAGTGCGCAAGTGGTGGTCGCCGAGCTGGTGCCGGGGGTGGTGGAGTGGAACCGTGGCCCGCTGGGCGAGAAAGCCGGCAAGCCGCTACTGGACCCGCGCACAGTGATCCGCATGGAAGACGTGGCCAAGGTCCTGCAGGCCGAACCCCAGGGCTTCGACGCGATCATGCTCGACGTCGACAACGGCCCCGAAGGCCTGACCCAGAAAGCCAACAGCTGGCTGTACTCCGCCGGTGGCCTGGCCGCCTGCGCCAAGGCCCTGCGCCCCAAGGGCGTGCTGGCCGTGTGGTCGGCCAGTGCCGACCGGCAGTTTTCCGACAAACTGAAAAAAGCCGGCTTCAAGGCCGAAGAGGTGCAGGTGTTCGCCCATGGCAACAAGGGCACCCGCCACACCATCTGGATTGCCGAGAAGCTCAAGGGCTGAGCTAAACTCTGCTGATAACCGTCATTCGTCTTCTACAAAGGTGAACCCATGAGTTCGTCCACCCCAACCAACACCTCGAAACTGGACCGAATCCTCGCTGACAACCAGCGCGACAAGGAAATGGGTTACCGCGACAAGGCCCTCAAGATGTATCCGCACGTCTGCGGGCGCTGCACCCGCGAGTTCTCTGGCAAGCGCCTGAGCGAGCTGACCGTGCACCACCGCGACCACAACCACGACAACAACCCGCAGGACGGTTCCAACTGGGAGCTGTTGTGCCTGTATTGCCACGACAACGAACACTCGCGCTACACCGACCAGCAGTACTTCAGCGAAGGCTCCCTGAGCACCCCGAAAATCGCCAAGGCGACCCACAACCCGTTTGCCGCGCTGGCTGGGTTGATGAAAAAAGACGATTGAAAAGGTTGCTTCATCGCGAGCAGCGCTCCGTCTGCTCGCGATGGTGATGCCGCAAACACCAGCAATCCGCAAATCAGACACCCTCCCCCATTCCCCGTATAATCGCCCTCTTTTTCCCGAAGGCACCCCGCTCGTGGCAGACAAACGGTACAGCTGCATTGGTTTGTATAACCCCAAATCACCGGAGAACGTTGGCTCGGTGATGCGCGCCGCTGGCTGTTATGGCGTGGCGTCGGTGTTCTACACCGGCAAGCGCTATGAACGCGCCGCCGACTTCGTCACCGACACCAAGCGCGTGCACTACGACATTCCGCTGATCGGCATCGACGACCTGAAAAAAATCCTCCCGCTGGGCTGCGTCCCGGTTGCGGTCGAACTGGTGGAAGGCGCCCGCTCGCTGCCCGAGTACACCCACCCGGACCGCGCGCTGTACATCTTCGGCCCCGAAGACGGGTCGCTGGACAAAGAGATCCGCGACTGGTGCGAAGACGTGGTCTACATTCCCACCACCGGCTGCATGAACCTGGCTGCCACCGTCAACGTGGTGCTGTACGACCGCATGGCCAAGGGCCTGAATACCCGCTCCGGACCAAAATTCCGCTGATCGGCCCCACGCCCGACGGAACGACTCGAGCCCTGGCGCAGTCAGTTTTGTATCCATTGCCCCTTGAGGAGACAGATGATGAACGAACTCAAACGCGTAGAACGTATCAACTCCACTCCCTTCCAGACCCAGCCGACCCAGAACGTGCAAGGCTGGGAGCGTATCGGCTCGCTGGCGGGTGGCGTGGTGATGGTGGGCAAGGGCCTGCGCCGTGGCGGCGTGTTCGGCCTGATCCAGGTGGCGCTCGGTGGCGTCGCCCTGGCGCGGGGCATCACCGGCCATAGCTCGGCAAAAAGCTTCCTGGAAAAAAGCCGCCAGGACCTGGACAACGTCCGCGCGAAAATCGAACGGGCCGGTGAAGACCTGAAAACCCTCAAGGCCAATGCCGAGGCCGCGACCCACACCGCGACCGCTAACAACTCGTTGAAGTCACCCAAGGCCGGGGCGTAGAACCCCGCGCCCCATGCGCTAGTGCAACAACTCGCTCCCCAGGACCTTCGAGGGCTCGCCGATGATGCTTTCGGCCAGTGCCACGAACTCCTGGGTGCTGACCCGCTCCAGGTGCATGGCGCCGCGGAGCATGTCGTCGAGTGAGCGCTTGTTGCGGGTTTTCAGGCGAATCTCGCGATCCAACTCCTGCATCAGCAATACCGCCCTGGCCACCTGGGCCGGGTTGGCCTGTTCGCCCCGCAGGCTGCTGACCCCATGGCCGGCCTTGGCCAGGTTGTTTCCCAGCATCTGATAGCGCTCATCACTCATGCCGCCAGCCCGGCGCAGCAGTTCGATGGCGTAGTACTCGGCAAATCCTTCGCTGATCCAGTCACTGCGCTCTTCGTCGCTGATCCGCGCAAACATCTGCGCCAGCTCACGCAGCAACGGACTGTTGCCGCTTTCGCTGATCAACGGCAGACGGCTGTGCAGGTAGATTGACTCGTGCCCGGCGGTGCTGCCGCGCCACATCGGGTCGGTGGCGCCGACGATCAGCAGCTTGCCCGGGTGCCGAGGGTACAGCGCCTGTACCTGCGGCCAGACGAACGTCAGCAGGGTCAGCACGTCCATGCGGCGCATGCCCTGCCCGCGTGGCGAGGCAACCGTGACTTGGGTCTCGCCCAGGCGGGTCCGGCGCGTTCCCAGGTTGCCGGCGAGCATCCAGCCGGTGGGCCGGTCAAACAGTCGGGAAACGTTGTCGATGCGAAAGCGGTTCTTGCCGATGCGCGGCCAGGCCGTCTCGATGCTTTTCCAGCCCGCCGGCAATTCGAACGCCAGGCGCGACACCAGCTCGATGCCATCCTGTTGATCCAGGCGCGCTGCCGGCACCAGGTCATCACCGCGCATCAAGGCCCAGCTCGGCGTCATGCGAGTCTCGAAGGTGGTGTTCTTGCGCGCCTGGCTGATTCGCACTCGGTAGGTCAGGCTGGCTTTGTCGGCCGCGGGTCGCCAGACCCCGCGCACAGCTTTGCCCGGGGTCAGTTGCCACTGGCCGTCGGCCTTGAAATCGCTGTATCGGCTGCCGTCCGCCAGATCGAAATCCAGGCTGCGCACCGCCGAGCCCTGGGCCAGGGTCAGGCGCACTTCGGCCTGGTCGCTTTGCGGCAGCAGGCGCACGTGGTAGTCCAGATCGACCTTCTTGGCCGCCCACACCGATGAACTCAGCACCAGCAGCGACAATGCCAATGGCAAGCGCACAGCCATACACACTCCTTCGTGATTCACTTGGACAACGCGCGGCGCTTAACCTGCGCGGAAAATCAGATGATCTTCCCAATCATCCTCGGCCACACTGCCCTCGGCGAGCATGCGCCCGGATTGGGAGATTCGCTCATGGTGCACCGCGTCGCGATCGCCGCACACCAGGTGATGCCAGAGCGGCAAGTCCTTGCCTTCACTGACCAGGCGATAACCGCAGGTAGGCGGCAACCACTTGAACTCATCGGCCTTGCCCGGCGTCAGCTGGATGCAGTCTGGCACCGATTCGCGGCGGTTCGGGTAGTCGGTGCACTGACAGGTCTTGAGGTCCAGCAATTTGCAGGCGATCCGCGTGTAATAGACGCTGTTGTCGTCTTCATCCTCAAGCTTTTGCAGGCAGCACAGGCCACAGCCATCGCACAACGACTCCCACTCCTGCTGGTCGAGTTGGGCGAGGGTCTTGCGTATCCAGAACGGTTCAACTTTGGCGGCCATGGTTCGAGCATCTGCATCAGCGGTAGAAAAGGCCGCCAGTCTAGTGCCCCAGCCCCCGCGGGCCAAGCGCTGGCGACTGCCGGTACGCCAGTGCTTGTCAGTTTTCCCGGGGCGCAGTAGTTTTGCAGGTCGCAAAAACTCCACTGCCCAGCCAACTGTGCGCCCCCGGTTTTTGTTGCTGTGCTCCCTCATCGACCTTGCCAGGAATCTCTTTCATGAGCGCCAACCCCCGCGTTGCCGAATATGCCATCCACCCACAGTTCACCGAGCGCTGGTCGCCACGGGCGTTTACCGGTGAAGCCATCCCGGAATCCACCCTGCTGAGTTTCTTTGAAGCGGCACGCTGGGCGCCCTCGGCCTACAACTCGCAACCCTGGCGGTTTCTATACGCCCGCCGGGACACGCCGAACTGGGAGCGTTTCCTTGGCCTGCTGAATGAGTTCAACCGGGGTTGGGCCCAGCACGCTTCGGCGCTGGTCATCGTGATCTCGAAAACCACCTTTACCGCGCCAGGTGCCGATGCCGAAACCCCGGCCTTGTGGCACACCTTCGACACCGGCTCGGCCTGGGGCCACCTGGCCCTGCAAGCGTCCATCAGCGGCTGGCACACCCACGGCATGGCCGGCTTCGATCAGGAGCTGACTCGCAAGGAACTGAATATTCCAGAAGGCTACGCACTGCATGCTGCCGTGGCGATCGGCAAGCTGGGCGACAAGGCCACCCTGGCCGAATACCTGCAAGCCCGGGAAGTCCCAAGCCCACGCCGGCCGTTGAGCGAACTGGCAGCCGAGGGTGATTTCACCCTGTAAGCACAGTCATTCCGGGGGGTTGCTAATCCCCCACATACCCACAAAACCCGTGTGGGAGCGAGCGCCTACAGTGATTCTGGGTGTTCGCCTGGTGCTGCGTACACCCACAGTGGGGGTTGGGGTTACTGGGGTTGTCTCAATAGCCGCGGTTGAAATCCACTTCGCCGCGCAGCGCTTGCCCAGCCTGAAAGGCGCGCATGTTGTCGAGAAACAGTTGTGCCATCAGCACCGGTGAAGTCGGTGCCGAGCTGTGGCCGGTCAAGAGCAGGCCCCAGGCGGTCCAGAATGGGTGGCGCTGGGGCAGCGGTTCCTGGCGGCAGACATCGATGACCGCGCCGGCCAGGTGCCCTTCTTTCAAGGCCTCCACCAGGTCGGCATCGACCACCGCCACACCGCGCCCGGCGTTGATCAGCAGGCCCGTTGGCTTGAACTGCTTGAACAGCGCGGCGTCGTACAGATCATGGGTGCTCGGGGTGTTGGGCAGCAGGTTGACCACGTAGTCGACTTCACCCACCAGGCGCCCGAGGTCCTGCAACCCGGCCACTTCGATGAACGGCGCCTGCTCACGGGGCGTGCTGGCAATGCCGTACAACTGCACACCAAAGGGCTTGAGGAACTCGGCAACGCTCTGGCCGATGTCCCCGGTGCCGACGATCAGCACCTTGCGCCCTACCAGGCTCTGGCCCTGGCGGCTGTCCCACTTGCGCTCGACCTGGCTGACCAGGCGCGGCAACACTTCGCGCTCATGCCCGAGCATGTAGGTCAGGACGTACTCGGCCATCACCTGGCCAAAAATCCCCACGGCGCGCGTCAGGCGATAATGCCGTGGCAGTCCTTCGACCAGCAGCGGCGTGATGCCGGCCCAGGTCGACTGCAGCCACTGGGGCTTATGGCCTTGGCGCAACAGGGTCGCCAGCAGGTCGGGCTGCCCCAGCCACACCGGGCAATCGGCCGCCAGGCTGGCCAGCTCGGCGGAGTCGCCGCTGGTCATGACCTGCAGCTCGGGCGCCAGCTGACCCAGGAGTTGGGCATACACAGCGTGGTCGTGTTCGGCAATCAGAACGCGCATGGTTCAAACCTTAAAAAACAGTGCACAAGGCCGCCGAGGGAGTGCGCTCCCCCGTTTGCGGCCACCGCCAGAAAATCCATCGTGGTGGGCCGACAGGCCCGGGACCGAGCCTGAACCGGTCGCCGTCAGATCGGATCGTTACGTCGCAGCAACTCTTCGGGCAAGTGCTCGATGTACTCGTCTTCGGCTGGCGGCATTTGCAGGTGGTAGCCCTGCTTGTCGAGGTTTTCCAGGACCTGGGTAATGTCTTCGCGCGAGAGCTTGCGCTCCGGGGTCAGCACCAGGTCGAAGGCGTGATGGGGTTTGCCGAAGGCCAGCAACAGGCTTTCCGGTACGCGCTCCAGAGCATCGCTCTTGAGCACGTAGAGGTACATTTCGTTTTTCTTCAGGCTTCGGTAGATCGAGCAGATACGTTTCAAGGCTGTTCTCCGGCAGTGGCCAGGCTGTCGAGCAAGGCCTGGCCCATCAATTCGCGGCGCCAGCCACGCAGCGATTCAGGCAATTGGTAAGGACCGTCCGGGAAGCCGCTCTTGAGCAAGGCCTCCAGGGTCTTCTTGCGCAACATCAGTTCGGGGGCGATGTTCAAGCGCTCCGCTTCGGCCTGGCCCAGTGCGCGCAGGCGCTTGACCAGGGCGGCGGCTTCGATCGGCAACGGCTCGGGCACCGCCGCTGGCCATTGCTCCGGCGGTACGCTGGCGGCCCGTTTGATCAGGTCCAGCAGGAACTCGCCGTCCTGGCGCACGGTGCGCGGGTGCATGTCTTCGATTTTCGCCAGCGCGGCGAGATTGTCCGGCTGGGTCCGGGCCAACGGCCACAACGAATGCTCACGCACGATACGGTTGCGCGGCAGGTCACGGGCCCGGGCTTCAAGCTCACGCCAGGCGCACAGCTCGCGCAGCACGGCCAGTTGGGCGCGGGACAGTTTCCAGGCCAGCTTGGCCTCGCGGTAGACCTCGTATGGGTCGGTTTCGCGGCGCAGGTTGGCCACCAGTTCGGCGCCATCCTCCAGGACCCAGGCGAACTTGTCGTCCGACAACTTGGGCCGCAGGCGCACGAACACTTCTGCCAGGTGCAGGGCGTCTTCGGCGGCGTAGCTGATCTGGGTCTCCGACAGCGGACGCTGCAGCCAGTCCGAGCGGGTTTCCCCCTTGGGCAGGTCGATGTCCAGCACTTGCGAGACCAGACGCGAGTACCCCATGGAGAAGCCCAGGTTCAGGTAGGCGGCGGCCAGCTGGGTATCGAACAGCGGCGCCGGCAGGCTGCCGGTCAGGCGCAACAGGACTTCGAGGTCTTCGCTGCAGGCATGCAGCACCTTGAGCACGGCCGGGTTTTCCAGCAATGCGGCCAGGGGCTGCCAGTTGTCGATGGTCAAAGGGTCAATCAGGTAAGCGCGCACGCCATCACCGATCTGCAGCAAGCCTGCAATCGGATAGAAGGTGTCGACCCGCATGAATTCTGTGTCGAGGGCGACGAACGGCAACTGCTGCCATTGGGCGCAAAACTGACCGAGGCTATCGTTGTCGCGAATCCAGTGAATATCGATGGCCACACGGCTCTCCCTTGAAGAATGGCGCGCAGTATATATCGCCCCCGGCGATTTCCGCGCATCCACTGAGCAAGAGCGTAGGCGAAATGATCTACGGCACGCGGCCAGGCGCTCGCCGGATCAGTCCTGGTTGAGTTTGCGCAGCACGTACACCCGGGTTGCCGCAATGCCCGGCAACACATCCTGGTGCATGAGGACCTCGAAGCCGGCCGCCTTGAACTCGGCCTCCAGCTGGCTTTTGCCTACCCCGGGTTCCACTTGCGCCGTCAGGGCGGCCGTCCAGTTGTCGCGACCCGCCAGGCGCACGACCACAATCAGGGTGTCCCGGCTCACCCGCTGGAACTCCTGGAGCAGCGCCATGCGGTGCTCGGCGCTCGGCAGCTGCTGGAACAGCGTCGAACAGACGATGCAATCCACCGCGTTGGCCGACAGGCCGATGGAGAAGGCCGAACTCTGGAAGGTCCGGATACGCGCCAGCAGGCTCGCCGACTGGTGCGTACGGCCATGCTTGAGCGTGTCCGGGGACGGGTCGGCCGCCAGGATCACCCGGTTACTGTGTTCCCCCAGTACCGGCCAGTAACGCCCGACGCCACAGGCCACATCCAACACCAGGCCAGGCTCCCCGGCCTTGTTGAGCGCGTTGCGCAGCAACTGCTCGCGGCGCCACTGCGCCAGGCGCTGGCGCCAGCCCGGTGGCTGGGGCTCGACACAGGCACAGGCGTACTGCTGGCCATGGCGCTCAGCGGATTCGCGCTCGATGGAAGATGGGGGGTGGGCGGACATGGGGGCGACTCTTATAAGGTGTCAGCTGGGGCCAGCCTGGGGGCTGGCGTAGTGATCAGGTGGCTGGCGTTCAATCCTTGGCCAGAACGCCGTCGACCACGGCCCCTCGGCAGCCGGTGAACAAGTCCAGGTCAGGGTTGTAGACCTTGCTGTTGACCTCCAGCAACCCCAGCATCGAATGAAACAGGTTGTCCTGGCTCAAGGGTTTTTCCCGACTCAGTTGCAAGCAGTGGGTGTCGACCGAGAAGGCCTTCTGATAGCTGTCGGAGAACCAGGCGAGCATCGCCACATGCTTTTGCTGATCGGGGGCAAGCATGTAGGGCGTGCCATGCAGGAACAGGTTGTACTCGCCCAGGGATTCGCCGTGGTCCGACAGGTACAGCATGGCCGTGTCGACTTTGTCCTGGTTGTTGCGCAACAGGTCGATCAGGGTCGACAGCACATGGTCGGTGTAGACCAGGGTGTTGTCGTAGCCATTGACGATGCTTTCCCGGCTGCACGTGTTCAGCGCGTTGCTCTCGCACACCGGGGTGAAGCGCTCGTATTCCTTGGGATAACGCTTGAAGTACTCGGGACCGTGGCTGCCCATCTGGTGCAGGACCAGCACCGTGTCCTTGTCCAGGGTGTCGATGAAGTGCTGCAGGCCCTGCAGGAGGATTTCATCGCGGCACTCACTGTTGGCGCAGAGCACCGGGTCCTTGAAGTTGCTGACATCTTCCAGGGTCACCCGGTCGCAGGTGCCCTTGCAGCCCGACTGGTTGTCCCGCCAGATCACGTCCAGCCCGGCATGCTTGAGCACGTCCAGCAGGCCTTCTTCATTCTTCGCCTTGCTGGCGTCGTAGTCCTTGCGGCCCATGTTGGAGAACATGCAAGGCACCGAGACCGCGGTTTCCGTGCCGCAGGAATGCACGTCGGTGAAGGCGATCAGCCCCGCTTCCTTGTCCAGTTTTGGCGTGGTGTCACGCCCATAGCCAAGAATGCCGAAGTTCTCGGCGCGGGCACTTTCGCCCACCACCAGTACGGTCAGGGATTTGCGCCCGTGGGTTTGCCAGCTCGGATTGCGCTGGGCATCTTCGCCGAGTTTGGCGAACGGTTGCTGCGCCGACTTCACTTGTTCGCGCACATAACCGAAGGAGGCGCCGATGTAATTGCTCGGCACCACCATCAAGCGCAATTCGTGGTGATTGCGAAACAACGAAGACAGGCCTTGATAGTTAAGCAGTGCCACGCCACCGATCACCACGGCAGAGGCGCCAACAACCAACACTTTGCTGAACAACTCACGGTGCCAGCGACGATAACTAATTGGGGTTTTCCACAGAATAAACGACGGCAGTACACCCAATAACAAGTTGTACGCCAGTAACTTCAGCGACAATAGATCGCGCACTTCGGTGGCATTGGTCTCGGCGAAGTTGCGTAACATGGCGGCATCGATCAGCACACCATACTGACTCATGAAATACGCGACACCGGCACTGATCATGAAGATCAGGGTCAGCAAGGGTTTGAACAAAGGACGGAAGGCCAGCAGGGTCAGGATCAAGTTGAAAGCACAGGCAATCATTACGCCGAACGCCACCCGCATGCCGATACCCCGGGCATCGCTGGCGGTAATGTCGAACAGGTGTTGCCAGAGGACAGCGTTGTAGCCCGCCAACAGCAATACACTGGCAATCAACGTCACCCATTCCGGGCGCACGGCTTTAATTTTAAACATGGGAGGTCTGCTTGTTCCTGAAGTCAGTGCCACCAGCAAAGAACGAACTATTCTTTCCTGAACACGGCACAAACTCTAAGCAGCCCGGCATCAATGTTTCGTGAAAAAGACGCCAACAAATAGTGGATTAACCACTATTTGTTGGCGTCCTGTTTGTTAATTATTCCTATCTCACGCCTGATGCAAATACCAGCGCCAGTCCTGCTCGCCAACTTCGCCCATGAACTGGCGGTACTCGGCGCGCTTGACTGCCAGGTAGACCCCGAGGAACGGCGCGCCAAAGGCATCCCGGGCCCAGGCCGAACTTTCCAGTGCACGCAGGGTGGTCAGCCAGTCGGTGGGCAGCAATTCCTTGGCCTGGGCGTAACCGTTGCCCTCGACCGGCGCTCCCGGGTCGCGCTGCTCGCGAATGCCGCGATGAATGCCCGCCAGGATCGCCGCAGCGGCGAGATAGGGGTTGGCATCGGCGCCGCAGATGCGGTGCTCGATATGCCGCGAGAACGCCGGCCCACCGGGCACCCGCAGGCTCACGGTGCGGTTGTCGACGCCCCAGGTGGCGGCCAGCGGCGCGTAGCTGTTGGTCTGGAAGCGGCGATAGGAGTTGGCGTTGGGGCAGAACAACAGCAGGGAGTCGAGCAAGGTGCTGAGCATGCCACCGACCGCCTGGCGCAGCAGCGGCGTGCCATCGGGGGCCTCACTGGCAAACAGGTTGTTGCCGTCCTTGTCGGCGATGCTGACGTGCATGTGCATGCCCGTGCCGGCCAGGTCATCGAATGGCTTGGCCATGAAACACGCACTCATCCCATGCTTGTGGGCCACGCCCTTGACCAGGCGCTTGTAGCGCACCGCCTCGTCCATGGCCTGCAGGGCATCTGCGCGATGCTCCAGGGTGATCTCGACCTGGCCCGGCGCGTATTCGGATATCGCCGTGCGCGCCGGAATCCCCTGCAGCTTGCAGGCGGCGTAGAGGTCGGCGAGAAATGGCTCGATCTGCTCCAGCTCGCGCAAACCGTAGACCTGGGTCGAACGTGGACGCCCGCCGTCGACGTCCCGCGCCGGTTGCGGGCGACCCTGGCTGTCACGCTGCTGGTCGAGCAAGTAGAACTCCAGCTCCGCGGCCATCACCGGGTAATAACCATCGGCCTTGAGTCCGTCGATCACGTTGGCGAGCAAATGCCGGGGATCGGCCACGGTCGCCGGCATGCCTTCTTGCGGATGCATGCTGACCTGCACCGCCGCCGTCGGAATCTGGCGCCATGGCATGCGCTGCAAACTGCCACTGACCGGGTAAGCGCGGCAGTCGATGTCGCCGACTTCCCAGACCAGCCCGGAGTTTTCCACGTCGTCGCCATTGATGGTCAGGCCCAAAATGGTGCTCGGCAGCGGCCGCCCGCTCTGGTAGACCGCCAGCAACTCATCGCGGTGCAACAACTTGCCCCGGGGCACACCGTTGTTGTCGACAATGAACAGCTCGAACATCTCGATATCCGGGTTGGCTTGCAGAAAATCGCTGGCTTCTTGCAGAGAGGCAAAGGGGCTCGTGGCAACACTCATGGGAACGCTCGTATGTCCGGGTCAGGCGGCGCGCAGGCACCACCAGTCAGGCCCCGGCGCAACACCAGGGCCGTTGAAATGCTTCAACGGGAAATACGCACATCCGGTGGGCGCGCATGGCGGCAGTGCCATAGCGCCCAAAAGGCCAATTCCGAAGGCAGGGCAGACAGGTTCAATGCGCTGGCGGGCAAGAATCGACGCCGAGGCTGACGGCATGACGCACTAGCGCCAGGCACAGCCGCGGGGTGAGTGTCGATCGAGCAACCGTCCATAAGGTAAACCGCAGAACACAGAGGGCGAACAGCGTCACACGGGGCAATAAGTCGTTAAATCCACACTTGAAGAACCTTGGTTGCAGACTGGCTAAACATTCCCTCACTGCAATCCTGCGAGGACTGCGTCCTCGAACGCAGCCTCGCAGGCTCGACAGCTGCTACGGGAGATTGGGGTATTGCTGAGATCTGTGGTGTGGCGCAGATCGCCATCGCGGGCAAGCCCGCTCCCACAGAATTTGTGCAGGGGCACGCCGAACCTGTGGGAGCTGGCGCCCGCTTGCGGCCTGCCAGCGATTATCTTTAGGGCGGCGCATTCTTCCAGGTACGGCAGGCTGAGCGAAGATATGCACCTGGGGGGAGGCGCAGCGAAGCAACGAACTGCCCCCCCCAACACATTTAATTTCTAAATCCCCCCCC
>Ga0067045_1003758_pt1 | contig 15889 bp, 9 predicted proteins | sample TerdegcTABiofilm_FD_59184 | JGI IMG/M metagenome (GOLD analysis project Ga0067045, IMG submission 59184) | Combined Assembly of (Gp0054472, Gp0054536) Wastewater bioreactor microbial communities from Singapore -Terephthalate degrading...
GGGCTTCCGCCCCTGGCTATAGGCTGCCGCCCGCTTCGCGGGCTGTGAAGCAAGGGCTCAGGACCGGAAGGCGCGGGATGCTCAAAGCGTATCTGGTCCCAGCCGACACGCTCAAAGCGTATCTGGTCCCAGCGGCACACTCAAAGCGTATTCGGCCCCAGCCGGCACGCATCGCACAGAACCGATGCTCCTGCTTGGGGCTTGCGGTCGCTTCCCGGCTACGCCTTGTACACCCGAATGCAGCCNGGGCCACTGATCCCGCTGCGGCGGCTCTCCTTGTTGTANAGGTTTGTCAGGGAATTGGCGACCTCCACAACCAGTTCGTTCGCTCCTGCCTGCAGCGCTTTNGTGATGTCCACCGTGAACGGCGGCCACANCCGAATCGCCANTTCCTGGCCATTGACGATTACTCGGCAGCAGTCGTCTATCTCGCCCGGGTCCAGCACCAGGCGGTGGCCGGTGGCATACTGCGCCGGGATCTCCACGGTCTGGCGATGCGCCGCGATGCCCACGAAATGCGGGAAGCCCTGCTCGTTGAATGGCCCGTGAACCTGCTCCGGCAGCGCGGTGACGGTTCCATCCATGACCCCGAACCCGCCCACGAGGTACACGGGCTCGTTCAGGTGCTGGAAGGGTTCCAGAAGGCTGATAACATGAACCTCGAGGGTGTTCGTACCCACCTGCAGCAGGTCGCGGATGTCGGTCTGGGCGAAGTAGCGGTCTTGCCACGTCGAGGGCTCAAGCGGTGGCGCAGGCTTGCCGTTCACGAAGACTTCCATGTTGCGCGTCCGGCTCAGGAACCCTACGTGGGAGGGGATGTTCTGCTCAACGTCGTCGAGCACCAGCTTCGCTGTGTGCGGTAACGAGGTGATCTCGAAAGCGGTCTTGTACGTGTTCGCCTGACCCGGACAACCGACATGGTGCTTCTGCTGGGCCTCAATGTCCCGCGCGGTGTAGTCCCAGCGGTCGAGGATCAGCACGTTCTCGTCGCCCACCGAGAGATCCCATTGCGGCGCCAGGCGGATCTCGTCCACCAGCTCGGGCTCCGGCGGCGCAACCAGGCCTTCAGGCAGTATCTGGTCAGTCTGTATCACCACGAGCCGCGCGTCCGCGGGGCCAAGTGAAATGGGTATGCAAAGCCGCCCGTCCTTGCGCTTGCCCACCGGCAAGTGTCGGGTGGCTCCAGACTCCAAGCTCCACTCCTGCACCAGCCCCTCCAGAGGCGTGCGAAGCGTGCCCTGGATATCCTCGTTCCCGCGGTTCACGAGCAGGAAAGTGTGGCGCACGCCGTCCACTCGATGAGAGCAGATGATGTCCTCAACAGGCATGCGGTCCGCATCGTCGATGATCACGTCCGGCGAGACCAGCTGCGGCACGGTCTGCAGGAGCCACAACTGCAGGTCGTCGCCTGGATCAACCCGGGCCACGGCCACCCCGCCGTTGGCGCTCTGGTTGCGTCCCGCGCCGGACTCCACATCGCCAAACACGCCAGCCATCATGTCGCGCAGTGGTTCGTCGCCCGCCGGGTCGGTGCACTCCGAGGGCAGTTCGCCGATAGCGATAATCTTGCCACCCGCTTCGAAGTACTGCTGAATGAACCGGGCGGCCTCCAGAGACATCACGCGGCAGCCGGGAAGAACCAGGAGCGGATAGCGGGCGCGAGAGCCCTCGAAGACCACGCAGCCGGCATTCACCTTGGCCTGCGCAAGCTGGCTGTCGTCCACGTAGTCGTAGTCATGGTGCAGGCGCAGCATGAGGTCCGAGACCTGGTTGAAGAGCTGCTGTGCGGGCGGGTTCCGGTCCGACTGGCCCTCGCGGAACAGGTCCATCTGCACCGTCAGGAGCGGTTGTAGGATGCAGGCGTCGGTCACGAGGGTGCCGGTGGACTGCACCAGGGACAGCCGCGCTAGGTAGTCGGCCCATGGCTTGTACCACGGCCAGAAGGGTGAGTGGTAGAACTCGGTGGGCGGCCAGTCGGTCTTTCGGAAGCCCTTGAAGCTATAGTAGAAGGCGTGGGGGATGAACATGTTGACGCCGAGGCAGGCCATGAAATTGGCGTCCAGCCGGCGCTGGGCCATGGTGTGCCCGTGGCCGCTGCCGCCGAAGGACTCGCACATGACACGCGCCTTGCCCTGGACATGGGCCACGGACGCACCGCATTTCGAGGCCAGGATGCGGAAGGGATTGTCGCGCGTGCCGACGCCGTGTCCAAGGTAATCCAGGCCCGGCCGGCTGAAGGTCTCCAGCACGCGCAACTGGTTTCCTTGGGAGCGCACCGCGCCCCACAGCGGGTCTTCCAGCGTGTGGCCGATGTACTCCAGCCCGTGCTCCTCTGCCCATCCTGACAAGTTCCCGTGGTAGGCCTCGATGTACCATGTCACCAGCGCGTCATAGTAGTCGCAGCGGATCTTGCGGGTATCCGGGCCGAGGTCGTACAGGAGCGCCAGAAGCTTCGGTTTGAGGTCATAGCCCTTGAGTTCGCGGAAGCGGTTCAGGAAATCGTGGGACCAGGCGATCACCGTGCCGGGCAAGGTGCCCTGCGGGTCCTGAACCGTGGTGCGCATTGCGGTCACGCCGAAATACCCGTCGTGGATCATCAGGCCGGGCTCGTCGGTGAAAATGCCCTTGATGGTCCTGCCGAACTCCTGCTCGAACCGCAGATAGGGCTCGTAGGCCATCTGCTTGAACAAGTTGACGGCCTCGGGGTTCATGGTGTCCAGGTAATACGCGCGGTCCCAGGTGACCCGCTCGGCAACCGGACAGATCCAGAACACCGCGACCAGCCAATGTCCCGGCGGCGCTTCCCACTGCAGCTTGTCGCCGGAGACGCGGTCGGTGATGTCGCGGACTTCCCCGTTGAACACGACTTTGCCTTCACCGGGCTCGATTCGGTGGGCCTGCACGCAGAGAACGGTGTTGTCATCGGTCTTCAACGTAGTTTTCCAGGTGGCCCCGCCCTGTACCCGCAGTTCCTGAATACGCAGGTAGCGCATGCGGTACTCGGGATGCGCTCGCGTGAGCTTGCCGCCCACGGTGCCGCTGGGCCAGTCATCCTCGTCGTACAGCCAGGCCTCCATGCCCCGTTTCTTGAGCTCGTCGATGCAGACGCCGATCATGTCCAGCCATTCGCTGGACATATACTCTACCGTGAGCCCGTGGCGGCAGTGCAGGACCGCGCCGCCCACGCCTTTCTCGTCCATCTCGGCGATCTGGCGCCTGAGTTCCGCCTCATTGAAGTCGAGGTTGAGGAACCAGAAGGGCTGGATGCGATAGCTCTTCGGCGGGTCGGCGAACAGAGAGAGCATGTCGGAGGGCATGGTACTGATGACCTCACGCTATTCTGGCTGACCGTCGCCCGGCGGTCAGTCGGTTTCCCTTGCCGCAGCCATGGGACTCGCAGGCCGGGCGCCTGTCTGTCGCTACTGCACCATCATCTGTCCGGCTTCGATGCTCTTCATGACCTCCAGATCGCGCCGCATGGTCTCGGCGACGCTCGAGGGCAGGTCGCCGATGTCATAGCTGCGGTCATGCTCGATCTGGAACTGGTACTCGAAACTGTAAGCCTTCGCGCCGGATGCCCCCGCGGGCACCTGGACATCCCAGCGCAGCAGTCCGCGCGGGCGTTGCTGGGCCAGGTACAGCGGGTCGGCGGTCAGTGGCGGCTGCGGGTCCACCAGTTGCACTGTCACCTGGTTGTCGGGGGCCTGCGGAAGGCGGTCCCACAGGCGCACCGCCGCCGGTTCAGCCATGTAGTTCTGCAGGGCGAGGCGGTACTTGTACTGCACGATTTGGTTCCCGCCTCGAGTGCTGGTGGTCTTTTCGAGGAACTCCCGGGAGGCCCGCAGGCGGGTCTCGGTGCCGAATCCCAGCGTGAAGCTCTGCCCGCTTGCCACCAGCGGGATCTCACCTCGGCCCGAAAACGCGCCGTCAACATATGCATTGTACGGACCCGCGAGAAGCGCCAGGTCGCTGCTGTTGACGCATTCGGCTGCGCGGTAGACATAATCCGTGAGCAACGGGACCGCTGTGTAGCTGAAATCGGCCTTCAGGTCCAGCCTGGCGATCAGGAACATCTGCTGGTCGCGCCGACTCTGGATGCTGACAGCGCCCTCTATCGGGTAGTCCACCGCGAGGCCCTCGGTTGCTCCGCCGATGACCCGCGACAGCCGGACCACCTCATCGGGCGCGGTGAGCTCCACATTCTGCAGCTGCGCGGCGAACAGGTTGGCGTTCAGGTACTCATCATCCGCCGACGGCATCGCGACCTGCGCGGGTGGTGCGGGCTGCTCCATGCCCCCCGCTGCGCCCATCATCCCCGGCATGCCCGCGCCCACCGGTCCGCGCTCACCCCGGGGTCCCGCCGGTCCGGCCGCGCCTTTGGAGCCCACCGGACCCCGGATTTGCCGCTGCAGTTCCCGAGTCTTCTCGGTGTAGCTGGTGATGGCGTCGGCGTCCTCAGCCTGCCTGTCCGCGCGGCCAACCAGGGCGATGCGCAGCGGCGACAGGATCGGCGCGGATGCCAGCATCTTCGGGTGGCTGGTGGAGAGCGTGAGGGCCACCGAGTTCCAATCTTCGCCGCTCATCTGAGTGAGCGCCGCGTGGTACTCCAGCGCCACTTTGTCCCTCTCCTTGCTGAGCCGGGCGCTGTATGCGGGCGTCCAGCCAACGCCCTCAACGAGGTAGCTCAGGTGCATCACGGCAGGCCCTGCCTGCGCGGCGTCCACGAAGATCACCGCGTCGCGCTGCACGTTGGCGCCGCCCCGGGTGAGCTCCGCGCGCTGGCGCTGGAGGAGCGCCAGGGACTCCTCGATGGCAAGGGCCTGCTCCTGCAGTTCAAACGCCTTCGCCGCAATCTGATCGCGCTGCTGGAAGATGAAGGTCGCCGTCTTCTCAACGGCCTCCGGGTTCAGCGCTCCCTGGGCGACTTCCGCCTCAAACTTCGCCGCGGTGAACTGTCCGAGCCGATCCAGGAACTCGACGCGGCTGGCCAGAACCTGTGATTCACTTTCCGAACGGCGCTGGGCGGCCATCTGCTCCTTGATCTTCGCGTCAAGCTCGCGCACTTCGGGCCGGGGCTCCTCGGACACCGCAGTGCTGCGGAACCGGACAGCTCGCACGGAGAGTGTATCCCCGCCTGTTGCGTACAGTGAGCCCGGCACGACCCGCTCGGGCAGGTCGGTGACGGTGACTTCCTGGCTCCCCGCAACTGCTTCGAACTGAACCTGTCGCGTGACCAGCGCCTGTCCCTGGTACACGCGCACCTCGGTGATTTTCCCCGCAGTCTGCGCCAGAGCCGGGCCGCAGACTGCCAGGAGCAACAAGCAAAGCAGTGTCGATCTCGTCTGCCGCGCCATCCTGACCGCCCGCTTTCACGAAGCGGCTGAGCCGCTCCTACTTGAGCGCAGCGATCTGCGCCTCGATCTCGTCGATCTCCGCCTGGCTGGTGAGCACGCCGAACTCCGTGTTGTACTCCACGACTTCGCCCGGCTCCAGGAACACCAGCGTCCCGTTGTCCCGGTACATCTTGCGGCCCTGGACCTTGCAGTTCGCGGGCTCCAGGCCGGTCACGTAATGCCCCTGCGCGGGCATCTTCCATTGGGTGAAGTACGGCATTGTCGCCTTCTCATAGCTGATGTACAGGCCCAGTCCGCGCCCCCCGGCAATTTCACGGTTCACGAAGGCCACCGTCGCGATCCCATTCTCATCGGTGGCCACATCATGGTAGTAGCACATCTCCGGCTGGTGCGGCGTCGGCGCGGGCCACTGGCTCCAGCGGTCGAGCTGCGCCTCCGCATCAGCATCTCGCGGCGTGGTCTCGCGGGAGTTGATGACGTACTTCGCACCTTCCTGCAGCAGCGGGAAACCCAGGTTGCAGTGGTACAGGAACATGTGCTCCTGTTTCTCGTAACCCAAGTTCTCCACCCGGTCGTTCAGCCAGATCTTGTTTTCGCCCAGCTTCGCGGTGATGCGCCGGGTGAGGAGCAGGTTGGCCTTGAACACCTGGGCCTCGCGCACCTTGCCCTGCGCCCAGAAGACGTAGTCGTCACCGATCCACTCGCTGTCCACAGACACGTTCTTCGCCGGAATGTGAGAGACCCGCCCGTGCAGTCCGATGCCCCCGGTCTGGCTCCACGAGCCGTCCTCGAGCAGCGCCGGGTAGCCCTCGGGGCCGCCCTCCGCCGGGTCCACGCAGGGCGCGCCGGCCCAGCTCATGCCGCAGGTCAGCAACAGGCCGCCGTAGAAGCTGCGCAGCCAGTTCAAGCCCTGCGGGTCGAAGTACGAAGAAGCCACCTCGCCGGTGTGGGACATCCACGCCAGCGACTCGCCGTTGAAATCGCATGCAGAGATGTCCATACCGCGGCCCGGCAGCACGCGGAACCGGAGCCCCGCACCTGTCCTGAACTCGACCGCCTCACACCCGGCGGTGTTCCCGTCATCCAGGAGCACCTTCTGCGCCCCGGCGATCTGATCAATGTCCCCCACATGCTGGAGCAATTCGGCCTTGGTCCACTGCTTCCCGAAAAGGTTCGCCATCTGACTTCTCCTCCCGATATATCCGTGAAACACGGAGAGTTTTGACGCACAACAATGCGCCGGCCGCCAACCAGGAGCCCGCAGGCGCCGCAACTCCGAGCGGTCTACAGCCTGGGCAGGAGTTCGCCCACATTGAGCGTCACCCGGGCCGCGATGCAGGCCAGGGCGAATGCGGCGACTATCGCCAGCGCCGCGATGTCCGTTTTCCCCTGCTCCAGGTGACGGTATTCGGTACGCCTCCTTCCCGCGCCCAGCCCCCGCGTCTCCAGTGCGCGGGTGAGATCATCCGCACTCCGCAGAGCATAGCCAAGCGTGGGCACCACCGCCGGCAGCGACTTCCGGAACCGGTGGAACGGCCCGCCGGAGTCCAGGTCCAGCCCGCGTGCGCGCTGGGCCTGCATGACGGTTCGCGCGGTGTGGGCGAAGGACGGGACAAGCCGGAACGCCAGGGACAGCGCCACCGATGGCGCCAGCCCCATGCCTGACGCACGCAGAGCCTGGGTGAGTTGCTCAGGCGATGTCGTCGAGATGAACACAAGCCCGAACAGCAGGAACGCCACTATGCGCAGACCCATGGCGGGGCCATAGAGCAGCGCCTGCTTCGAGATACTGATCGTGGGCCCCCAGTAGAAGCTGGTGCCCTCAGTATGCACATGCACCAGGAACCCGTCGATGCCGAGATAAAGACCCAGGGCCGCCGCCGCAAGCCCGATCCAGACCGCCAGGGCGTACGGGGTCCGCATCCGCCGCATCACGACGGCAGTGCCCGCGATGAACCACGCGAACACCGCCAGGTACCAGAGCCATATCTGGGCGAATAGCCCCGGGCCGCGATACGCCAGGCCTGCGCCCAGTGCCAGCAGCCCCCAGAACGCCGCGTACCACCACCCGCCCACCTTCGTCTGGCTCGCATCGCGGAAAACGATCTGGATCAGGGAGAGCACGGTCACCGCCAGGGCCAGCAGGCCCGCGAATATCATGACAATGACCAGGTCGTATGCGGTTGTGCCGCGCTCCACCAGCGCCGGGTTCAGGCTCCAGACCACCGTCGGGTCGGCGATGTCGCGCACGAAGAAGATCCACAGCAGGGAGCTGACCACGAAGATTAGCGTGAAGAACCTGAGGCTGCGCCACAGATTGCCCAGTGCTCCCGCAATCCCCATGAGCACGATGCCGACAACGACCATCCCCGCCTCGTATGCCGGGTGGTTGAAGGCCAGCGTTGCCGCGAACAGAAGCGCGAGGGCCACCAGTTTCGTGTTCGGATGCAGGCGATGGATGATGCTGGCGCCGTCCATGTACAGGAAGCGCGAGGTCATTCGGTATCACCTGCCCGCAGGCAGTAGACGGCCTCATCCACCGACAGCATCGGCCTGCCCCACACCCGCATCGCAAGCTCCGTGATGAGCGGTGGGCTCTGCCCCGAACGCGCCAGCAGTGCGCTGTCGCCGAAGACATCCCGCACAGGCGCGTCCGCCAGAAGCTCCCCGCCCTGCATGACAATCGCGCGGTGCGCGTACTCCGCGGCGGCCCAGTTGCAGTGGGTGATTACGATGATGGTATGTCCCTTGGCATTCAGCGCGCGCAGCGCTTCCATCATCTGCCGCTGCCTGGGGCCGTCAAGACCGGTGGTGGGTTCGTCGAACACGATCACCTGGGGCTTCAGCGCGAGAACCGAAGCCAGCGCCACAAGCTGACGCTCGCCCTTTGTCAGCAGGAACGGGTCGTCCGCGGCCTGATCCACAAGCCCCACTGTCTCCAGCGCACCCGATACCCGGCGCTCCACAACATCGGGTTCCAGGCCCACATTACGCGGCCCAAAGGCCACTTCTTCCCAGACCGTGTCCGCAAAGATCTGGTGGTCCGGGTCCTGGAACAGGTAGCCCACGGTCTGCGCAAGTCCGGCGGGCGTGAGGCCCTTCGTGTCCCGGCCTCCCACCAGCACGCGCCCCTGGGTGGGCTTGAGCAGGCCGTTTAGGTGCTTGGCGAGGGTAGTCTTCCCGGACCCGTTCTCGCCGAGGATCGCCACGAACTCCCCTGCGTGGACATCAAAGGATACATTCCGGATGGCCTCCACCCCTCCGGCGTACACATGCTGCAGGCCCTGCACGCTGAGGACCGGTCTGTCCAGCGATCCGTTATTCGCCCGGTAGGCTTCGGCCATCCAGGGCGTGGCAATCTCTTCCCAGCGCTCCTGGTCGCAGGTCTCGAGCTGGAGGAGTTCAGCGGCCTCGTCCACGGTCAACGGGCGTTCCGGGCGATCCAGTTCCGCGAACAGCCGCGGGATGTCCAAGGGGCGCAGGCCCAGCGCCTCACTGCGCGCCGGATCGGACAGAAGCTCCTGGGGACTGCCATCGAAGGCAACGCGCCCGGCCTGCAGCACCGTGAGCAGGTCCGCGCCCAGGGCCAAGTCCGTCTCGTGCTCGGCGATCACCAGCGTGCGGCCCTCGTCCCGCAGACGACGACACTGGTCCAGCAGTTCCCGCTTCCCCTGGGGGTCAAGGTCGGTGGTGGGCTCGTCCAGGACCAGGATCGGCGGCTCGTTCACCAGCGCCGCGGCCAGGGCCAGGCGCTGCTTCTCGCCGCCGGAAAGCACATGGGGCTCTCGGTCCCTCAATCCCCACATCTCCACGCTCTCCAATGCCTGCTGCACGCGTCGGGTCATCTCATCCACGGGCGTGCCCATGTTCTCAAGGGGGAAGGCCACCTCAAGCTCGACGCTGGTGGTCAGCAACTGGCTCTCGAAATCCTGGAAAACCTGGCCGACGAGGGGCGCCAGGGCATATACCGGCAAGCCGCGGATATCCCGCCCGAAGATCCGCACCGTGCCCCCGAAGTCGCCGGTCTGGAGCTCGGGGATCACGCCGTTCAGACACTTGCAGAGCGTCGACTTCCCGGCGCCCGTAGCGCCCATCAGTACCCGCAACTGCCCGCGTTCCTGGCTGATGTTGACGTCCTGCAGCGCGGGGGCGTCCGACAGCGGGTAGGCGAAATGGAGACCCTCCACCTGGATCGCCGGGCCGGTCTGTGGCGTCTGCGCGAGGTCTTCAGCTTCGGCGACGCGTCCTTCCTCACCCCGGCGTCCGATGCGCGTGAACAGGCAGCTTCCCACCAGCACCATGGCCGCGGAGAGCAAGCCCAGGCCTTTCACGGTCACGCCGGATTCGGCCATCGCCGCGAGGGGGCCCTGATCGCCGCCCAGGAACATGACCAGTGCTAGCGCTGCGCCGCCGACCGCACCCACGACCACGAGAAGCGCGCCCACGGGCGCCAGCGGGCCCTCACAGTAGTCCTCGGGCCGCATGAGATCCTCATAGAGAAGGCCCCAGCGCCGCGCCCTGGGATACACCAGCGGAAGAAGAAGCAGACCCAGAAGGATCGAAGCGGCGGAGTTGTTCAGCGTAATGACTGCCGTAAGCACCTGGTACGGCACGAGCCCCAGCATATCCACGCCCCAGCCGATAACCACCGCGCAGGCCATGCCTCCCAGTACCGCCACAATCAGGAACACCGGAGCCTGGCCCGGTGCGCCCGTTGCCGGCTGCCCGCGCATGATTAGCCGCCACAGGCGGTAAGGCACGTAGGCATACAGGAAATTGCCGATGAACCCGAAAAAGCTGCCAGGGCCGATGGTGCCGAAGAAGTCGCCGATCAGGTTGCCCACCGCGCAACCCCACGCCGCGGCCGGTCCGAAGAGAACACCGGCGACCACAGGCACCACGTTCCCCGGGCGCAGTTCAGTGAGTCCGGGTATAAGCGGGATCGCCTTGAACGGGATGAGCAGTGCGGCATAGAAGGCAGCACACAGGGCAGACAGCACCGCCAGCTTCGTGCTGCGCCACATGACGATGGCGTCCCTCACAGCACAGGCCTCCCGGCGAGACAGTAACCCTTTGGTACGCTATTTCGCCGCCGGTTCCCATGTCCCTTCCCATTCCCGGCGCGCGCAGGTCTCCCTCTCCCCGCGGCGAAATGCTCTCCGGCAATCCTCGGGCTCGCGCTCCGCGGGCCCTCCGTGCATACCGAAAGGAGACACAACCGTGAAACCCTGGATCATGTTCACCAAGCACCTCGAGGGCTGGGACCTGCCTCGGATCATCGACGGCCTGAAGCGCGGCGGCGTTCAGGGCGCCGACCTCTGCGTCCGGCCCGGCTACCCCGTAAACCCCGAGAACGCCAAGACCGCCCTCCCCGAGGCCGCGAAGCGTTTCGCCGATGAGGGCCTCTGCATCCCGCTCATCACCACGCCGGGCGATTTCACGGACGCCGGAATGGACTACGCCCAGCCCCTATTCGAAGCCTGCGCGGAAGCGGGCGTCAAGTTCGTCAAACTCGGGTACTGGTACATGGAAGAGGGCGGCTACTGGGCAACCATCGATCGCTGCCGCACCCGACTTGAGGGCTTCGCGAAGCTGGCCGAGAAGACCGGGGTGAAGCCCGTGGTCCACAATCATTCGGGCAAGACCATGGGCCTGAACTCCTCCTCCGTCATGAACATCATGAAGGGCTTCGACCCCGCGCTCGTGGGTGTCTTCACCGACGTCGGCCACCTGTCCATCGTGGGCGAGCCCTACGAGATGGCGCTGGACATCGTGAGGGACTACATCTGCGCCGTGGCTTTCAAGGACCTGGTGAAGCAGAAGTTCATGCAGGGCAATGACGCCGTCTGGCGCATTGACGTCTGGCCATTGGGCATGGGCTTCGGCGACTTCCCGCTGGTAATGAAGCTCCTGAAGCAGATGAACTTCGACGGGCCGATCAGCTTCCACTGCGAGTACAGCCGCATGCCCGCCGAGTCCATCATTCACCAGCTTGCCATCGACACGAAGTACATTGGCGACATCGTGGCGGAACTGGAGTGACAGTCCGCGAGTCTCATGCAGTGGGAGCTGGAAACGCGGGACCCTCTGCCGGAGTGCTTGACACCCGGCATGTCTGCCCGCGCCGGTATTCGATGGGAGGTCGGGCGAGATGAGGCCGATAGAGTGCATCAGCGCCGCGCTCCTGGTGGCGCTTATCATCCTGCTGGCGGGCTGCGGCGCGGGCACGGACAGCCGCGGCACCGGCTCCTCCACGCGCAAGGACTCGGTGCCAGGGATCAGCGGCGGCAGGAGTGGGGTCACCCGCGCGAAAGCCGCATCCAGCGCGAAAGCGGAGGAGGTCCAGTACTTCGGACGCCGGGCCTTCAAGCTGACCAATGGCCTGGTCAGCGTCATCGCCGTCCCGGACCTGGGTGGGCGGGTGCTGGAGTACAACCTCGGCGACTACGCCTTCCTGTGGGCCAACAAGGCCGAGCTGGGCGGGAGCCAAGAGGGATCAGCAGACGCGACAGCCACATCCGCCTGGCGCAACTATGGCGGCTACAAGGTCTGGCCGGCCCCGCAGAAGGACTGGGGTGGCCCGCCAGACCCCAAGGGTTCCGAACTTGACGGCGGGCGCTGGCAGGGGAAGATCGTCACCGCATCCGGCCCCGCGGTTGTGGTGGAGATGACCAGCCCTGACGACCCGCAGGTGACCGGCCTGCGCATCACCCGCCAACTCACCCTGCACGTGGGCACGACGCGGCTGGAAGTCAAGGAAACCTTCCGCAATGTGAGCCAGCGGTCCATCTCCTGGGCCATCTGGGGCATCACTCAGGTCCCCGGCGCGGTTACCCCAAACGGGCCGCCCAGCGCCGATTCCCGGGTCTATTTCCCCGTCAACCCCGACAGCGCCCACGCCGGCGGCTTCATCTATCTGCTCGAGGACAAGGGGCAGCAGTGGAAGAAGGTGGCCAATGACCGCATTGTGCAGACCAGCTATGCGGGCAAGGCCGCGAAGATCGGCGCGGATTCCGTCGCGGGATGGATCGCGTCAGTGAATGAGGACGAGCGCCTGTCCCTGGTGCAGACCTTCCAGCCGAAACCCGGCGCCCAGTACCCTGACAGCGGTAGCATCGTGCAGGTCTACACAAGCCCGGCGGACCTCAACTACATGGAGATGGAGATCAATTCACCCATCACCCAGCTCAAGCCGGGCGAGGACTTCAGCTTCACCCAGAACTGGTTCTGCACCAGCGTAGGCGGCCCGCTGCTCAAGGTCACCGGCGCGGGCGCGGTCAAGGTTCATCCCACGGCGGCGCGCAAGGGCAACCAGATCGTTGTCACCGGCGAACTGGGAGTCTTCGCACCCGGCGAGGCCGTGCTGGTCCTTTCCGACGCGGACGGCAAGAAGCTGCAGACCAGCAAGCCGGTCAAGGTCAGCCCTACCGGGACGGTGAAGCTCAACATCACCGCGCCGCTGCCGGACGCAACCGCGACCGCAATGATCGTCCTAAATGATGAAAAGGGCGGGCGCGTGGGCAATCTCGCCGAGGTCCCCCTGGGCTCGGCGGTCGCGAAGAAGCCATCCGGCAACTGATCGCCGTGAATGGCAGCGATGTGCGGAGGCGCCCGGATCATCCCCGGGCGCCTTCCATGAGTCCCGGAGGCCTCCGATGCCCCTCTTCCCCGGCGACAGACTCGGCCTAAGCAGCGCCTGCCACCCGGGCCTGACCCTGGATGAGGCCGCACAACGCGGCCACGAACTTGGGTTCCGCACCTTCGAGATGCTCGCATTCGACGGCTACCGGCACAGCCAAGGGATACTCCGCGGGTTCTACTTCGAGCACATGACCGCGCGGGAGCGGGACGACCTGCGGGCAATCGCCGACCGGTTCGACCACGTGAGCACCCACGCGCCGTTCATCGACATGACCCCGCTCGCGCCCAACCCGTCGGTGAGGGAGACGGCCGTCCGCCAGCTTGAGATCGCCATCGAGGCCGTCGCGTTCCTCGGCGGCACCACCACCACCACCCATGTCGCCCCGCGATCAACCTGGGCTTACGAAGACTCTCTGGGCGATCTGACTGATCTGTACCGTCGCCTGGGTGATCTTGCCGGCCAGCGCGCAGTCACCGTCACCCTCGAGACCGGATGGCCCGGTGATGTGCGTGCCTTTGCGGACCTTGTCCACGGGATCGATCACCCCGCGGTGGGCGCGAACGTGGATGTGGGTCACCTGGTGGGCACGATCCCCCCTGACCTGCGGGGCACAGAAGAGGGCATGGTGCTCTACAACGACCGACTTGAGGAGCACGTCCGGTCGCTTGAGGGCCGTCTGTTCCACTTCCATCTGCATGATGTGCGGCGCGAGGACTTCCGGGATCACCGCGCGGCAGGCAGAGGCTTCCTCGACTACCCGCGCCTCATGGCAACGGCCGCGGAGATCGGCTACGAGGGGCTGTTCGTGTTCGAACTGGAAGAGCCGGACTTCGACCAGGCCCTGCGCGACAGCAAGCTCTGCATCGAGCGCGCCATGGGTCTGGCGGACTGAACTCGCTCAGTCGAGCCCGAGGTCCGAGCGCAGATCCGGCCATCGGTCTTCGAGGAGCCGCGCTGACACCACCTGCCGGGCCGCCTCAACCAGCCCGGCGCGGTCGGACAGGCTTCGCAGGCGCAGCGTTTTCGGGTGGCAGCGCGCGTAGGCCAGCGCGGGAACAAGCTCCGCGGTCAACACCCACTCCGCACCCTCCTCTGTGACGAACTCCAGCGCGTCCCTGCGCACGGTGGCGGTCAGTTCATTCCTCATCCACTCATACCCGTAGTTCGCGCTCAGATACCAGGCGAGATCCCGCGTCCGGTCCGCAAGGCCCGGGTTGTGGGCCAGCGACAGAAGCAGGAGCATCTCCAGGAACTCGCGCTGCTCAGGGGAATGGACGGGGAAGAAGAACCAGACGCGCGAGCCGAATACCGGGCTTCCCACCGCCTGCGCGGCCTGCCGCGTCTCTTCTGGCAGCCGGAGCCGCTCGCAGACCCGCTCCGTGTAGCTGCGCATCTCGCGCAGCCGCGCCGTCAGCGCATTGCGTTCTTCCTGCTCGATTTCCTGCGCGGTGCGCCTGCGTGCCACGGTGATCTCCATGCGTGGTTTGCGGGTGGGTGACTGGTTGGGCGGGTGAATCCGGCAAGGAGACGTCAGGAGGAATCCGCACCGGCCCGGTGCCCCAGGGCGGCGATTCCGGCGGCGGCGACGTAGATGAGGGTCCCGATCACGAGCACGATGCCGAAGCCGAACAGTTTCGCGAGCACCATGGTGGCCACCGACCCGACCACGGACGTAACCCCGTTGAGCCCCCACATCCACGGGACGAGATCAGGCGACCAGTCGCCGACGATGCGAATCCCCGTGGGGAAGGGCATGCCCATGACGAAGCCCAGGGGCATCAGCATCGCCATGGTCATCGCGCAGCGCAGGCGGATATCCCAGGCCAGGGTGTTCTCCACAAGAGCGGGCTGAAGCAGGTACAGGGCGTAGGACGCCAGCGCCACAATCAGCGTCGCGATGCAGGCGCGCAACGCAAGCCCGCCTCCGGCCGCCCAGCGCTGGCTGAACAGGCTGCCCATTCCGCCGCCGAGAAGCAGCGAGAAGAGGATCACCGACAGAGTGAGAACCGGATAGCCCAGGTACAGCGTGAGCTTCTGGGCCAGCACGACCTCCACCACCATGAACCCCGTGCCCAGGAGGCAGAAGTAGAGTGCCGCGCCAGCCAGCTTGCCGACACCCGGGAACTGTGCCGGCGCCACGCTGCGCAGCCAGGCGATCACGGAGACGCACAGCGCCGGCACCAGCAGAATCGCGACCCACAGGAACCGCCCGAACTGCGGCGGCACACCCACCGACATATCGACTACGAAGGGCCGGTCATCGGGGCATGCGCCGAACTCCACGGGCTCGGGGCTGGGGTACATCCGGTTCCAAAGGGCGATGAAGTCCCTGTCCGAGAGAACCTTGCCCGTCAGTGACTTGAAAGGCTCCGGCTCGAACGCGCCCGGAAAATAGATGGGCTCGAGGCCCATGCCCACGCTCTGTTTGGCAAAGTCGATCGAGCGTGATAGTTCGAAGGGCTGCTTTCCGGCAAGTAGCAGGTACCGATAGGGACCCACTGCCTGCATGACATTGGGGGGAACGCTCATCAGGGCCACATGTTTCAGGGCCGTCGCGCGGTCGATGCCCCGGGTCTCGAGGGCCGCCACTGCCGTGAGCATCGTGCGCAAGAGGATCAGCGGGCTCTGGCAGACGAACCCCACGGCGCCGCGGTCGGTGAGATGCTCGAAGTACTGCTCGAAGGCCTCAGTGGTGTGGACATAGCTCTCGAGCAACGCTAGGCTGGATGTGGTCGTCGTGGCCGTCTTCGTCAGGGCCATGTAGATGAGATCGTACTCGTCCTCGCTCCGGTTCACGAAGCTGCGGCCCTCATCCACGCGGATGTTTACGCCCTCGATGTCGTAAATATGCCCGTTCATCTCGCCGTACTTACGCACCAGCCGCGGGATCGAC
>Ga0067045_1030296_pt1 | contig 15886 bp, 12 predicted proteins | sample TerdegcTABiofilm_FD_59184 | JGI IMG/M metagenome (GOLD analysis project Ga0067045, IMG submission 59184) | Combined Assembly of (Gp0054472, Gp0054536) Wastewater bioreactor microbial communities from Singapore -Terephthalate degrading...
GCGGCAGCGAAACCCGTTGGGTTTCGCCGATTTTAGATGATTTTGACATCGCCGAAGCTTGCTTCGGCGCCGTCAGGATGGCGTAGCCATCCTGACGCGTACTCTGTGGTTGAATCGTGAGGAGTCTGTATGAACGAGTACCGGAAAAGCGACTATAAGCGCATCCCTCTGTACGCGAACGTGCCCGAGTCGGACTGGAACGACTGGCACTGGCAGATGAAGAACGACATCAAGGACGTGGAAACCCTGTCCAAGGTGGTGCCCCTCTCGGAGGCGGAGAAGAAGGACATCGAGGCGGTCCTCAAGCGCTTCCGCATGGCCATCACCCCCTACTACGCCTCCCTGATCGACCCCGAGGACAAGCACTGTCCGGTCCGGCTCCAGGCCATCCCCCGGCTGCCGGAGACCTTCGAGGATCCCGCGGACGAGGACGACCCCCTCCACGAGGACGTGGACTCCCCGGTCCCCGGCCTGACCCACCGGTACCCGGACCGGGTCCTCCTCCTGGTCACGAACATCTGCTCCATGAACTGCCGGCACTGCACCCGGCGCCGCCTGGTGGGCTTCGAGGACGTGCACATGTCCGACGCCAACATCGACGCGGCGGTGGAGTACATCCGGAAGACCCCGATCGTTAGGGACGTCCTCATCTCCGGGGGGGATCCCCTGGTGCTCTCGGACGAGAAGCTGGAGCGGGTCATCCGGAAGCTCCGGGAGATCGAGCACGTGGAGATCATCCGGATCGGGTCCCGGGTGCCCGTGGTGATGCCCCAGCGGATCACGGACAACCTGGTCTCGATGCTGTCCAAGTACCACCCCATCTACCTGAACACCCACTTCAACCACCCCAAGGAGATCACCGCGGAGTCCAAGGCGGCCTGCGAGAAGCTCGCGAACGCGGGCATCCCCCTGGGCAACCAGAGCGTCCTCCTGCGGGACGTGAACGACTGCCCCATGACCATGAAGAAGCTGGTCCAGAAGCTCCTGACCATCCGGGTCAAGCCCTACTACATCTACCAGTGCGACCTGTCCATGGGGATAAGCCACTTTCGGACCTCCGTGTCCAAGGGGATCGAGATCATCGAGAACCTCCGCGGCCACACGACGGGCATGGCGGTGCCGACCTTCGTGGTGGACGCCCCCGGGGGCGGCGGCAAGACCCCGGTCATGCCGAATTACTTGATCAGCCAGAACGAGAAGCGCATCGTGATGCGCAACTACGAGGGCGTGATCACCACCTACACCGAGCCGGACACCTACGTGCCCCGGTGCCCCGAGGGCTGCGAGTTCTGCGAGGACGAGCTCCTCGCGCCCCAGGACGGTGTCGCCACCCTGTTGGCGGGCCAGCGCCTGTCCCTGGAGCCCAAGGACCTCAAGCGCTTCCAGCGGGTGCACCGCTCCTAGGCCCGCCGTGCTGGACCGGGCTGAGGACTTTCTGGGCCGGGTCACCTTCGTGACCGGCCCGGAGAAGCACTGCGGAAAGACAACCTTCCTCAACCGGGCCCTGGCCCTGGTCCGGGCCGCGGGGGAACGTCCGGCCTTTCTCTCCATCGGATACGACGGGGAGGCCCGGGACTCCCTCTCCGCGGTCCGCAAGCCCGCCGTGCCCGTGACCGCCGGGGACGTGGTGGTCAGCGCCGAGCGCTTCCTTCGGGACGGGCGAATCCTCCCGGAGATCCTGGAAATCCTCCCGGGGAGTTCCGCCTTCGGCCGGATCTGCGCGGCCCGGGCGCACAGGCCGGGCCGCGTCGTCCTGGTGGGTCCCGAGGGGAACGAGGGGGTCGCCCGGGCCTTGGCCCTGCTCCGGGACGAGGGGGCGGCCCGCACGGTCCTGGTGGACGGGGCGATCAACCGGATCACCCAAGTCGCCGCCTGGCCCGGGGCGCGGTTCGTCTTCGTCCTGCGGGCCGACGCCGCTTCCCTGGACAAGTCGGCCCGTCAGGCCCGGCGGCTTTCCTTCCTGGCTTCCCTGCCCCCGGCGCCGGCGGACTTCGGCTCTAGGGAGGGGGAGCTGGCCCTGGCCGGCCCCCTTACGGCGGCCGTAGCGGAGACCCAGCCGGAAACCGTCCGCGCGGTGACGGTGGAGGACTTCACCAAGGTTTTCCTGGACGACGGGGAACTCCGGTCCTTTCGGGCCCGCCGGGTCCTGTTCGTGCGGAATCCCCTGGAATGCGCGGGCATCGTCGCGGTCCTGCGCGCCGTGTCCCGGGACGCCTTCCTGTCCCGGCTGGACGAGGGGACCGCGGCCCGGATCGCCTTTAACCCCTACGAGGTCTTCCCGGAGGCCGCGGCGTGAGCGCCCATCGGCCCGGCTCGCTCCTGGCTCCCGAAGACCTGGAGGACGCATGGTCCTTTTCCCGGGTCGAGGAGTTCTGGGAGCTCTACCGCCCCTACACGCCCTACGGAAAAGACGAACGGGACGAGCGGCGGGTCCACGCGGACCGAGGGGAGATCGAAGGGCTCCTGGATCGGACGGAGGCGGCCGCCTCTTGGCTGGATTCCACCCGGGACGACCCGGCCGCCCGGGACCGGGCCGGCTACTACCTGAAGCGGATGCCCCGCCTGCCCGCCTCGGCGAAGGGGGAATACGAACTTGCGGAGATCTTCCAGGTCAAGAAATTCCTGTCGTGCCACGAGGGACTCCGGGCCGCCCTGGACGAGGATACCCGGGAGGCCTTCGGCCTCGGCCCCGCGGCTTCGGTTCTAGCCGCGGAGCTGGCCAAGGGCGGATCGGACCCGGAAACCTTTTTCGTGTCGGAAGCCTACGACCCCGCCCTGGCGGAAGTCCGGGCCGCGATAGCCCGGACGGACGCGGACCTTGAGGCGGCCCGGAGCTCCGCGGAAACCCGCCTGGCCGCCCGGTACGGGGTGCGGCTGGCGGGGCGGGACTTCGCCCTGGTGCCCCGGGCCCAGGCGGAGGCCCTCCTTGCGGACCGGGACTTGGCGGTGGTGGAGCCCTACGACGATCGGCTCTACCTGGTCCGCCCCGCGGCGGACTCCCGCACCCTGGGGCTCCGGGACCGGAGGGACGAGCTGGCCGCCCGGGAGCGCAAGCTTGAGGACGAGGTCCTCCGGCGTCTTTCGGGCCTCATCGCAGGCGCGCTCCCGGAGATACGGTCCGCCGCGGACCGGGTCCGGGACTTCGATCTGGCCCTGGCCCGGGCTCGCATGGTCCGGGACCTCGGCCTGGTACGTCCGGACCTCTCCTCCGACGGGCTCTGGGAGCTTTCGGGTGGCCGCTTCCTGCCCTGCGAGGCGGAATGCCGGGACCTCGGGCTCTCCTATACCCCTCTGTCCGCCCGGTTCGAAAAGCCGGTGACCACGATCTTCGGGTCCAACATGGGGGGCAAGACCGTGGCCCTGAAGACGGTCCTCTTCTTCCAGATCCTTGCCCAGGCGGGCTTCCACGTCCCCGCCTCCTCCTTCCGCACCCGGGTCTACGCCCGGCTTTTCTACGTGGGGGAGCTCGCGGGGGAGCGGCTGGCGGGACTCTCGGGCTTCGGCTTCGAGATCCACCGCTTCATACGGGCCTGGGAGGGCATGGGGGACGGAGGCTGCCTGGCGGTCTTCGACGAGTTCGCCCGGACCACGAGCTCCCGGGAGGCGGAAGCCCTGCTCTCCGCGGCCCAGGCTGCGCTGGCGGCCAAGCCCGGGGTGAAGAGCTTCTTCGCCACCCACTTCCGGGGCCTGGTCCGGTCGCCGGGGGTGGACTACCTTCGAATGAAGGGCCTGGACCGCAAGGCCGCGTCCGAGTGCTTGGAGGCGGACGCCCCCCGGGCGGAACGGCTTGCCCGGATCAACCGGCATATGCGGTACGAGCTGGAGCCCGACGGGGAAGGCCCGGGTCCCTCGGACGCCCTGACCGTGGCGGCCCTCCTGGGCCTGCCGGGGGAGATCGTTAAGAAAGCGGAAGAGGTAATCGGTGGACGGTGAACAGTGGACAGTGGACAGTGGCCGGGAATGACCCGAGGATGCGGCAGTCATTCACGCTCGAGCTTGTACGGCGGCCGCGAACTGTACTCATTTCCGTTCACCGACCACCGTCCACGGACCACCCATAAGGAGTTTTCATGCGTACGAAACTAGGCTTATCCCAGGACAAGATCGACGAGGCCCGGGAGCTCGCGGCGAGGATCTGCGGGCCGGTGATGAAATTCGTGGACGGGCACACCTCCGTCACCGTGGAACGGGCCACCCTGCGCCTGGCGGGTGCGGACGACGCGGACGCCGACGGGGTGCCCGTTCCGAACCTGATCGTGGACCAGGCCCGGGACCGCCTCGCGGACGGGGCCTTCCGCCTCTACGCGAGCGCCCTGGCCCGCACGGGGGACAGCCCGGAGCGGCTCAACCGGAAGATCGCCGAGGGCCTGCGCCTTGCGGACCTGCCCCCCGCGGACGAGGCTTCCGTGGCCCGGAAAGCCGACGAGCTCGTTCGGCGCGCCGACGAGAGGGTCCGGTCCAACCGGGAATACCGGGAGGCCCGGCAGGCGGAGTGGAAGGACCGGAACCACCGGCCCCTCCTGTACCTCATCGTGGCCACGGGCAACATCTACGAGGACGTGAAGCAGGCCGCGGCCGCGGCGGAGCAGGGGGCGGACGTGATCGCCGTGATCCGCACCACCGCCCAGAGCCTTTTGGACTACGTCCCCTACGGTCCCACCACCGAGGGCTTCGGGGGGACCTACGCCACCCAGGAGAACTTCCGCATCATGCGGGCCGCCCTGGACGAAGTGTCCGAGCGGCAGAAGCGGTACATCCTCCTCACGAACTACGCCTCGGGGCTCTGCATGCCGGAGATCGCCGCCATGGGAGCCCTGGAGCGCCTGGACATGATGCTGAACGACTCGATGTACGGGATCCTCTTCCGGGACATCAACATGTACCGGACCTTCGTGGACCAGAAGTTCAGCCGCATGCTGGACGCCTGGGCGGGGATCATCATCAACACCGGGGAGGACAACTACCTCACCACCAGCGACGCCTACGAGAAGGCCTACACGGTCCTGGCCAGCCAGTTCCTGAACGAGCGTTTCGCCTACGCCGCGGGCCTGCCCGCCCGGCTCATGGGCCTGGGGCACGCCTTCGAGATGGACCCGACCATCAAGGACGGCTTCCTGTACGAGCTGGCCCAGGCCCAGATGGCCCGGGAGATCTTCCCGGAGCATCCCCTCAAGTACATGCCTCCCACCAAGTTCATGTCCGGGGACATCTTCAAGGGCTTGGTGATGGACACGATGTTCAACTTCGTGTCCAAGGCCACGAACCAGGGCATCCACCTCCTGGGGATGCTGACCGAGGCCATCCACACGCCCTTCATGATGGACCGGTACCTGGCGGTGGACAACGCCAAATACGTGATGAACAACATTGCATCCTTCTACGACGAGGTGGAATTCCGGGAGGGCGGGATCGTCCGAACCCGGGCCGCGGAGGTCCTGGACAAGACCCTGGAGTTCCTGCGGCAGATCGAGGCGACGGGCCTCTTCGACGCCATCGCCGAGGGGCAGTTCGCGGACGTGAAGCGGCCCAAGGACGGAGGCAAGGGCCTGGAAGGCCTGATCAAGAAGGGGCCGAGGTACTGGAACCCCTTCGAGGAGCATCTAACCCGGACCCTGGGCTTGGGAAAGTAGGAGGCAGACATGAATATCGTCCGACCGTACGGAGACACCCTGGACGACGGAAAAGTCCAGCTTTCCTTTACCCTGCCGGTCCCCGACGGAGCCAAGGGCCGGGAGGCCGCCCGTCAGATGGTTCTCAAGTGGGGCTTCAAGGACTGCGACGTGGTCCACTCGGCCCCCCTGTCCGCGGGCTTCTCCTTCTATGTGGCCTACGGGAAGACCGAAACCTCCGTGGATTACGACGCCTGCGTGGCCGACGAGCACTCCGCCGAGGCTTCCATGAGCATGGACGAGGTGAACGAGTACATCCGCCGGGAGCTCGGCCGCAAGGTGGTGGTGGTGGGGGCCTGCACGGGCTTCGACGCCCATACCGTGGGGATCGACGCCATCATGAACATGAAGGGCTACAACCACCACTACGGGCTGGAGCGCTACCCGGAGATGGAGGCCTACAACCTGGGCGCCCAGGTCCCCAACGAGAAGCTCATCGAGTTCGCGGGCAAGGTGAAGGCGGACGCCATCCTGGTCTCCCAGGTGGTCACCCAGAAGGACGTGCACATCCACAACCTGACCCAGCTGATCGAGCTCCTGGAGGCCCGGGGCGAGCGGAGCCGGTACATCTGCATCGCCGGCGGCCCCCGGATCGGCAACAAACTAGCCGTGGAGTTAGGGTACGATGCCGGTTTCGGCAGGGGCGCGTACGCGGACGACGTGGCGACCTTCATCGTGAAGAAGCTGGCGGAACGGCGGTAGTTACCCTGCCGAAACCGGGCGTCGCCGCGGCGACGCGGGAATTATGGGGGTACGTATCGCCCGTCGCGCCGCGGCACCGCCGGGCGCGACTCCGGCGGCCGAATCCGGATTGGACGGAAAATCGGAAATTGTCGTTGCGTTTTCGTTTTTTCCGGTGCATTATGGCACGGTATGTCCGTTCTATTCCAATTAAGGAGGCACTAGACCATGGAATTGACGCACTACGGACTGCTCTCAATCCTGCCGCCCCTCCTGACGATCATTCTCGCCATCGCCACGAAGGACGTCGTCGTCTCCCTCTTCCTCGGGGTGCTCTCGGGAACCCTGATCGCGGCGGGAGGGAACCCCTATCAGGCCCTCCTCAATCTGTCGGACTTGATCGCCGACACCCTTGCGGACGGGTGGAACATCCGCATCATGCTCTTCACGATCCTGCTGGGCCTGCTGGTCGGCCTGCTCGCCAAGTCCGGCGCGGCGTACGCCCTCGGGGACTGGGCCGGCAAGAAGATCAAGTCCCGAACCGGGGCCCTCATCTTCACCTGGTTCTTCGGACTGCTCATCTTCTTCGACGACTACTTCAATTCCCTGACCATCGGAACCTGCATGCGCCCGCTCTTCGACGCCAAGAAGATCTCCCGGGCCAAGCTGGCGTACATCCTGGACTCCACGGCGGCCCCGGTCTGCATCATCGCGCCGATCTCCGGCTGGGTGGCCTTCGTGATCGGAACCTACAAGGCCATGCCCGAGTGGCAGGCCCTGGGGGAGGGCGAGCTCACCTTCTTCCTCCGGACCATTCCCTTCAACCTCTACGCCATCTTCGCGGTCTTCATGGTCCTGTTCATCACCATCACCCACAAGGACTTCGGCCCCATGGCCCGGTCCGAGGCCCGGGCTGCAAAGGGACTGGGGCTCTATGACGAAGAGAAATACGGCGTCGTGGTCAGCCAGGTCGAGTCCAAGGCCCACACCACCAACGCAAAGCCCATCGACTTCGTCATCCCCATCCTCTCGGTCATCGTGATCGCCCTGTTCTTCTTCCCCATGGTCACCTGGATGGGCGCCGTGGACGGCGAATCCATCAAGTCCCTGGGCCAGGCGATCTCCGAGATCCCCCTGGGCCAGGCCTTCAACGACACGGACTCCTCCAAGGCCCTGATGTACGCCCTGATCTTCTCCACCTGCTTCAGCTACGTCTACATGGTCGCCCGGAGGCTCCTCAACATCTCCGCGGCGGGAGAAGGCCTCCTGGACGGATTCCGCGCCATGGTGCCCGCGGCCATGATCCTGACCCTGGCCTGGTCCATCGGCACGGTCATCAAGACCCCCCGGGCGGACGGCGGCGTGGGCCTGGGCCTGTATGTCGCGGACGTGGTCGTGAACGGCAACTTCCCGATGTGGCTCTTCCCCTCGGTGGTCTTCGTGCTGGCCTGCGTCATCTCCTTCGCGGCGGGAACCAGCTGGGGCACCATTGGAATCATGGTGCCCGTGGCCCTGCCCATCATCGTCCAGCTGGCCAAGATTGCTGGACTCTCCCCGGCGGCCACGGTAAACGCCACGGCCCTGACCATCGGAGTGGTCCTGGGAGGCGCCGTGTTCGGGGACCACTGCTCCCCGATCTCGGACACCACGATCCTTTCCTCCACGGGCGCCGCGGTGCCGCACCTGGAGCACGTGGCCACCCAGCTGCCCTATGCGGTGTTCGTGGCGGGCTGCGCCCTCCTGGGCACCATCGCCGGCGGGCTCACCTGGAATCCCTTCGTGGCCCTGATCGTGACGGCCGTACCCTTCGTGGCGGGCATCTACCTCCTGCCCACCTGGTTCGGCCCCAAGAAGTACGGACTGTAAGCCTTTCCGGCCTTTCGGCCCGTCCCGATAGCGCGGGACGGGCGGGCGGGTCGTTCCGGACACCGGTGTCGGGGTTCGGAACGGCTCGTTTTTTTCGGAAACCCGTGCCGCGGTTCTTGACCATCGGACGCGGGTCCATGGAATACTAGGAATACGCGGCGCCGAGTCCCGGTATGCGAGATCCCGACCGCCGCCGGCCGCCCACCCCCGGCGGCACCCGACTTCCGGAGGCGAAGCATGGCCGAGAAGGTGTACCGGATCCTGGCGATCAACCCCGGATCCACGTCCACGAAGATCGCTATCTACGAGAACGAGACCGAAACCCGCCGGGAGAGCATCGAGCATCCCCGGTCGGAGATCGAAAAGTACAAGACCATCGCGGACCAGTACCCGATGCGCAAGGAAGCGGTCCTGGCCTTCCTTCATGCCGCGGGGTATTCCGAGGGAAACTTTGACGCCGTCGTAGCGCGGGGGGGGACCCTGCCTCCGGTGCGCTCCGGGGCCTACCGGATCAACCGACTCATGGTGGAAACCCTGCGGGACCGGCCCCAGGCGGAGCACGTCTCCAACCTTGCGGCCATGATCGCCTTCGAGATCGCCGAGGGAGCGGGCATCCCCTCGTTCATCTACGACTCCGTGGCGGTGGACGAGCTGGACGACGTCGCCCGGCTCACGGGGCTGGCGGAGATCAAGCGCCGGAGCCTATCCCACGCCCTGAACATGAGGGCCGCCGCCATCCGGGCCTCCGCGAGGCTCGGGAGGCCCTACGGGGAGCTCAACCTGATCGTGGCCCACCTGGGCGGAGGCATCACGATCTCGGTCCACCGGAAGGGCCGGATGGCGGACATCGTCTCCGACGACGAGGGCCCCTTCTCCCCGGAGCGGGCGGGGCGGCTGCCGGCCCTGGCCCTCATCGATCTGTGCTACTCGGGCAAGTACGAGAAGGCCGCCCTCAAGAAGCTGTGCCGGGGCGCCGGGGGCCTCGTCTCGCTCCTTGGAACCGCGGACGCCCAGGAGGTGGAGCGCCGCATCGCCGGGGGAGACCGGGAGGCCGAGCTGGCCTACCGGGCCCTGGCCTACCAGGTGGCCAAGGGGATCGGGGAGCTGGCCACGGTGGTGGACGGTCAAGTGGATCGCGTGATCCTGACCGGCGGCATCGCCCACTCCAAGCTCCTGACCGGGTGGATCGGGAAGAGCGTCGGGTTCATCGCCCCCGTGGAGATCCTGCCCGGTGAGAACGAGCTCGAGTCCCTGGCCCTGGGCGCCCTTCGGGTTCTCCGAGGGCAGGAATCGGCCCTGGAATTCGATGTCCCCTGACGCCCGAAGGACTCGCGGTGAACCCGGAACCGGCATGACGACACCGCAAGCGGCCATTTCGTCCGCCCGGCCCCGGACCTTCATTCTGGTTCCCGCCGCGGCGCTCCAGCTCTGCGTGGGGATTCTGTACATGTGGAGCGTCTTCCAGCCCCATGTGGTGCGCCACTTCGGCTGGGATTTCCAAGTGACCGCCGGGACGTCCTCGATCATGCTCTTCGCCTTCGTGGCCGGCACCCTGGCCGGGGGCTTCCTCCTGGACCGATCGTGCACCCGGCCCGTGGTGACCCTGGGATCCCTCGTCTTCTCCGCCGGAATCCTGGCAACCTCCTTCCTGGGCAGTCGTGAACCCCGGCTGATCCACCTGACCTACGGACTCGTGGCGGGGACCGGGACGGGCTTGGTCTACGGTGGGGTGGTGTCCTGCGTCCAGAGGTGGTACCCCCGCAGGCGGGGGTTCGCCGCGGGGGTGGCCGCCGGAGCCTTCGGATTCTCGGTGGTCATCCTGAGTCCCCTCGCGGAAACCCTGGTCGGGGCGATCGGGCTTCCTCGGACCTTCCGCCTTCTCGGAATGGTCTTCCTGGCGATCACCCTGACCGCGTCCCGGTTCATCTCGGATCCTCCGGAGACCGCGGCCCCTAAGGCGGAGCCTGCCCGGGACGGCCGCCCCGGGAATGCTGTGAGCGGCGGGGCCTCGGAGGCCGAATCGGTCGGCGGCCCCGGCGGCGCGGCCTCGGCGGAGAAGGCCCCCGCGGGAGCCCGGCAGTACCGGCCGAGGGAAGTCCTGGCCAGCCCGATCTTCTGGTGCGTATTCCTCTGCCTCTTTTTCGAAGTGGCCGCCTGGGTCGTCATCCTGCCTATCATCAAGACCCTGGCCCTGGCCCGGGGGATGTCCCGGGAGCTGGCCCTGGCGGCTGTGATGGTGACGGGAATCGCCAACGCCTCGGGGCGGGTCGCCTCGGCCTGGATCTCGGACCGGATCGGCCGGGGGAGAACCGTGGTCCTCCTGTGCCTTATTACCTGCGGGGCTTCCCTGTGGCTGGTCGGCGCCGCGGGGATACCCTACGTGGTCGCGGTCTTCTTGGTAGCCTTCGCCTACGGCGGACCCTCCGGGGTCTTCCCGCCCCTGGTCCGGGAGGTGTTCGGGGAGAAGCACGCGGGCACCAACTTCGGCATGGTGCTCATGGCCTTAGGATGTTCTTCCCTGGTCTTCTCCCGGGTCTCCGGAATCCTGTCCGCGGGCGCGGCATCCTCGGGTGATTACTCCGCCTCCTTCTTCCTGACCGCGGCCCTGGGCGCGGCGGCCGCGGCGTGCATGCTGGCGGCGGAGAAGCTGTGGGCAGTGGACGGTGAACAGTGAACGGTGAACAGTGAAGAGTGAACGGGAGTGAGCCTAGAAAGCGGCCGCATCCTTCGCCTGGCGTAGCCGGCTTCCGCAGGCTGTGATCGCTTCCGTCCACGGACCACCGTTTACCGTTTGCCGAAATTCGTGCTACCCTGTCCTTCCCGGGCGTCCCGGGCACACGACTGAATCCTGGAGGTCTCTCCGTGATCGAGAAACCCGTGATCAGCGCGGCCGAGGCCGCGAAGATGGTGGGCGAGGGGGCCGTCGTCCATGTCGGCGGATTTTTGGCCTGCGGATCCCCCTTGGGCATTCTTGCGGCCCTGGCCGATCTCGGCACCCGAAACCTGACCCTGGTCTGCAACGACACCGCGGTGCTGGACGAGAGGAACGGCCGGATCACCGGGGTGGCCCCCCTGGTCAAGAACCGTCAATTCCGGAAGATGATCGTCTCCCATATCGGCACGAACCCGGAATCCCAGCGGCAGATGAACGCGGGAGAGACGGAAGTGGTCCTGGTTCCCCAGGGCACCCTGGCGGAGAGGGTGCGGGCCGCGGGCTGCGGCCTGGGCGGGGTCTTGACCGCGACCGGTCTAGGCACGGAAGTCCAGGAGGGCAAGCAGGTCGTCCAGGTCCGGGGCCGCACGTTCCTGGTGGAGGAGGCGTTGCCGGGCGACGTGGCCTTGATCAAGGCCAAGAAGGCCGACAAGGCGGGGAACCTCGTCTATTCCAAGACCGCCCGGAACTTCAATCCCCTCATGGCCATGGCCTGCGCTCTGGTCATCGCGGAGGTGGAGGAGATCGTCGAGATCGGCCAGATCGACCCGGACCAGGTCCACACCCCCAGCATCCTGGTTGACTACCTGGTGAAGGCCTAGGAGGGCGCCATGATCGAGTACGTAGAGAGCAAGGAGAACATCGCCCGCCGGATAGCCCGGATCTTCAAGACCGGGGACGTGGTCAACCTCGGCATCGGGCTTCCCACCCTTGTGGCCAATTACGTCCCGCCGGAGGTCACGGTCATCCTGCAGAGCGAGAACGGCCTCATCGGCCTCGGACCCGCTCCGGAGAAGGGGAGGGAGGACAAGGATCTCACGAACGCCGGGGGCATGCCCGTGACCCTGCTGACCGGGGGCGCCTACTTCGATTCCGCGATGAGCTTCGGCATCATCCGGGGCGGCCACGTGGACTGCACGGTCCTGGGAGTCCTGGAGGTGGACCAGGAGGGCAACCTGGCGAACTACAAGATCCCCGGCAAGATGGTTCCCGGCATGGGGGGCGCCATGGACCTCGTGGCGGGGTCCAAGGTCGTGGTCGCCGCCACCACCCACCTGGAGAAGACCGGGAGCTCCAAGCTCAAGCGGCGCTGCACCCTGCCCCTGACCGCGGAACGAGGGGTGGACATCGTGGTGACCGACGTGGGGTACTTCGAGGTCAAGGGGAGCCATTTCGAGCTCAAGGAGTACTTCGAACCCTACACCCCCGACTGGATCGTGGAGCATACGGACGCGGACGTGCGGGTTGCGCCGGACTGCAGGCCCTGGCGGGCCTGAGCCCGCAGGTTGTTGGGAGCCGGTCCGGCCGGTAATCGGCGCCCCGGACCTCGAGCCCGGCCGGTTCGGCGCCCCGGGTCTCGGACCCGGGATGTCCGGATAACTAGCAGGAGGAAACCATGAAGGACGTGTTCATCGTCGAGGCCGTTCGGACGGCCATAGGGAATTTCGGGGGCGCCTTCGCGGGCACGGGCGCCGTGGACCTGGGAGCCGCGGTGGTGAAGGCCCTGCTGGAACGGACCAAGGTCGGGGCGGCGGAGGTGGACGAGATCGTCCTGGGCTGCGTGCTCCAGGCGGGGCTCGGGCAGAACGTCGCCCGCCAGGTTTTGGTCAAGTCGGGCCTGCCGATCGAGCGGACCGCGATGACGGTCAACATGGTCTGCGGCTCGGGCCTGCGCGCCGTGGCCGCCGCGGCCCAGGCGATCAAGGCGGAGGACGCTTCCCTCGTGATCGCCGGCGGAACCGAGAACATGTCCCAGGCTCCCTACCTCCTCAAGCAGGCCCGCTACGGTTACCGCATGGGCCACGGGGAGCTCGTGGACTCCATGATCTACGAGGGGCTCACGGATATCTTCAACGGCTACCACATGGGCGTCACCGCGGAGAACCTAGCCGCCAAGTACGGGCTTTCCCGGGAAGCCCAGGATGCCTTCGCGGCGGAAAGCCAGAACAAGGCAGAGAAGGCGATCGGCGCCGGACGGTTCCGGGACGAGATCGTCCCCGTGGTCATACCTCAGAAGAAGGGGGATCCCGTCGTCGTCGACAAGGACGAGTTCCCCCGGCCCGGGGTCACCGCGGAGGCCCTGGGCAAGCTCCGGCCGGCCTTCAAGGCCGAAGGCACCGTGACCGCCGGCAACGCCTCGGGGATCAACGACGGGGCCGCTGCGGTGATGGTGGTCGACCAGGAGGAGATGGAGCGCCACGGCCTAGAGCCCCTGGCCCGGATCGTCTCCTACGGCTGGCACGGCTGCGACCCCTCCATCATGGGGATCGGCCCCGTGGAGGCCGTGCGCCTGGCCCTTTCCCGGGCGTGCTGGAACCTGGACGAGGTGGACCTGATCGAGGCCAACGAGGCCTTCGCGGCCCAGTCCCTGGCGGTGGCCAAGGACCTCGGGTTCGACATGGACAAGGTCAACGTAAACGGCGGGGCCATCGCCCTGGGCCACCCCATCGGCGCTTCGGGGGCCCGCATCCTGGTGACCCTTCTGCACGAGATGCGCCGCCGGAAAGCCAAGAAGGGCCTGGCGACTCTCTGCATCGGGGGAGGGATGGGCATAGCGATGTGCGTGGAGCGCTAAGAGTCCGCGGCGGGGGTATAGGCCCCCGCTTTTTTTTAGAATTCGCAACCTTATTATATGACAAATAATCAAAATACGTTAGAATGTCTCAAGTCTTAGCCCGTCGGCTTTCACGCTGCTCCGGCAGGCCGGCCGGCCCGAAGGAGAGCGAATGAACGGATCCACATGGAAAGCCCTGAGAATCGGGGATCTCGTAGCCCGGACCCCCATCGTCCAGGGCGGTATGGGGGTGGGTATCTCGCTCTCGGGTCTGGCCTCCGCGACGGCCAACGCGGGGGGCATCGGCGTGATCGCCGCCGCGGGCATCGGCCTTTTGGAGCCCGACGGCTTCGCGGACTTCCTGGGTGCCAACATCCGGGCCCTGCGCCGGGAGATCCGCCGGGCTCGGGAGCTCACCAAGGGCATCCTGGGGGTCAACATCATGGTCGCCCTGAGCAACTTCGCGGACATGGTCCGGACCGCGATCGAGGAAGGCATCGACGTCGTCTTTTCCGGCGCGGGGCTCCCCGTCAACCTGCCGGAATTCCTCAAGGAAGGTGTCCGTACGAAGCTCGTGCCGATCGTATCCTCCGGCCGGGCCGCGGCTCTGACCGCCAAGCGCTGGCTGGACAAGTACGGGTACCGGCCGGACGCTTTCGTGGTGGAGGGGCCCCGGGCGGGCGGACACCTCGGGTTCAAGCGCGAACAGCTGGAGGATCCGAAGTACGCCCTGGAGGCCCTGGTTCCCGAGGTGATCGAGGCCCTGGCTCCCTTTTCGGGCGGTGATTCTCCGATTCCCGTCATCGCCGGGGGAGGGGTCTACACGGGCAAGGATATCCGGGAGATGCTTGAACTCGGGGCCGCGGGGGTCCAGATGGCCACGCGCTTTGTGGCCACCGACGAGTGCGACGCGGATCGGGCCTTCAAGGAAAGCTACGTGGCCGCGGCGGAGGGCGACCTCCAGATCATCGCCAGCCCCGTGGGCATGCCGGGCCGGGCGGTGAGAAACAAATTCCTGGAGGATGTCGAGGCGGGCAGGAAGGCTCCGTACTCCTGCCCCTACCACTGCATCGTCACCTGCGATCCGGATAAGGCTCCGTACTGTATCTCCCTGGCCCTGCTGAACGCCCAGAAAGGCAGGCTGGACAAGGGTTTCGCCTTCGCAGGCGCCAACGCCCCGAGGGTGGAGGAGATAGTCCCGGTGAGCCGGCTCGTGGAGTCCCTGGAGGAGGAGTACCGGGAATCCGGGAATTGACCTCGGAGGACGCGGAAAAACCGAGGCCCCGGGTTCGACCCGGGGCCTCGGCGCGTCAACGGGAGCGTTCAGAACAGGGCGAACTGGGGATCCTCGATCAGTTCCTTGTACCGGGCCAGGAAGCGGGCCGCGTAGGCCCCGTCCACGGCGCGGTGGTCCGCGGTGACGGAGATCTCCAGGTAGGGCAGGAAGCGGATGTCCCCGTCCTCGGTCTCCACGGGCTTTCGCTCCACGGCCCCCGCGGCCAGGATGGCCGTCTGGGGCGGGTTCACGATGGCCCGGAAGCGCTTGATCCCGAACATTCCGAGGTTGGAGAGGGTCACCGTCCCCCCCGACAGGTCCTCCGAGGAGAGGGTCCGGGCCTCGGCCCGCTCCGCGAGCCCGGCAAGTTCCCGGGCAAGCTCGGAAAAGCCCCTGGTCCCGCAGTCCCGGAGGACCGGCACCACCAAGCCGTCGGGCCCGTCCACGGCCACCCCCACGTTCACGGACCGGTAGGTCCGGACCCGGCCGTTCCCTTCCCAGGTGGCGTTGAGCCGGGGGAAGTCCCGGAGAGCCCGGGCCAGGAGTCCCGCCAACAGCACCGTGACCGATGCCGGGGTTCCCGCCTCCTTGCCCCGGGCGTGGATGCGCAGGAGTTCCGAGGCGCAGGCTTCCGCGTACAGGGTGAACTGGGGGATCTCGGCCCAACTCTTGGCCATGCGTTCGGCGCCGACCTGGCCGACCCGGGAAAGGGTGACCAGCTCGGAGTCCCCGGGGCTCGCCGAAGCCGGGGTTCCGGCCGGCTGCGGGACGGCGGCCGACGGGAGGTCCGCGGCAGGCTCCGGCGCGGCCGCGGGACGGGATGCGGCCGAAACGACGCCGGCCCCCGGGTCCGCGGCCCGGGCGTAGGCCGGCAGGTCCCGCTCCACCACGGCCCCGCCGGGGCCCGT
>Ga0067045_1003760_pt1 | contig 15883 bp, 14 predicted proteins | sample TerdegcTABiofilm_FD_59184 | JGI IMG/M metagenome (GOLD analysis project Ga0067045, IMG submission 59184) | Combined Assembly of (Gp0054472, Gp0054536) Wastewater bioreactor microbial communities from Singapore -Terephthalate degrading...
ATGATAAAATGTAGTGATACACTACTCAAAACTATAATATCATAGGAGGTAATCATGAACGAACAAATCATAGATATAGATAACATAAAACAGTTTACAGATCAATGCTTTGATAGGGATAATGATAAAGNAGCATCTATCATAAAAGGAATACTTGATGCAAAGTCTCCAAGAATCTCTGATATNTCTAACGCTATGGATGGTAATCCNGATGCTAACTATAAGATGATTCAAAGGTTTTTAGATAAAAATGACCCAAGAGAAAACATAAATCGTCTATTCAATGAAGCTTCATCAATAGTCATAGATGATCCAACTGAGATAGAAAGATCGCAGGCAAAGAAAACTGGCATGGATAATATGTATCTGCTTTTTATGAGAATAGTCTTAGGCAATGTCCGAACTTTTGTCTGATCTTCGGAATAATAATCTTGATATTAGATAAAATCTTTGATATAATTAAATTGTTGAAAATTAATGGTGATGGGGTTCACCTTAAAATTATCTAAATAAAAAGATTAATGACCCCTACTTAGACCTTATGTCTGGTAGGGGTCTTTTTTATTATATTGACAATTATGGATTTCAAACATAAAAATCATCTAATATCAACTTATCTAACGTTCCATAAGCAATTTAAGGAAGTCAAGGATACGGTCTGCAATGGCAATCCACCATCAAGAACTAATACTAGACTGACTCCTCTTCCAGAACATATACAAAAAGCCATAATTGCACATTTGGATAAAATTTCTTTTTTATTTGATAGGCTTGCGCAAGAATATTTTGAAGAAGAGCTTGAGAAAGAAAAGAAGGTAGAGCCAGTTTCTGCTACCAAAATGTGGGCATCGATACAATTAAGACAGATAGAAGAGGATTTATCTGATATACATCCCAAAAACTTTGGGAGAAAATATGGTGCACTTGAGCCAGAAGATCAGGCTTATCTCGAAGAGATTGTTAATCAAATTATGCAAGAAATTATAGAAGCAGAAAAATTGGTTTGATAAAGCCATAAATTTACAAGGTGATGAGGTTCACCCTAAAAGGCTTCAACCATAAGCTGATGACCTCTACCAATTAGGTAGAGGTTTTTTTATGAAAGGAATTTTAGATGGAAAAATTTTATGCACTAGCAGCACTTTGGCTAGGATTGGGTGTTCTTTCTACAATCATTGCTTATCACATCAGAATATCTATTGCTCTTGTTGAAATTTGCGTTGGGATCGTAGCTGCTACGATTGCAAATCATTTTTTCGGCTCAAATGCGCTCGGAGGTAATCTTGATTGGCTTCGATTTTTAGCAGGATCAGGCGCCGTTTTACTTACATTTTTGGCATGTGCAGAACTTGATCCAAAAGTTATGAAAGCCAAAAAGAAAGAAGTTTTTATTGTTGGTTTGTTTGGATTTTTAGCTCCATTTCTAGGATGCACTGCTTTGGCAAAGTTTATACTTCATTGGGAAACCCAATCAAGTTGGTTGGCTGGAGTCGCTTTATCTACAACATCAATGGCAGTCGTTTATGCAGTAATGTTAGAGACAGGTCTAAACAAGACAGATTTTGGCAAAGGTATCTTGGGGGCATGTTTTATCAATGATCTTGGAACAGTAATAGCACTTGGGCTTTTATTTGCTCCATTTACCTATAAAACTCTTATATTCGTTGCCTCAAGTGTGATAATATTGGCTGTATTTCCTTATACTACCTCTTTTTTAACAAAAATATATGGTAATAGAACCGCAGCCATTAGAGCAAAATGGGTAGTCTTTGTGTTATTTGGTCTTGGTGCTATTGCTTTATGGTCTGGAAGTGAAGCTGTTTTGCCTGCATACATAGCTGGTATGCTTTTGGCTGAATTTGTATCTAAAGAACATCAATGGTTAAGGCGATTGCGAACACTTACAGTCGGCTTTCTTACACCATTTTATTTTATACGTGCTGGTTCATTGGTTTCACTTCCAGCTTTAATAACTGCTCCTATTGTATTCTTGGCATTATTTGCAGGTAAAGTAGTTTCCAAAATTTTTGGTCTATATCCTATAATTAGTCCTTTCTATAAGGAAAGTTCTGAAAGATGGTATTATACGCTTATGATGTCAACAGGGCTTACTTTTGGCACAATTTCTGCTTTATATGGGTTATCAAATAATATAATCAATCAAGACCAATATTCTTTTTTAGTTGCTGCAGTCATTGCAAGCGCAGTTATTCCAACTGTGATTGCTAATTTCGCTTTCTTTCCCAAACGTTATATACATGTTACTTCGCTAGATGAAGAAGATGATTCAATTAATGGTAATAGTGAAGAAGCACAAATTGCCAAATAGATATTAACTAAATGAGATGTGCTTGAGATAAAAAAGGGATCAAAACTGCCACAGCAACTGCTTGATACATGCTTTAATCCCTATGGTTATTGTGTTTATCGCTAATATTAAGCTTTAATATAAAAAAGTAGAGCTAGTTCTCAATCTGCCATTCTGAAAGACTGGGCTACATTTTTACATAATAAAAATATAGAAATGGCATAATATGGAAATTATAGCAACATATATATTTAGGTTAATTCAGATACAAATTCTTTTTTGAACTGATCGAGAGATTCACGAAGAATATCAGAGTCACCGGGTTTCTTCTTTTCTAGCACTAGATTTAATGGATCAGACATCCCCAAAACAGGGAAAAATCCATATTTCATTATATTTTTCTGGAAATCAGCGCCAGTTTCTCTGCTTACGCCTCCTGTTGGCATAATTATTCTGCCTGCATGTCTTTCCCTTTGGTATGGGGCAAGTAATCCACCAAGATTCTTGGGTCCATAGACACTTGAATTAAAAATCTTCACTGCATCAGGCTCAAGACCATCTTCTCTCTCTATCCAGTAGCTAAATTCTGATGGGCTAAAACCAGCAGGTGCGCCAAAGACATTTGCGGATCGTGTTATTTTGACAAAATCTATTTTCTCTCTATAACCTCCCATTCCACAATCTGGTGAAACAACCATGTCGAAACCCATCTCAATTGCAGATTCTAATTCTTTGGGATTAATAACGCTTCCAACACCTAATATCATTGGATTTTCTGGATCGCTCTCTGCACGTAACTTGGTAAGTTCAATCATCCCTTCTCTCAAAATATATTCATCAATCCTGAAAGTTACTTCGGCAACAAATCCCGCTTCATATATAGCCTTGACGGTATTAATGAAATCCTCTGGCTTTTTTGCATGGTCTCTGCCCATAACAACTACAACACCGATTTTTCTAAGTATTTTATCAACTCGTTTTATATCTCTTTTATATTCAGCCATTTTATTCTCCTATCTTGTAATGATAAAAAAGATTATGAAGAAAACAATATCCTAGACACAAGAATTATGCTTGTTATATCACTTATGATAAAAACTGATGGAAATACAAATATACCCAGCACCAAAAAAACAGCATCCTCATATTGCTTGTCAGAATATTTTGTAACAAGCGTGGATATAGTGTTATGCAATATTACACTTATAAGCATTGCTATTGGTGATAGTCCAGCTATTATTAGAAAAATTCGAATTAATCCTTTTAGCTCTAATTCCAAAGTAAGTAACATCAAAATTATACCCAATAGTGTGAATGCAATAGTTAATATGGCAAGTAAAGGAATGCCAAATTGTTTTTTAATAATAAGCACTATTGTCAATGCGACAAAAGAGCTTGCCAATAAAAGCAACAATTGTAATATGGTTAACAGCATAACAGCACCCCTTACTATTTATTTATATTTGTTTTATGCACCCAAAACAGAATCAACCTTGTTTATAGCCTTTGCCATCATTTTGGCATGTTCTTCTTTCATATTGACATTAAATCCGAATCTCAGAGAACGACTTAATATTGAAAGCGTGGTAGGACACATATCCCTTGAATATTCAACGTTTCCCTTGTATGCAGGGTCTTTCCATGGATAGCCTGTCGGATGAGGAGAATTTTTATCTAAAATAGAATCCCAATAGCAATAAATATGTCTGTCTGGAAAACCTTGATTATACGCTGTTCCAGCGCCGAGTCCTTCCGCCCCCAATGCTTCGGCATACTTTTTAGCAAGTTCCTGATCTCTGACTATTATTGCAGCACTTATACCACATTCCCCTTCTGGATCATCAACATATTGTTGTTGATACCCTTTTGGTTCTGCAAGTTCTGAAATAAAAGCCTTTTTCAGTTTTCGAGTATGGCTAAGTATCTTCTCGAGTTTAGATAATTGCACTATACCAAGCGCCCCCATGATTTCACTGGGACGATAGCATTGTCGAGAGAAGGGTTTTGATTTCCATTCTGTTTCACTCATCCACATAGGCATAGCAGGATCGCTTGCAAAACATGATTTTTCATATATATCATAATTATCTGTGTAAACAAGTCCCCCTTCTCCGACCGCAATGACTTTATAATAATTCAAACTCCATGCGCCAACATCTCCAATAGTGCCTGTATATTTGCCTTTATATTTTCCACCGACACATTGACAACTATCCTCAATAAGCTTAAGGTTATTCTTTTGGGTTATACTACGGATAGCATCTAGCTTTACAGGAACGCCTTGCATGTGAACTGGTATAACAGCCTTTGTATAGGGAGTAATCTTTTTCTCAACATCTTCAGGGCTAATACCAAGTGACTCGTCTATTTCTGCAATAACAGGCACTGCACCAACAGAAACAACTGACGCAGCAGTTGCAATATAGGTATATCCTGGAACGATAACCTCATCACCAGGACCAATTCCAGCACCTGTGAGAGCGCAAACAAGAGCGCTTGTTCCTGAATTAACCATTAAAGCATATTTTACACCTAGATATTTTGCAACCTCCTTCTCAAATCTTGCAACATTGGAATTTTCTGTAAATCTAAATAGTTGTTGACTTTTTAGGACTGTGGTAACTGCATCAATTTCTTGCTGATCAATCACGCTTGGACCGTGCATTCCGCTGGGAATACCATCTGGAATCGCTGGTTTTCCACCATGTATCGCTAATTTTTCTGGCATTTAATTAACCTCCAATTATACTTTTTGTGAATATTCATAATTTATTCATCAACTCCTATATACTATATCATCAATATTTATATTTTCAAGTATTTTAATGCGTTTATAAGACAAAGACAAATTCAGACAAAAAAAGATACCTATGATATAGTATATCATAGGTATCGATAATGAAAATGCCGCTTATTTCTAGAAGAGATTTACACTCTTGAATTAAAAAGATCTTTCGCTTCACTTGAAATGACAGTGATGTGTCAACCTGAATACAATGAAGTATCTTTTGTTTTTTCAAATTAGAAAATTTTTTACTATTTGTATTAGCATTTATATAACTTGATAGCAAATCTTTTTTGGAGTTTATTATTAAAAATGTATCATCTTTTGGTTCTATACAGTATAAATTTCCTCTTTATCTTTATTTCGGACATAAAAACTATGCTTGGGCAAATAAATGTATACTTGAATAAAAACATAATCTCTGATATATTTCATATTTCATTGTGTAGAATCATGCTTCAATAGAAAGGGAAAAAATGGAAACAACAGAACTTTATAATCGAGAGGATACACTATATAAATATAAGCCCGGTGGATACCGCCAATTATTAATACTCTCTTATCCTGTAATGATAACAATGATTTCTCAAACTCTAATGGGCTTGCTCGATACAATAATGGTTGGAAGATTGGGAACAGCACAGCTAGGGGCAACTGGGCTAGGTGGTATGATAATATGGGCATTCTTCTCATTCTTTAACGGATTGATAAGTAGTGCCAATACCTTTATTGCGCAAGATTATGGTGCCAAAGAATATAGCAAAATAGGTGAAAAGATGTGGCATTACATATATCTAGCTATATTTTCATATATAATATTGCTTCCACTTGCTCCGGTCAATCGTTATTTATTAAGAATCATTGGCGCATCACCAGAAGTTGAAGCCTATGGAACAATATATATGAAAATAATGGTATTTTCAGGTATAGGAGTTTTTATCAATTTCACGATTGCAGGATTCTTTCGTGGCATAGGCAATACAAAACCACCAATGTATATAGGAATCACTGCTAATATATTCAATGTTATATGCAATTACTTGCTTATATTTGGCAATTTTGGTTTTCCGAGGTTAGAGGTCAAAGGAGCAGCGATTGCAACTTTGATGTCAACATTCCTTAGTACTATTTTATATATAATTTTTGTATTATCAAAAAAATATAATATAAGATATTCAACGAGGTTGTTTTATAGAATTAATATTGATTTGTCTAAAAGGATAATAAGGATTGGTTTGCCAATGGGTGTTCAGTTTTTTCTTGATATGGCAAGTTTTAGCCTTTTTACCGCTTTTATTGCAAAGATGGGCGATACGGAACTTGCTGCAACAAATGCTGCATTATCATTGATGTCAACATCTTTTATGCCTCTTATAGGTATATCCATAGGTGCAACAACACTCGTAGGGCAATTTATAGGAGCAAAAGATATAGATAATGCTAAAAAAAGCGGTTATACAGCAATAAAGGTCGGCGTTGCATATACCATATTGATAGCAGTCGCATTCTTTGTCTTTCCAAAACAATTGATGTCTATAATCAGCAAAGATGTTGATGTGATAAACTTGGGTGCAAAGATTCTGATAATGGCAGGTTTATTTCAGGTTTCTGATGGTTTTGGAATCTGCTCAAATGGTGCTTTACGTGGTGCTGGAGATACTAGATTTACAATGATAATCGGACTAACTTATGCTTGGTTTTTGTTTGTGCCATTGTCATATTTACTAGGATTGGTCTTTAATGGTGGAGTAGTCGGTGCATGGTTAGGCGCAACGATTTATATTATTGCATACGGAATTACTGTATTTATCAGATACCATCGAGGAAAATGGCAGAAAATAAAGATATAGGATTAAGGATAGAAGGTTTCATTAATCTGCATAACTCTTGTAGTTGAGATTTTAGTGCCTTTTGTGATATAATTATTCGAGGTCTTAATCTAAACAAAGCATAATTATATCATTAAGAAATTAAGGTAATAAGAAAAATATATGGAAATTAACAAAATTAGGAATTTTTGTATTATAGCTCATATAGATCATGGTAAATCAACGCTAGCAGATAGAATACTTGAATATACACATGCGATTCCATCAAGAGAGATGCGTGAGCAAGTATTAGATGATATGGACCTCGAACGTGAACGAGGTATCACTATAAAGGCTCATGCTATACAGTCTAAATATAAATCGCTTGATGGAAATGAATATACTTTCAATCTTATTGACACACCGGGTCATGTGGACTTTACTTATGAGGTCTCTCGGAGTCTAAAAGCCTGTGAGGGAGCAATATTAGTTATTGATGCTGTTCAGGGTGTTGAGGCTCAAACTTTGGCAAATGTCTATCTTGCTATGGATCAGGGACTCGATATTGTTCCCGTCATAAATAAAATTGACTTGCCAAATGCTCGTGTTGATGACGTAAAAGCCCAAATAGAAGAAATGATCGGTATAGATTCTGATGAAGTCATACTAGCTAGTGCAAAAGATGGAACTGGAACACAGGAAATTTTAGAAGCAGTGATAAAGAAAATTCGCCCCCCACAAGGCTCTTCAGAGAGTCCTCTTAGAGCTTTGATTTTCGATTCTTTTTATGATCACTATCTTGGTGTAATAGCGACAATTCGCATATTTGAGGGAAAAATCCAAAGTGGAATGGATATAACTATGATGTCCAATAGAAGAAGTTATAATGTTTCCGAACTTGGCTTTTTCCGATTGGATATGATTCCGATAAAAGAACTATCTGCAGGTTCAGTTGGGTATATTGTAGCTGGCATAAGGGAAATAAGGGACGTCAAGATTGGAGACACAGTTACATCAGCAAATAATCCCGCATCTCAGCCATTATCAGGATTTAGAGAATTGCAACCGATGGTCTTTTGCGGTCTATACCCCACAAATGGCGACGAATATAACTCACTCCGAGAAGCATTAGAGAAACTCAAATTAAATGACGCATCTTTTATTTATGAGCCAGAGTCATCCCCTGCCCTTTCTTTTGGATTTAGGTGCGGATTTCTTGGGACGCTTCACATGGAAATAATTCAAGAAAGGCTTGAAAGAGAATATGGTTTAGACCTTATTACAACTGCCCCTAGCGTTAAGTATAAAATAATAAAAACTGATGGCAAAATTTTAGAAGTTGACAATCCATCCAAAATGCCAAATCCATCAGAAATAGATCGTATAGAAGAACCATTCATAATAGCAGATATAATGCTTCCCAATGAATATGTCGGGTCTATTATGGAACTTTGCATGTCCAAACGGGGTATATTTAAGAGTATGCAATACCTTAGCACAAATAAGGTATTATTAAAATATGAAATTCCACTTTCTGAGATCGTAATGGAGTTTTTTGACAGGCTAAAATCATTAACAAGAGGCTATGGCTCTATGGATTATGAGATAGGCGAATATCGTCCATCGGAATTAGTAAAGCTTGATATTCTTGTTCATAGTAATCCGATTGATGCACTTTCCATCATAACACACAAAGATAAAGCCTATGAACGAGGAAGATCATTAGTCGAAAAGTTAAAAAATATCATCCCCAGACAGTTATTTGAAGTTCCAATACAGGCGGCAATTGGAAGTAGGATAATTGCCCGTGAGAGTGTCAAGCCATTGAGAAAAGATGTTATTGCAAAGCTATATGGTGGAGATGTTACTCGTAAGAATAAATTACTTGATAAACAAAAACTCGGTAAAAAACGTATGAAACAAATTGGAAAAGTAGAAATACCACAAGAAGCTTTTATGGCGGTTCTTTCTTTAGAATAAATATTTAGAAATGGCAAATTAGTTGCAAATATTTGAGGAACAGAATTATGCAGGAAACAAACAATATAAAAAAATCCGAGATCGCTGATATTGCAGATCAACCTTACGGCAAATTTGCCGAAGATGAATTAATCTTGCGTGATCATTTAGCTATTGATAGAACAGCTTTGGCAAACGAAAGAACATTGCTTGCATATATAAGAACAGCTTTGGCTGTATCTATCGCAGGTGCATCGTTGATCCATTTCTTTGATTCTACTCCAACAACCATATTGGGAATAGTTCTGATCCCAACAGGTGTAATAACATTATTAATAGGTATATTTAGGCATAGAAAATATCAAGTAAAATTCAAAAAATAGACAAGTTTAAAATTGGAGAACTCAATCTTAGCATCTTCAATTTTTTAGGAGGTATCAAATTAATGAAATCTTTTGACAAAAATAGTGGCGTTCCGAAAAATCGTAATGCCAAAAATATCAATGAAGATAAAGGCAAAAAAGAGACAAAAAAATCTAATCCAGAAAAAAAGCATAAAAAGAATATTTGGCTAGAATATTTACAGGTTATATCTGTTGCCTTTGTCCTTGTTTTTGGATTTATGCGCCCATTTGTTGTAGAGGCTTTTAAGATTCCATCCGCTTCTATGGAGGACACTTTGCTTATTGGAGATAGGATACTAGTAGCGAAATTTATGTATGGCATAACTATCCCTTTTGTCAAAATCCATAAATTTGATCTAAGTTTAGAATATCAAGATGAGCTTGATATAGGAAATATATCCAAAGAATTAAGACAAGAATTTAGTTCTCATGGGATTACTTTATCAGAAAACGCTGGAATTAGCATAATTAGAACAGGATCACGATGGCTGATAGGTGATACTGATAAAACTTATGTAGTAAGAAAGAAGGGCAGCACATTAAAGATATATACTAATGTCCATATCCTAAATTCTAATAAGCCAGAAATAGGCAATATATTTGTATTTGATCCACCAGAAGCGGCTGGCAAAACCCAAAGCTTTATCAAAAGGATTGTAGGATTACCGGGCGATATAATTGAGATAAAAGATGGCGATCTTTATCGCAATGGTAAAAAAATAGATGGTGAAAGCTATACTAAGCGATTTCCATTTAATCCACAAAGCCCACAATATATGCCACCCACAAAAGTTCCGGAAGGGCATGTCTTTGCTATGGGCGATAATAGAGATAGAAGTAGCGATAGTAGAGTCTGGGGATTCGCACCTATGGAAAATATAAAAGGACAGGCTTTTCTTATCTATTGGTCATGGGATCAAACAGCGGATTTGAGTCATAAGATTCGTTTGTCAAGAATTGGGAAGGTTTTGAGATAGGTTTATACTAAAAAGCTTTAATGTTGCAAAAAAGGAATAGTCCGCTGATTTTCGCTAACTTTGTAACGCAGATTAGACGGATTAGGCAGATTTTTGGTGATTTAAGATTAAAGGAGAAATAATAGCAGGATGGAAACTTTGACAGGAAAAGCATGGAAATTTGGAGATAATATAAGCACTGACTTAATAGCCCCAGGGAGATATTATCATTTAAGATCAAATCTGCCTGAATTGGCAAAGCATGTCCTTGAGGATGCAGACCCCGAATTTGCAGGAAAAGTTAATAATGGTGATTTTGTCGTTGGTGGAAGAAACTTCGGTCTTGGCTCAAGCAGGGAACATGCACCAGTTATAATTAAATTAGCTGGAGTCAGCGCAGTCATAGCAAAAAAGTTTGCCCGTATATTTTACCGAAACGCCATAAATGTAGGGTTGCCTGCGATTGAATGTAATACAGACCTTATCAACGCAGGGGATGAGCTTGAGGTTAGTCTATCATTGGGCAAAATTATTAACAAAACTCAGGGAACTGAGATACCATTTAGTCCCTTGCCTGATGTTATGACAACGATATTAGCAGATGGCGGACTTGTTGCCCATGTGCAAAAACATGGCGATCTAAAGTTGGAGGGCTAAAATGAAATTTGCCAAATTGACGATCCCTGCCGATGGTGAAAAGATAGATTTTATAAATGGAAAATTGCTTGTGCCTAATAAACCTATAATACCTTTTATTGAGGGTGATGGTGTTGGTACTGATGTTACAAAAGCGATGAAGATTGTCGTTGATTCCGCTGTTTCAAAGGCTTATGACGGCAAAAGGAAAATTGTCTGGTTTGAGATATTCGCTAGCGATAAGGCAAAAGAAATTTATGGCGATAGCCTGCCAGATGATACTTTAAATGCAATATCGTATTTTAGAGTTGCCATAAAGGGACCTCTTACAACCCCTGTTGGTGAAGGAACAAGGAGTTTTAATGTTGCTTTAAGGCAAATACTTGACCTTTATGCCTGTGTCCGTCCTGTAAATTATATAGATGGCGTTCCCGCACCTGTCAAAGAACCTGAAAAGCTTGATGTTGTCATATTCCGAGAAAATACTGAGGATGTTTACGCAGGCGTGGAATGGTCGGCAGGATCAGAAGAAGCAGAAAAAGTCATATCATTCCTAAATAGCAATTTCAACAGCAAGATAAGGGAAGGCTCTGGAATCGGCATTAAGCCTATGAGTGCATATGCAACAAAAAGGCTTGTCCGAATGGCGATACAATATGCGATCGATCATAATCGCAAAAACGTTACTCTTGTCCATAAGGGTAACATTATGAAATATACTGAAGGAGCATTTAAAAATTGGGGCTATGAGTTAGCAAAAGAGGAATTTGTTGATAAAACCATCACAGAAGCTGAAATTGAAAAAGGAAATGATCCTTCGGGCAAGATAATCATAAAAGATAGAATTGCGGACAGCATGTTTCAACAAGTACTTATACGTCCTGATGAGTATGATGTTGTTGTTACTCCGAATCTCAATGGCGATTATCTTTCCGATGCTTGCGCCGCACAGGTTGGCGGACTTGGAATAGCTCCAGGGGCTAATATTGGCGATGGTGTGGCAGTCTTTGAGGCAACACATGGAACAGCCCCAAAATATGCAGGGAAAGATGTGGTTAATCCCGGTTCATTGATACTTTCTGCGGTGATGATGCTTGAGTATATGGGATGGAATGAAGCGGGGAAGATGATAACTGATGCTCTGGCAAAGACCGTTTCCCAAAAGCGTGTCACATACGATTTTGAACGTCAGATGGAAGGCGCAATCAAGCTGTCAACCTCTCAATTTGCGTCTGCAATCGTTGAGAATATGTAAAAGAGAAATAGGCCGCTGATTTTCACTGACTTCGTAACGCTGATTAGGACTGATTTTAAGAAAGATAAACCTTTGAAAATAGCGGAACCATCAGATATTTCTTTTGAGAAAATGCAACGCTAAAAAATTCAATAAAAAACCTGTAACATGATCTCTATTTTTGTTTCTTATATTATGAACCAAAAATTATAAGGAGTTTGCACAACGAAGGACGCTATTTTGGGAAAACAGGTTCTTAATGGAGATCATCAGGCTTTTCACATCCTCATAACACGATATTATACCGCAATCTATAATATGATACTGTCTTGGGTCAGGAATCCGGAAGATGCAAAGGACTTGACTCAGGATGTATTCATACGTTGATTCATCGGCAATTATAAGAAATGATGAAGGAGGTTTCGAGTTTATACTTATGTCTTCTGTGTTTAGTCAGATGGGAAAATATTAATGTCGGGCTTGTCAGATAGGAATCCCCCAAAAACATGCTTGACTATCGGTATAATGAAAAGTATAATTGCTAATGTGAATATAAACCAAATATCAATGAAAAGGTGTGATATTGATGACACAAATTATAGATGCGATAGATAAAAACATAAATATTGGAAATGTCAACTAAAGGAGTAAATATGGGTATCGATTTTAGCGAAGAGAGATGGGAAATAGTAAAAGACAACTATCGTAAATGGTGGACAGGTGAATTAGATCGTCCATTGATACAGGCGAATCTTTGGGGACGTAATCCAGAACGTGCAAGACCTGATTTGCCTAATCATGGATTTACAGCTTTCTATGATTTTTCGGTATCTGCAGAAGAGATAGTAGATTTATGGGACTATAACTTGTCATGTGTTAGATATTTGGGTGATTCATTTCCGAATATATGGCCTAATTTTGGTCCGGGTGTTATAGCTGCATTTTTAGGAGCAACTCTAGAGACAGGTAGTGGAACTTGCTGGTTTATCCCAAAGAAAAGAGTTGAACCAAAAGATTTACACTTTGAATTCGATCCAGATAATATCTGGTTCAAGAGGGTAAAAGATATATATAAAGCTGGTATGTCAAGATGGGACGGCTTGGTTCAGCTTAGTATGACCGATCTCGGAGGAAATCTTGATATAGTGTCAACTTTTCTACCTGCGGAACAGCTTTTGTTTGCGCTGTATGATTGCCCTGACGATGTAAAAAGACTTGCATGGGATGCTCATAAAATGTGGTGGAAATATTTTGATGAATTTAACAGCATACTCCAACCAAAGAGTCCGGGTTATACAGCATGGACAGCGATATTCTCAGAAGAACCTTATTATATGCTCCAGTGCGATTTTTCATATATGATCGGACCTGACATGTTTGATGAGTTTGTGAAACCTGAATTGGCAGAAACATGCAAGAAATTAACTAATCCATTCTATCATCTCGACGGACCGGGTCAATTACCACACCTTGACTCATTGCTTGAAATAAAAGAATTAAAAGGAGTGCAATGGGTTCCAGGGTCAGGTGCGGCTGATTGCACACAATGGCCAGAAGTATATCGCAAGATACATAATGCAGGAAAACTAATTCAGATATTCGGTGATATAAATACGCTTGATATAATCGCAGATCAAATAGGTAGTGCAAAAGGAATAATCCTTGTCGGTTGGGGTTCTGGAAATGAAGATGAACTCAACAAAGGACTTGAAAAATATGGTGTGATTTAATTTAACCATATATTAAAGCTAATAAGGGAAAATATAAAGCTTCTGTCCCTTTTTTATGGTAGGTTCTAAGGATAATGAAACATAAGACACACAAGGTTGATTTTTGCGTAGTCGGTGGAGGGCTTGCGGGTATGCTTGCAAGCATATCCGCAGCACGTCACGGCGCAAGGGTTTTATTGATGCACGATAGACCCGTTTTGGGGGGTAATGCTTCTTCAGAGATACGCATGTGGGTATGTGGAGCACATGGAAAAAATAATAAAGAAACGGGCATTCTTGAGGAGATTTTACTTGAAAATCTTTACCGAAATCCTCAACGAGTCTATTCAATATGGGATAGCATCTTATATGAAAAGGTTAAATTTGAGAAAAATATAACCTTGCTTCTTAATTGCTCATGTAACAGTTTGGAAATGGACGGAGACAAGATCAAATCTATCAAAGGCTGGCAACTGACATCAGAAACATGGCACACTGTTGAAGCAAAGCTTTTTGCTGATTGCTCTGGTGATAGCATCCTTGCTCCGTTGTCTGGTGCAGAATTTCGCATTGGTCGTGAATCTGCAAGCGAGTTTAACGAGGATATTGAGCCTGAAGAAGCAGATAAAAAAACTATGGGCATGAGTTGCCTTATTCAAGCAAGGGAAACAGATAGACAGCAATCTTTTATACCACCAAGTTGGGCTTATAAATATCCTACCGAAGATGATCTGCCATACAGAGGGCATGATGTCCGTAATACAAATTTCTGGTGGATCGAACTTGGCGGAGAGCAAGATTCTATACATGATACAGAGGAAATACGAGACGAGTTATTAAAAGTCGCTTTTGGTGTATGGGATCACATCAAGAATCATGGTGATCATGGTGCAGATAACTGGATACTTGATTGGGTTGGATTTCTTCCCGGAAAACGTGAAAGCAGACGATATGTCGGAGATCATATCATCACACAAAATGATGTTAGGGCGGAGGGGCGTTTTGATGATATTGTCGCTTATGGTGGCTGGTCTATGGACGATCATCACCCCGGCGGAATGAACTGGAAAGGTCAGCCGACTATATTTCATCCTGCACCATCGCCTTTTGGCATACCTTACAGAAGTCTCTATTCCAAAAATATAGGTAACCTTCTTTTTGCAGGAAGGAATATAAGCGCAACACATGCCTCAATGAGTTCAACGAGGGTTATGGCAACATGCGCAATAATCGGTCAGGCAGTAGGGACATCAGCAAGCATTGCTATTAAATATGATCTCTCGCCTAGAGATGTTTATCAAAAAAAGATAAAGGAACTTCAGCAAACACTAATGGATGATGATTGCTATTTACCTTGGCAGGTCAGAGATATTTCTAATGCAGTAAAATCGGCAACTCTTAAAGCATCAGAAGGGGACCCTGAACCGATACGAAATGGCATTGATAGACCTATCGGAGATGATAATAACTGCTGGACAGGAAAAATCGGCTCTTATGTGGAATATACGTTTGAATTTACGCAATTAATAACAGAAATACGTCTTGTATTCGATAGTGATCTGAATCGAAGACCGCTTAATATGCCCTGTAATTATCCTTTAAATGCTGAACCTGTAAGTGTTCCCAAATCAATGATAAAGGCTTTTCGGATAGAAGTAGCAGACTTTTTAGGTAACTGGAATATTATTGCAGAAGAGCATAATAACTATCAACGTTTGGTAAAAATAAAGACAGAGATTGAAGCCATTGCGTTAAGGTTTACTCCGCTTGAAACTTGGGGAGCAGAAGAAGTAAATCTTTTCGCTTGGGATGTTAAATAATGCCTGTTGACGTATTTTGGCAAAATATTTATACTTTCCTATCAAATGGCTGATAACTAAAAAATGGAGGTAATTCATGATACGCATTGGAGTTGTCGGTGTTGGTGGAATGGGTCAAGCACATTGTAACTCGCTAACAAGGGTGAAAAATTGCCAGTTTGTCGCTGTTTCTGATGTTAGACCAGAACAGGTAAAGACCGTCAGTGAAAAATTTGGAGTTAAACCTTTTACAGATTATAATGAGATGCTAAACGAAGTGGATGC
>Ga0067045_1003966_pt1 | contig 15882 bp, 19 predicted proteins | sample TerdegcTABiofilm_FD_59184 | JGI IMG/M metagenome (GOLD analysis project Ga0067045, IMG submission 59184) | Combined Assembly of (Gp0054472, Gp0054536) Wastewater bioreactor microbial communities from Singapore -Terephthalate degrading...
ATCACAAAAAAATTAAATATACCTGTAAAACTCTGGCATGGGTTTACACTTGAATTAGCACTGAGTGTTTTAACTGTTTCACTTGGAGTTTTTGTTTACCTCTTCAGAGAAAAAATTATAAACATAATTACAAATATTTCATTCACAAATTACATTAAGCCATCATTCTATTATGATAAATTATTGGAAGGAACAATAAAGTTTGCTAAGAATTCAACCAAAGCATTACAGAGCGGTTACCTTCGGTATTATATAATCTGGATTATAGCAACAACCGTTTTAATTGCCGGTTATACATTATTCAATTTTAGAAATGATGTTAAACTTAGTATATCAGTTAACCCTACATTGCTGGAAATAATCATAACATTGATAATGATTGCTTCTACCTATATAGCAATTAGAGCTAAATCAAGATTGGTTTCTATTATTGGAGTTGGCGTAATTGGTTATCTTGTTGCAGTAATATTTTTAATGTACAGCGCACCTGATCTTGCAATGACTCAATTTGCAGTTGAAACCCTTACAGTAATAATATTTGTTCTGGTGATTTATAAACTCCCCAAATTTATTCCTTACTATTCTACAAGAAGAAGAATTCGGGATTTTATTGTTGCCGGATCCGGTGGATTGTTAATGGCGTTACTTGCATTAATTATAATTTCAGAACCGTTGACTTCCGAACTAAAAAATTATTTTGCCGAAAACAGTCTTCCGTTGGGCAAAGGAAAAAATATTGTGAATGTTATTCTTGTTGATTTTAGAGCTCTTGATACGATGGGTGAAATAACAGTTCTTGCCATTGCAGCTATTGGAGTTTTTGCATTACTAAAACTCAGAAAAAAAGAGGAGAAGGAATGAGAGACTCTATAATTTTATCTACAGCTGTTAAATACTTAATTCCTCTGCTACTTGTTTTTTCTTTCTTCCTTTTACTACGTGGACATAACGAACCGGGTGGAGGATTTGTTGGTGGATTAATTGCTGCTGCGGCTTATGCTCTTTATACTATTGCTAATGGTGTTGAAAATGCAAAACAATTTTTACGTATTGAACCGTTATTTCTTATTGCACTCGGTTTGTTGATTGCTCTTGTAAGCGGATTAATATCTCTATTTGCCGGTGAAATTTTTATGACCGGTTTATGGATGAAAAATGAAATCCCCGTTATTGGTAAAATAGGTACTCCCATTTTATTCGATGTAGGCGTTTATTTTCTTGTATTGGGAATTGTAACAAAAATAATTTTTTCTTTAGCTGAAGAGGATAATTAATGGATTTCCTTTTAGTGCTTATAATCGGTTTACTTTATACTGCCGGGTTATACCTTTTAATGCGTAAAAGTTTTGTTAAGGTAATAATAGGATTGATACTTCTTGGTCACGCTGCCAACTTATTGATTTTTTTGGTTGGAAGAATAACAAGAGGTAAACCGGCATTTGTAGACTTAAACGGATTGATAACAGAACCATTTGCAGATCCATTGCCCCAGGCATTGATACTTACAGCAATAGTAATTGGATTTGGCGTTCAGGCATTTGCAATTGTTCTCTTTAAACGCGCTTATCAATCTATTAATTCTGATGACCTTGATGATATGAATTCTACAGACAATATGGATCAATGATGCTATTAATATTACCAATCATATTACCCTTTTTCTTTGCAATAGTGATGATGTTGTTCTGGAAGAATTTTAAAGCGCACAGAATAATTAATCTACTATCATCAATTGCATCATTGATTACTGCGATTTTACTTTTCGATAAAACGCACAGCTCCGGAATTCAATCCTTAACAATCGGCAGCTGGACTGTTCCTTTTGGTATAACATTAGTTTCGGACCTTCTCAGTTCCATCATGGTATTGATTACCGCAATCATTTCATTGGCAACTGCGTTCTATTCCTTAGCAACAATGGATAACGAACGAGAAAAATTTGGTTACTATCCTTTGCTGCAAGTTTTGTTAATGGGAATAAACGGAGCTTTCCTAACCGGCGATATATTTAATCTATATGTTTGGTTCGAAGTAATGCTGATTAGTTCGTTCGTATTACTTGCACTCGGTGGNAAAAGAGAACAACTTGAAGGTGCAATTAAATATGTTACTTTNAATCTTCTCTCTTCTGCATTGTTTCTTGCTGGTGTTGGAATTTTATATGGACTTGCCGGCACACTTAATATGGCTGACTTAGCTAGAAAACTTCCATTAGTAAACCAACCAAGTTTAACTACGATAGTATCGATATTATTTTTAGTTGCTTTCGGAATTAAGTCTGCAATGTTTCCACTTTTCTTCTGGCTGCCGGCATCTTATCACACACCACCCGCAGCAGTTTCAGCAATATTCGCCGGATTACTTACAAAGGTTGGCGTCTATTCCTTACTAAGAGTATTCACTTTAATATTTGTAAATAATGTAGAATTTACTCACACAATTATTTTGATCTTATCCGTTCTTACAATGTTAACCGGTGTTTTCGGTGCTGCATCTCAAATGGAATTCAGAAGAATTTTATCATTCCACATAATAAGTCAAATCGGTTATATGATTATGGGATTAGGATTGTTTACCAAACTCGCTATTACAGGTGCAGTCTTTTATATAATTCATCACATAATTGTTAAAACAAATTTATTTCTAATAAGCGGAGTAGTAAAAAAATATAGTGGCAGCTACAAACTAAAAGAAATTGGTGGGCTTTATAAAATCTATCCGTTACTTGGTTTACTATTTCTTATTCCAGCATTATCATTAGCAGGTATTCCACCTTTATCCGGATTCTGGGCAAAATTTCTTGTAATTAAAGCCGGCATTGATGTTGAACAGTTTCTTATAGTTGGTGTAGCTCTATTCGTTAGTTTACTTACATTATTCTCAATGATTAAAATCTGGAATGAAGCTTTCTGGAAAGATTCTGATAATAATAACAGCAATAAAGAATCCTTGAGTTTATCAAAAAGTATTTTATTGTTTCTACCGATAATATTGTTGGCACTTATTACAATTACAATAGGTATTAATGTAGAACCATTCTTAAAAATTGCAGAACAAGCCGCTGATCAATTATTAAATAAGAATAATTATATCGAAGCTGTTTTAGGAATTGTTAGATGAACGGTTTATTGCTAAATATTCTTCTGGCTACTGCCTGGGTATTTTTAACAGGTGAACTCGATTTCCAGAATTTTATTGAAGGATTCGTAATTGGATTTGTTATAATATTCATAACCAGAAACGTTACTTCAACTACTTCTTATTTGAAGAAGATACCCAAAATAATTGGATTTATTTTCTACTTTTCATATGAACTGATTTTAGCTAACATAAAAGTAACAATAGATATTTTGACACCACGTCATAGAATGACTCCGGCTATAATAGCTGTTCCTTTAACGGTTGATAAAAATTTTGAGATTTCTCTGCTGGCTAATTTAATAACTTTAACACCCGGCACGTTAAGTATGGATTTATCATCCGATAAAAAAATATTATATGTTCATTCAATGTATGTGGATAATCCAGAAGATTTTATTAATAGCATTAAGAACGGATTTGAGAAAAAGATTATGGAGATTACAAGATAGTGATAGAATTTGTTGTTACATATTTTGCTTTACCTGTTATCTCTATAGCAATTCTGATAGTCTTTATAAGATTGGCTAAGGGACCAACAATTGAAGATCGCATCGTGGCATTCGATCTCTTAACATCTATTGGCATATCACTCTTTGCCGTTTATGCAGTGTTAACTAAATCAGTTCAGGTAATTGATGTGGGAATAATTCTGGCTTTAATCGCGTTCTTAGGTACAGTGGCATTTGCTTATTACCTTGAAAGGAGTTCTAGAAAATGATGGAAATAATTAGCTCTGCATTAATTATTCTTGGTTCATTAATGATTCTAATTTCTTCTATAGGATTAATTCGAATGCCAGATTTGTATATGAGAATGTCTGCAACAACAAAAGCTGCTACTCTTGGAGTAGGGTTTGTTTTAATAGGTACTGCTATTTTTTTCTGGGAAGTTGGTATTGTAAGCCGATTGTTGATTATAATCGTATTTCTTTTACTTACTGCACCGGTTGCTGCTCATATGATTGGACGAGCAGCTTATATTGACGGAGTAAAACTTTGGGACAAAACTTCTGTTGATGAGTTAAAAAATAAATACGATAAGGATACTCACGAGTTAAAAGGTAAATGACATTAGTAATTACTACTAAGCATTTCTGACTACAACGCTTAAATTTCTTCCGAATATTTCCTCAAACAAAAATTTTCTCCTGTCCAAACTCCACAACTCAATTTCCGGATTACCATTTTTCTTAATCTCAATTGATAATTCAATCGCGTTTCTCTTAACTCTACATTCTACATTCTGCACTATCTTTTTATGTGTTCTATCAAGCGAATCGGCTACTCTTAAAATAGCCGAGAGTTTCTTAATAATTGATTGAGTCCTTTCGGGTAGTTCGCTAAAATCATCGTGACTTTTTTTAGGATGACTTTTACGATGATAACGTGATGTATGCGCTATAATACTAATTTCATTTTCGTTAAAACCTAACAGCTCGCTATTGCGGATAATGTAATAACTGTGATGATGATGATTGGTATGTGCAATGTGATAACCAATATCATGTAAAACCGATGCAGCTTCAAGATATTCTTTACAATCATCTTCAAGTTGATGAAGCTCTTTTAAGTCATCAAAAATCTTGAGGGCAAATTTGGTAATGTATTTACAATGGTCTCTGTCATAATCACATGATTCGGACAAATGTTTTATGCTCTCTTTGCGGATATCAATTAGATTCGGTTTGGTCGATTCATTCAAGTGTTCTTTTTGAAGTGTGTCGATTATAATCCCTTCGCGCAAAGCATAGCCGGAAATAGTCATCTTCTCCAATTCAAACAAATCGAATATCGTTGATAGAATAATTATTCCGGCCGGAATTATATCGGCGCGTTTCTCATCAAGTCCCGGAATTTTTTTACGCTTTTCAATAGTCTTTTTGGATAAAATTTCTTTTTCAATGCTCTTCAATTCGTTTTTAGTAAACTCAAAATTATTTAGAATTGTTTGTGATGAATAATTCGAATTACGCATTGCCTGAATCATAAAACCGGCGGCCATAATAGTACCGGAAGAACCCGCACAAATTGAAAATCCTTCCCGTTTCATTAATTCTGCAGCATGAAAAATTTCTCCTTCAACCCACTTTCTGCAATCTTTAATTCCTTTGGATGTTATTTCATAATCCGGGAAAAATTTTTGTGCAAGACGAACTGCACCAATTTTAAGACTAACGGTTTGAAGCATTTTACCTTTACTACCTACAACAAACTCAGTGCTGCCCCCTCCAATATCAAAAACAAGAGCTTTTTTATTGTAGATCGGAACTGCTTTTAATATTCCTAAATAAATTAAACGGGCTTCTTCATAACCACTTATTACTTCAATTTCAATCCCGGTTTCTTTAATTACTCTTTCTATAAACTCATTTTTATTATGCGATTCGCGCACGGCACTTGTAGCTACTGCTCGCAATAATGCATTGTGAGAATCTGCAATGACTTTAAATCTTTTTAAGCATCCTATTGCACGATTGATTGCTTCCGGCTTTATGTATTTGATATCGCCAGTGCTTCCTTCACTTAAACGTATTACTTCCTTTTCACGATCAATAATTTCAAAATTACCATCTTCATTTATCTGCACAACTATTAGATGGAATGAATTCGTTCCGACATCAATTGCTGCTAAATTTTTTGAATTAATTTTCATTTCGATTTATTACCTAGAAAAATTTTAACGACGTTTAATACATCATTTACAGTAATGTCATTCATAAATTCAGATTTACGAATAAAAAGTTTGTTCTCTCCAACCGGCGCCCAATTGAAAGGATTAGTCGGGCCGAAAAGAGAAATTACAGGGGTTGAAGTAGCTCCGGCAACATGCATAACACCGGTATCGTTGGTAATGAATAGATCACTTTTGCTTATTAATGCTGTCAATTGTGGAATTGTTTTATTAAGAAAAAAACCCTTCGTAGGAAATTTTTTATTAAGAATGTCAATAATTTCTTGATCAGAATTACTACCTGTAAAATAAACCTCTGCATTAAAATCTTTTTCAATTCTTTTAACTAATTCAGTGAAATTAAAAACCGACCATCTATTCTGAGGTTTTCCGGCTCCGGCATGAATCCCAATCAATATTTTCTCTGACTTGTTAATTCTCTTAATGAATTCCTCAACAAAATGTTCATCTTTAACATCATAATTAATCTGAGATGTAAAATTTCTTGTTGAAATTCCAAATGGACGGATTACATCTAAAATGAAATCCGATACATGCGAATCGGGATTCTTTTTCCAGTTCATGTTAATCCTATAATGGAAAACATAATTCATTTCATTGTAATTTCCATCAAGAGATTTAGGACCTATCTTCAATTTTGCATTCGATAAACCGGCCAACAAACAACTTGTAGTGGAGATTGCCACTGTAACGGGTACAATCGCAACATCATAATTTCTTCTTAGTACTTTATAAAATGAATAGATATAGAATGGATTCCAAAAATTTTTCTTATCGAACACAAATAGATTATCAATCAGCGAATTTTTCTTTAACGCAAAATAATTTTCTTCACTTGCTATAAGCGTAATTTTACAATCGGGAAATTTTTCTTTTATTGCCCTGAATAACGGAATTGTTGCAAGCATATCTCCAAATTGATTATGCTGCCTTACTATTAAAACTTTTTTTGGTGAGTCTAATTTCCAGGAATTAAGTTCTTCAACTGATAATAATTTTTTTAATAGGTAAGTTAACTGTGACTTAATTTTATTATGAGATGACATCAGGATTTATTTTTTTGAATTGTCTATTCCATTATTACTTAAATCTTCGTATTCGGCATCAATAACATCTTCTTTTCTAATATTGTACTTGGACTTATATGGCTTAAACGAGCTTGTTTTTTTATCACCGGATTTATTAGAAGCAAGAATACCCATAATATTTTTTGCTGTTTTAAGAACTAAATAAAAAAGAAGTCCCCATAAAATTATTCTAAGTAACCCCATCTAAACTTTTACCTCCGGATTAAAGTATTCAATAAATCCCCTATCCTCCCTGAATATTTGCATATAAAGCTCATCGAAATCTTCTTCCCTATTTACGAAATCGATATCAGTAGTATTTACAATAAGCAGAGGTGTATTGCTGTACTTGAAAAAGAAATTATTATAAGATTCCGATAATTCGGTTAGGTAAGCTCTTGTTAAATTTTTCTCAATTTTTCTGCCTCTACTTTTAACGTTAGAAACAAGTCGGTCAATACTTGATTGCAGAAATATTACGAGATCCGGTTTAGGAATATCTCTTTCGAGCAGCGGAAAAATGCTTTCGTAAAGTTTGATTTCTTCTCCGGAGAGATTAAGGTATGCAAATATTTTATCTTTTTCGAATATATAATCCGAAACGATATACTTGGAAAAGAGTTCCTGTTGATTAAGCTGCTGCTGTTGCTTATAACGGTTGATTAAGAAAAACATTTGAGTCTGGAATGCAAATCTTTTTCTATCGTCATAAAATTTTTCGAGGAATGGATTATCTTCAAACTGTTCAAGAATTAAATTAGCGCCGAGCTTGTCGGATAACTTTTGTGCCAGAGAAGTTTTACCGGCACCTATTACTCCTTCAATTGCAATATATCTTATTTCAGACATAGTGAATCAACTTAATTTATAATCGAATTTGTGAATAATATGTTGTTCAATATCGGTATAGTCAATTTCACTCATTTTCTTTTTTTCAACCGGATGAATGAATGATGGAGCAATTTCAATTAATGGTATCAATACAAAATCTCTTTTCAATATCTCAGAATGTGGAATAATCAAGTTATCTTTAACATAAATTAACTGATTATAGAAAAGAATATCAATATCAATTTCTCTTGGACCCCATTTTTTATTTAAGGGTGATCTACCTAAATCCGATTCTATTTTCTTAATTAATACAAATAATTCTTCAGCGGAATAAGTTGATTCAAATTCGATAACAGCATTATAAAAATTCTGCTGATCTATTTCTCCATAAGGAGTAGTCTCGTAAACTGAAGAAGAACTTATTACTCTACATTTATCCGGAATATTTAACTTTGCAACAGCATCAAATAAATTTTTTCTACGATCACCTTTGTTCGAACCTAATCCAAGAAAAATTTTATCTGCCATTTTCTTTTATAACTTCCGCTTCAACATAATCCATAACACCGCCTACAGGAACGTGATGTTTCCGCACTCTAACAGCAATCTTCGATATATCTTTATACTTCTCTAATAGACCATCTGCAATAATTGTAGCAAGAGTTTCTATTAAATAATATTTTTTGCTGTGAACAATTTTATTAACGTATTTATATACTTCGTCATAATTAATGGTCAGTTTCAGGTCATCCTTTGCAGCGGCATGAGAAAAATCAGTGTAAATATCAATATCTGCTTCGAACACACCGCCAATGGTCTGCTCTTCTTCCAGAGCGCCATGGTAGGCATAAAAAATTGCGTTCTTAATACGAATTACATTAGTCATCTTTATGAAGTTTCTTCATTCTAAAATAATTAATTAGCCCATTAAAATTAGCAAATAAAATTCCAATTAGCACCATAGAGCTTCCAATCATTGCCTGAAAAGAAAACCTTTCATTCAAAATCAACCATCCTAAGATAACAGCAACAATTGGCGTAATAAATGTTGATAAGGATAGAATTACTATGTTCATTCTTTTTAATAACCAGTAGTAAGTTGTAAAAGTAACAAGAGTACCAAAAAAAGCTAAATATGTAACTGAAGCAATTGCGTTAAAATCAAATTTCCATGTTGAACACTCTTCCATTAGAAAAGCTACCGGAATCATAAATAAACCTGCAATTAAAAGAGGGATGAAATTCATTGATAACGGATTTAAATGGCTGCCATATTTTTTAATTGTAACCGCAATAGCCGCTTGCATAGTTGCGCTTAATAAAACTGCAAGCATTCCAAGAATATTATTGGAAAAATCTAGAGAGAGATCTTCGGAAAATATTGTTACAATACCAACAAAACCAATTAAGACACCCAAAATCTGGACAGCTTTAATTTCTGCTTTTGGAATGAATAAAACTGTAAAAAGAATTACTCCGAAAGGCATTACTGCAAAAATGATTGATGCTAATCCGGATGGAATAAATTGTTCTGCCCAGTAAACAAGTCCAAATGGAATTACGTATGAAAAGAATGCAAGAATAATGTAAAGTTTTATTGATAAGAAATCGGTTTGGAGTGATATTTTTTTATATGACATTAGTACAAGTACAAAGAGCGAAGCGAGTGCAAATCTGATACCGGCTGAAATAACCGGTGTCAATGATTCTAAACCGAGTCTTATAAAGAGCCAAGTTGAACCCCAGATTAAACAGATTAATATAAATCCAAATCCAATTTTAATTTTTTCTGAATCCACTAAATTTCCTTAAGGGCAATTACACCAATCATTCTACCGGATTTTTCTCCATCCCGTCTATAGGAATGAAGAAGATCTTTTTCTGCATACGTACACAGATTAGAAACTTCAATATTCTCTTCAGGTATTCCAAAATTCAAAAGAAAATCTTTATTTGCAAAAGTAACATCTAAATAAATTCTTTGATTTTCTATCATGAGATATTTTTGATCGAATAGAACAGCAACATCTTTTCCCACTTCATAATTCTTTTGAGAAATTGCCGGACCGATAAAAGTAAATAAATTTTCCGGCTTACTTTTATAGTGGTAACTAAGATTACTTAAAACCTTTTTAAGAATTTTCTTTTGTGTTCCCCGCCAACCAGAGTGAACCGCCGCAATAATTTTATTTGCTCTATCATAAATAAAAATTGGAGTACAGTCGGCTGCAGAAATAGCTAATCCAATATTAGGTTTTGTGGTTATAAGAGAATCGCTTTCACCTAATAAACCGGGGTTCTCTACAAATTTTATTGTATCGCTATGGATCTGTTTTTGAAATGCAATTTGAGAAGTAATCAAACCTAAGGAATTAAAAAACTTTTCACGGTTTTCTTGAACAATTGATGGATCATCACCAACCGTAAGGGACAGGTTGAAATAATATGGCGCTTCACGTTTCAATCCAATTTTTGTGGACATGCCGAAAATAATTTCGGGAAATTGTGAGAATAGCTTACTTTCTATTATCTGCATTAATTCTTCCATAAGAAAGAGCTGTCTTAAAAATTTGTGAGTGATAACTTTTAAGACAGCTACGTAGAAAGGTCTTAAATTATTTTTAAAGATTCATCCAGATCGAATAGAATATCGTCAGGATTTTCAAGTCCAATTGCTAATCTAATTCCGCCCGGATCAATACCTCTTGCATCTAATTCCTCCGGCGGAACAACAGAGTGAGTCATTGATGCCGGATGCTCAATCAATGTTCTTGTATGACCTAATGAAACGGCTAAAGTCATTGTATAAGCTTTATCGGCAACATGATCCATAAATTTTTTACCGATCTCACGAGTTTCAAAAGGATTACTACCCTTAAGCGTAAAATAGATCATACTCCCGGGTGCAAAGTTTCCATTGAAATCGATCATCTGTTTCTTTGCTAATTCATAATATTTGAAATTCGGTAAACCGGGATAATTTACAAATTCAACCTTGGGGTGAGCATTCAAGTACTCTGCTACTCTGCTTGCAGTTTTAATTTGCTGACGCTGTCTAACAGCTAATGTTGGTAACCCATAAGTTAAAATCGACCATGCATTTTTTGGACTTAACGCAGCGCCAAAATCTTTTCTTATCAATTGAATCATCCCTTGAAATTTTTTCTTACCTATAACTGCCCCGCCCATGTCAGTTCCAAATCCGCCGATGCCTTTTGTTAGTGAATGAACTACAAAGTCGGCACCATATTCAATTGGTCGCTGGCAAAATGGTGTTGCAAAAGTATTATCAATTACAATATAGATCTGGTCCTGTTCATTTCTTACTTTGTTAAATTGGTCAACAACATCCCTAACAGCTTTGATATCGATTATTTGGATATTTGGATTTGCCGGTGTTTCGAAATAAATAACTTTTGTTTTTTCTGTAATTGAATTCTGCAAAACACTCATATTTGTAAAATCGATGGGTGTCCACTTAATATTATATCGAGGATACCAATTTTTAAGTAATGAAATTGTGCAACCGTAAAGTGTTTTGTGAGTAATAATTTCGTCGCCGGTTTTTGTAAGCACACCCAAAATTCCAGAAATTGAACCCATACCGCTCGAAAAGCTAACTGCCATTTCTCCCTTTTCGATGTATGCAAGATTTTCTTCAAGCATATCTTTGTTTGGCTCTCCTAACCGGTCATAAATAAAAATAGGACTTGCATCGCCATAGTCTGCATTTGCAAATTGAATAAAACCCTGAGCACCTCTATCAACCGAATCTAATCTGAATGTAGTGGACGAAGAAATTGGAGCAGTAACGTGATGCGAATAATCCCATTTATCACTAACATTTTTTCCATAGATCAAATGTGTGTCCATAGAATATTTTGTATCATCAACATGATTATGTAACGGTTTGTCTTTAATTTTTTCTTCCATGATTTGCCTCCCGAATTTTGCGTTGTAAAATTACAGATTAATTTTCAGGTAAGAAATGAAAATCAGATTAGAAAATATTTTTCCTAAAAAAATAAGATGAGCCCAAAAAAAGTTATTTTTCTTGCGATAATATAAGGTTAGAATGAGAAATCTGTTTTTATAGAATTTACCGATTAAAGGAGTTCATTCTTTTCCAGCCACTCATCGTTATAGATGGTAGAAAAATATTTATAACCCGAATCGCAAATTAAAGTGACGATATTAGCTTCTCTATCAATCTGTGTAGCAATTTGTGTTGCCGCCCAAATGTTAGCACCGCTCGATCCACCGGCAACTATTCCCTCTTCGAATGCAAGTTTTTTTGCCCAGCCGATTGCTTTCTTATCCGTTACTTTTAACATGTCATCCATCATTTCAAGCTGAGCTGTTTTAATCAAAAATTCATCACCAATTCCTTCAATCAAATAACGGGAGGACTGAACTAATTTTTTGTATTTGAACCAATCATAAAAAATAGATCCAACCGGATCCACACCAATAAGTTTGATATCAGGATTTTTTTCTTTTAGATATTTGCCAGCGCCAAATAGAGTTCCACCCGTTCCAACACCAACAACAAAATAATCGATCTTGCCTTCCATCTGTTCCCAAATTTCAGGTCCGGTTGTCATGTAATGAGATTCGTTGTTATCAAGATTATTATGCTGATCGATGTAATAGAGCGTAGGATCGTTCTTAACAAGATTTTCTGCGTAATTATTGTAAGATTCCGGGTGCTCGGGTGGAAGTTTTGAATTAACTTTTATAACATCAACACCAAGAACTTCGAGCATTTTAATTTTTTCTTTACTTGTAGAATCCCGAATAACAATTTTTAATTTGTAACCTTTCTGCCGGCATACAATTGCAAGACCCATAGCAGTGTTGCCAGAAGAATTTTCAATAATTGTATCACCAGGTTTTAGTTTTCCTTCGCGCTCACCTTTTTCAATCATATATTTTGCAATACGATCCTTAATACTTCCGCCGGGGTTCATAAACTCCATCTTAGCCCAGATGGTTGCTTTCAATCCTTTTGAGATATTACCAAGCTTTACTAGTGGAGTTCTTCCAATAGCATCAATAATATTTTCGTAACGATTATTTCTCATGATATACCTAAAATGCTAATTAGTTATTGGGAATTTGTAACCTCTTAAAAATTCTTCAGCGGTAATCCGTTTACGTCCTTCCGGCTGAAGTTCTAATACTTGCAGAATTTTTTCTTTTGTGCGGATATAAATTTCTTTTTTTGTTTGTAGCACATTAATGCTTGAGACTTTCCCACTCATTGAATTTATATCAATGCTTCTCCAATCATTACTCTTATCAATAGATTCTTCAGAGATAACTTTTGTTTTAAATATTTTTATGTATTTACCATTATGGATAAAAAACGCTGCCGGATACGGCGATAACCCTCTTACAAGATAATTTATTTCATCGGCACTTTTAGTAAAATCAATTTCACAAATTTCTTTGGTAATCTTTGGGGCAGGAGATGATAATGAATTTTCCTGCTTATCAACTTTAACATTTCCTTGATCAATCATTTCAACAGTATTTATAACAACCTCGGCACCAACATTCATCATTTTATCGTGCAGCGAACCGAAATCATCATCATCGTTAATTGGAATTTTTTTCTGTAAAATAATATTACCGGTATCAACTTTTTCTTCAAGAAAAAAAGTAGTTACACCGGTTTCTTTTTCTCCGTTTATAATAGCCCACTGAATTGGAGCCGCTCCTCGATATTTGGGTAATAATGAGCCATGAAGATTAATTGAACCGAATTTGGGTAATTGATACAATTCTTTAGGAAGAATCCTGAATGCTACTACAACAAAAAGATCAGGTGCAATTTTTTTCATTTCATTTATAAAGTCAGGATTTTTTAAATCAAGGGGGGTAAAAACTTTAATACCGTTTTCTAGTGCAAATTGTTTTACGGGAGTATAAGTAATCTGTCTGCCTCTCCCCCTTTCTTTATCAGGCGCTGAAACAACTGCTTCAATTTTATGAGAGCTTGATAATAATTTTTGTAAGGAAGGTATTGCAAATTCTGGAGTACCCATGAATACAATTTTCATTGTTGCAACCGGCTAATAAAACAAAAATCATAATTGAGTGATAGGATAATCAATATCGACTTCCCTGTTCTTAATCAATTTTAGTTCATTTTGAAGTTTGGATTTGACATCTTCAGCAACACGATCCGGAATCATCTTACCGATAAGATGATCATACTCGTGCAAGATAACACGTGCAAGAAAATCATCCGCTTCAAGTTCCATTAATTCTTCATCGGTATTCAGATAACGAATTTTGATCATTTTAGATCTTTCAACATCGGCTCTTAAGTTCGGAAGACTTAAACAACCTTCTTCTATTACAACTTTTTCATCAGAGTGAAGGATAATTTCCGGATTAATAAAAATCATCGGTCTGAATTTTTCGTAACCCTCAACACCTTTCAAATCGACAATAAAAACAGATTTATTAATACCAACCTGATTAGCAGCAAGACCAACTCCTTTTGCGTTGCGCATAGTATCGAGCATGTTTTTAATCATAACGATTAAATCATCGGAAACGGATTGAACCGGTTGAGTTTTTTGGCGTAGTATTTTATCGCCGTAAACTGTAATTGGTAATATTGCCATTATAATCCCTTAATTAGATTCAGCTTGAATAACGACTGCACTTAGATCCTTAAATAAATTTACTTCCGTAGAACAGAATAACATTCTAACGAGCAGTCGAAAAATAATCAACATTTGCTGAAGAAGAAAGGATAGGAGAAGCATATAGTAAGGTGTGCGCGGAATTGCCATTCCAATAATATTATATACTACGGCACCTACTCCCCCAATTATTGCAACAATAAGAAAGGTTATAAATACTATAGTAAAATTATTTTTAATGAAAATAATTGCCGAATAAACTTCCTTAAAAACTTTTGTTCTATCGTTAACCGCTAACGCTACTTTAGAATAGTCAGTGATAATGGAAACTATCCCGATAAAGAATATCAGAAGTACATATCTCAGCGCAAAAAACGCAAACTCCAGACGGATATTTTCCGAATTTCTAAAAATCAAGTGTATCAACTGACCCATATAATCAATAACATTAAATGCCAAAATATAAAGTGCAATAGATATTACTGTAATTTTTACAAACCGGAAAAAGTATTTAACTCCACCATAAAAGAAATCTACAATATGATTTTTTTCCGGTGTGTGAAAAATAGAAATCAACCCGCCTAAGAAAAATGTTTGCAATAAAGTGTAAATGCCAACAACTGTATAAATGCTTAAAGGTAGTTGATCGAAATTGACCTTATATAAATTCTGGAACTGAACAAACCACCTGTAATCGAATTCAATAGTAAGCTGATCACTTACTAATGATCTTCCCAAATTATCCATCAGAATATTGAGTATGGGAACAGTAAGAACCAGAGCAGAAATTGCATTAAAAAACCAGATCAACACTACAAGTCTGGAATTATGAAAAACGCTCCGCATCCCGTAGAGAATTGTATTTTTAATATACTCGATCATCCAACACTTCCTAAAATCATCAGTGCGTTCTGAACCCAGAAGAAGACACGAATTGCAAGTGACCAGGATGCCCATATTCTGGATTCTACTGTGTAAGAATTATTTGCAAAATTTATGTCGAGAAGATTTTTACGTAACGGATCAACTTCGGCAGCAATAACTTTATTAGCCGTTTTAAATCTCAAAATTTTGTAGCGTTCTTTACCATCCCACTTCTGTTTTAATGTTTCTTTATCGGTAAAGAGATAAACATCGTTTTTGAAAATTCCATCGCCTAGTCTTTCGACCAGCACATCATATTCAGTTGAAGATACCTGAGTTACAGAAGTTACTTTGTAATCATAAATTTTTGTTGAATTAAAAAATTCATCGATGAACCAATTCATATCTTCTTTAACATTTTGCTTGAGTATTCTAAAAAAGTCTTGTGAAATCGGATGTTTGAATTTGAACTCTTTGTAATATTCTTTCATTACCTTCATCATAATATCATAACCAATGTATCTTTCAAGAGTATGCAGCACTAATTCCGGTTTGCTGTAAGAATTAACTACATAAGCTAAACGCGATGGTTGTAGATATGATGTATCCGTAATTGCTCCGATAGTTGT
>Ga0067045_1030295_pt1 | contig 15881 bp, 13 predicted proteins | sample TerdegcTABiofilm_FD_59184 | JGI IMG/M metagenome (GOLD analysis project Ga0067045, IMG submission 59184) | Combined Assembly of (Gp0054472, Gp0054536) Wastewater bioreactor microbial communities from Singapore -Terephthalate degrading...
TGCGCAGGATGAAAGCTGCGCGGCCCGGCCTGTTGCTCACCCCACGCTGCGAGGCGTAACTAACCCAAGGACTCTGGTCGCCGCTGGATGAAAACTCAGGGGCACGTCATTATTCACGTCGCAAGAGCACGCGGATCCAACTGCAAAAGCCGGAAGCGGGTTCTGCCGATACGCTTTTGCCAACGCTCTTGGCCGCGCCCCACCTTCAGAAAACCAGATTCTCGGAGCGACCTAATGGCTAGCTTAGCCTTATATGGCCCCAATGCACCGATAATCTCCGCATGACGAAGACCTACTACCCGCTCGATACCGGCGCGGGTGCGAACCCCGAGCCAATTAGGATCATCCTCCGCACAATCCTCTTCGACGATCATTCCGGGAGCAGAAAGAAGTCGGAGCAGGTCAGCGACAGCCTCAGCGGCTGTTTCCGTCGGCGCATTCGCCATCGCGAGCTCGTACGACCGCATAACGGCCCTTCGGGCTTCCGCGCGGGTCCAATCAAGAACCTGTGCTTTGATGGCTAGGATAAGCGCCCCGTAGATGAGCCCAAACTTCCTTGCGGCTCGCCGTTCACGCTCTTTACGCCGTCCGTTTTTGGCCGCGGCTGCCACGAAACGGCAGATATGGATTTCAAGACGACTCGCCAGCCATTGTTGATCTTGATCGCATATCCAGGCGATCCATTCGCGAAGGATGACGCCGTAGCTCGTTTTGGCAGCTCGGAGGATTTCCTCCGCGACTTCTGCCGGATCATCGCCCTCCCCCAGGAGATCAAAAAACCCAGGCACAGGGGAACAGGTTAGATCGAATAGTCGGACGCTCTCCCCTCCCTGACGTTCAGCGCCTGCCGCTTCTGCGATCTGGGTGGAACTTGCCTCGGACGTACAGACGACGATGTTCTGAAAAGTCAGCGTAGGCAGTGTGCGTGCATTCACGCGCGACGTTGCCCTGCTCGCCGTCGCCGTGACCCCATAGGCCAGATGGCTCACTAGCGTCCACCGGGCTTGAGGGCTCAATAAGGACAAGTCACCGACGGGGAACAGCATATGGTTGAATGCCGCGCCACGCTCTTGGAGCGCCCGAAGGGTGCTGTCGGGACTGATCTCGGTTGGGCGCCCTTGGATCGAAATCGCCCCATCCTGGATCGTCGACTTGCCTGTACTCGTGTCTCCGGCCAGCACAAACGTGAACAGCTCTCTCAACTCAGTGAAGGGTATCAACGGCGCGGCGATCGCCGCACCTACGAGCGTCATTCCACAGGACGACTTTCGCATTCCCTGCCCAACTGTTTGTCTCCACATGCTGGCAGTGCCAGCGCAACCGGCTCCGACCACCCCAGCCATCGGATCGGCAAGGTACTCGTACTTCCGCGCCGCCTGCTCTTCACCAAAAACGTCGCCGGGGGTCACAAAGGCTCCGCCCGGAGATGGGTGCCACCCAGCAACAGATGTTTTGGCGATCTGCTTGCATGGCTTCTGCGCGGCCGCGAACAGCTTCGCCCTAGCTCGCTCAAAGTCCGCAAAGATGTACCCGGTTTGATCGGTCACAGCGTCGAGCGCCCTATTTGACCGGAAGTCTGAAGCTGGAAGCTCCAGCTCCACCGTCGCGATCGGGGTTCGAGCTTTTAGTTGTAGGACGACGCGCTCGGCTCCCGTGTTCGGTAAGTACTGGACACGACGGACCACCTTAAACTTGAACTGTTTTGTCATGGATTTTGATGGGACACGTGACATGTCACATGTCCCATTCCTTATAAATGAATGGAGTTATTGGGCTTTTGAGTGTTGTCAGGGGGGGGGCTGACTTAGCTTTGTTTCAGCCTGTCAGGCAGCATCAGGACTCGATCGCTGAGCTCTACGTCAGCCATGCTCCACACCAACTCGTTCCGCTCAGGCGGCTTCAATGCGACCTTTCTGGCCCATCGCCTGCCATCTGATGTCCAGGTCAGCCGGCTCGTAACTGAACCGAATTGGAGAGACTTGAAGGCATACCGAACAGCGCCCGGCAAATCGTCGATCTGTTTGCAGACCAACGGTCGATAGACCTCGGGAGACGAAGGCATACCGAGCGTTTCAGCGACGGTATCCCTGGCTGCCGGGAATGTTGGGGCCTTCACCAGCCCTACAGCGTGGATAGAGCCTTGCCAGCGGCTACCGTCGCCACCGACGACGTGGTCGAGTTCGTAACACCCAGCCATGACCTTAATCGCCTTCTGGCGAGATATGCGCTTCTGGACCTGCCTGAAGACCTTCGCGATGGACCTGCGCTCCAATGCGGATGTCGCCGACGCGTCAAGGTTTGGTGGTGGAACGATATGGATAGCGACAAGCTGAGTCTTTTCCGACCAGCGGGACTCGAGGAGCGCAAGGCAGGTCTGCTCGACCATCATTCGGTAGCCAGCCGCGTAATTCTGGCAAAAATTATTGTTCAGCTTCAAGCGCGGCTCGCGGTGAAGGATTGCTCCATGGACCCCCGCTAGAGTGACGCTGCGACTGATCGCCGATTGCCGACTTAGAATGCTTTTTGGATCGAGATCCGGGTGTCGTTCAAAGTTGAAGTTGGGCATGAAAATGCTCTTGGCTGCGCCAGCAGTTCGCTGACTCGCCCTCTTCACAACATCGGCCGGAGCCCCCTCGCGGTATGGAGAACTAGGCTAACCCCTCGCCAAACGAGCAATTCGAAGCGACGGAGCTCTAGAATATTTTCTTGCAGGAGCAGTCCGTCCTGACTAGATTATTTTCTATCCACGGACGAACAGCGGAGATCGGCCTTTGTCTGAAGTGAAACCGTTGGACGTGCAGTTTGCGAATCTTTGGCTGAAGGACCTCCAAGATCGCCTGGGCGGCAAGGCTGACGAAGGCGCACAACAACTCGCCCTCAGCCAGTTTTTCACGTTGAACGAAGCGCGCAATCGCTGGGATCAGAGAGCCGGCAAGTTCGAACACGCGGTGGCCGTTCTAGCTATCGACCGCGCAGTCCCGATCACCAGAAAGGCCGGTTTAGCGGCCACGTTCATCAATCTGGGTATTCCTGAAATCAAGTCTGGTGCGGGATCGGTGTGGGCGCGTGTCATGACCGCTGTTTGGGCGAACGAGATCGATATCCAGGAGGTTCAACGCCTCGGCATCTACGAGTCATTGGATGCGTCGCAAGCCCCCCTGTCTCGGGCACGAGTCACACCACTTCCGGTGGGTAGGCGTGATGGTGATCTGCGCCGTGGCAAGCCGTTGGTGTGGGCTACACAATGGTGAGCTCACAGCTCCTCGCCAATGCCCCGGCCCGAGTTACGAGACGGGCTGGCCAACGGGCTCACCCCGCAAGCCGACCTGCAGCACGCCAAGCTTGCGGACTCAGTGTGATTTTCCCGATCTACACTATCAGCTGAGGAACGACTGCAGCGCTGACCTAACCGCTCGCGCGAAGGGGCAGTCTGAAATGCGCCAACAGCGGACATTGCTGCCGCGCCAGAGCTCGGACATTCGCAGGTACGTTCGAGCCCCACGGCCGAATAAGCGCACCGATCTTGGACCCCGCCCTTAGGCCTCGGCTTTCTCGTTGGCGAGCGCTGCTAGCAAGCTAGTCGATTTCGGTAGCAGGTCGGCAGTTGCTTCTCCGCCAAGAGACTTCACCACCCGGTCAAATAGCCAAGCCAGCTTCTTCCACACTGCGGGATCGTCGGTGGCTTCCAACTCCCTACTCAACCGTGTGGCCACTGCCGCAAGCGCCGCCGCACCTGATATAACAACTGGTTCGATGGGGATGGTCATTCCAGACAGTTGGTTGAAACGCTCGAGCGCGTCCGTCTGGATCGGCTGCTCCGCCTGAACACGATCCCAAAACCGCGCAGTAAACGGATCTAAAAAAGTCTCGTCTCCTGCAACTACGAAGTCCATCCCCACGGGAACCGAAAGTGCCGGCTCATCTATGAGAATGCGTGGGAAAGATGCCACCTTGCTCTCGAGGTGATACGCCCGGTTAAGCGCTGGGCCGAACACGATATGATCGTCATGATGAAGCGCTCCGACCGTGACCGCGCCTCGCACCCAAAATCCTTGGGCGGCGAGACCAAGTTGGGTGATCGCCAAGCTTTGCAGCAGCCACGACACGTCGCCTTCGGCGAAGGGCTTGCTGAACACGACATTGTCGGAAAACGTCGTCAGCCGTGCGCCCGCATCCCCGACCGTCACCCCGTTGGCATTAAAGGTACGCAACGCGGCCGCCAACCGTGCGACATGTCGCGGATTGTCTGCAGCAGACGCGATCTCGTTCTTCCACCCCAGAATATCAAAAAATGCTACGAGACGATTCTCGTAGCAGAGCTCTCCGAAGCACAGTTCCGTATCATCGATAACCATCTGCGTTCTCCGAGTACGCCTCTGCCGGCCCGCGAGCACGCGGGATTTCTTCTTCGCAAGTAGTCTAGCTTCACGGCACCAAATTTATCGGTCATGTAGCGGTGAAAGCTAAGCCCGTGATGTCACTATGTTTCTCAAGTTACTGAGAAGCAGTTCGGCGACGGCGTCTTTTGGTCGCCCGAGCAGTTGAGCGAGTTGGACGACGGCGGCACTCACATCGGTCGGCCTAGCCGGCCGGTCGTCACTGCTAGTGAATGGGCCGTCTGTCTCGGTGAGGAGCCGATCCAGCGGGAGGGTTCGTACCAGTTCCGCATGCTTGGCGCTGGCGAGCATTTCGTGATTGATCGAGAAGTAGCATCCGAGATCGACGGCGCGTCGCGCCTCGGATTGCGAGCCCGTAAACCAATGCATCACCGCCGTGCCGCGCCGCGCCGGAAGATGCTGTTCGAGCATGTCCAGAACGGTCTTGGCAGCGCGGATACTGTGTATGGTGAGCACCTTGTCGCCCGCGCGGGCGCACGCCGTGAGCACGCGTTCGAACACGGCTTTCTGCGCTTCGAAGGAGCGATAGAAGCGTGGCCCGGCATCTAGGCCGACTTCACCGACATACCGAGTCTGAGGAAGAAGTTCTTCCCAGAGGCCGATTTCCTGGGCGCGTTGCCCGACCAATTGCGGATGCAAGCCGAGCGCAGCCCGGACGTATTTCGTGTCCTTGGTCAGCTCATGGTTTCTGGCCCAGGCCATGGGCGTCGTCGTCACGGCCAAGGTGAACACGCGCTCTCGCTCACAATCGGCAATCGCCTGGACGTGATCCGGGTAAAGGTCGAGGTGACAGTGAAAATCGATAAGGGCGGGGCTACTCATTGCGGACTACTAGCCGGGAACCGTTTTCACGCCATGCAGCAATTTCCCCACTTCCTCCAACCCGCGACGATAGACGTCGGCGAATTCGTCCAGACGAGCCGGGTCATCGCTTAAGGGGCCCGGCTTATGGATCAGGAGTTTCGCCAAGGTCGGGCGTGCCTTGAGGCGGTCGATGGCGAGTTGGAACGAACGGGCTTGAACACCTTCGGCCGTTTTCGTGTCGAGCGCCTGGGCCTTCAGATCCGGGACGCCGTAGGTCGTGGTGTCGCCCTTGGACAGCGAAGCGCGGCGGATAAGGCATGGTAGGCAGTAGCCGCAGTGCCCTTGCGGCTTCTTCGACCACCGCCCCTTGCTCGGTGAGGAACACGAAAGCGACTTGGAGGCGAGACTCTTCAAGGTGACGGGACCGGAACATTCGCTGACCATCTCGCCCTTGGTCTTGTTCCAATAAGGATTGTCGACGGACGCCTGGAGACCGAGTGCGGCCAACAGTTCGTTCCACCGCGCCATGTAGAAGGGATGGGTCGTTCGCGTACTGAGGGCGCCGAGCCGTAGTGGATCGAGTGGCACGTTCAGCGCAATGAGCCCGTTCTCCGGAACTTTGAGCGTGAACGGTTTGCCGAGCGCCGTGCCGGCGGCGATCCCGAGCGAGAAGAACAAGAACGAACGACCGCGGGTCGTCTCCTCGGAGTCCACGTTGTCCACGAGGCCTTGATCGAACGCCATCCACATACGCAGTCGGTCGAACGAAGCCTTCGGATAAGCGGCTTTGAGGCCGTCGAAGCAATGATCTTGGGATTTGCTCACGAGCCCTTCGCCGGCGTGGCTGACGAGTAGGGGCTTCTCTTTCGCTTCCAAAGTATCGATCGCACCGATGAGGCTATCGAGACCGCCCGAGAACAGGCTCACCCCGTCGAAGGGTGGCGGGATCAGGCTCGCATCCATCGGAGGTACGATGGTGTCGAAGTCCTTGGGGCGCGACCTGAAGCCGATCTCCCAACGATCACCTGTCAGGAAATCCAGAGCTCGCTTCAGGATCGGCGCTGCCGCAGTCCAACGAGAAGGGTCGCTTACGGGGATGACCAAGCGGAGTTCCCGCGTCCAGCCGTCTTGGGATTCCGAGCTTCTGGAAATCCGCGTGTCGGCGGCATGCACGTGCGCGGCCACGACGAGGAGATCGGCACCGATCTCGCTTGGTCGTAGGCCGAGCGCCCTGAGGTCGTCGAAGGCGCGTCCTATGCCGTGATCCACCCGTTTGCCGAGGGTCAGTAACTGGAGCGAAGATGCGCTCTCGTCGCTAGCCTTCGGGACGTTCAAGGTATCCGTATCGCCGAAGCGACCGATAAGAACGTGTCGGCTCATTTGTCCGCCTCCGCGTCTCCGAGGGTCTGAAGGATCGCGAACGCGGACTGATAGACGCTTGTGACGAAGGTCAGCGTGCGGTCTATCGTTAGCGGCTGCGAGGTGTCTCGTTGTGCGGTGTTGAGCGCGTCGCTAACGCCGCGCTGGATGAAGTCGCGCAGCTGCGATTGAACTCGTTGAGCCGCGCCGACGTCGGCGGGCATCCGCACGGTCTTCAAGCCGATATCGTTGCACAGCCGGGCCTCGATGGCATGGGTCGCATAGAGTTCGAAGACGGTTTGAATCTGCTCGGTCGTCAGTCCGTCGATATCCGTGATCCCGGCATTCGATAGATCGGCAATCGTCTCGATGAATGCATCGCGCGCGATGCCCTCATCGATGGTTCCGCCCTCGGGGCAGACATAGTCGGCAAGGCCGATGAAGACCTCTTCAATCGGACGTCCCGCCAAGGCTTCCAGATTGAGAGATTTCAGTGCTTCACGGGCGCCGTTGGCCTGGGCGTCGCTGAGGAAGTTGACGAGCTTCGCGGCCGAGCCTCGCGACGAGCCCATCCGCGCCGCTGCCTGCCTCGATCCGCCGGACGCGGTCGAGACATATTGCGAGACAGCGCGGCCCAAGCTCCGACGGTCGGAGCCGCCGGAGGTCGCGAACCGTGTCAGGTTACTGCGTGCGGAGGTGTATCGGTCGGAGGATGCCAGACGTGGCGTCGGTTGCGCGGCCGGGGCGGCCGGGGCCGACGGCGCGGGCGTGCCGTCAGCGGGCGGTGTGCCATCGGCGGGCTGCGTGCCGTCGCTAGGTGGCGCTGCACCGCCGCCAGCGCCGTCATCCAACCAACTCGGCACGAGAGGCGTCGCGCCCGAAGCGCCGCCGAATGAGCTCGAAGTACCCATTATCGCGACGCTCCTTTGCGCGTGCGAAGCGCGGTCGACGCCGTCGCTTTGAGTATGGGCGACTTGGAGCCGGACCAGCGTTCCAGAAGCTTCTCGAAGCGGGCCATCGCGTTCGCCTCCTTGATGATCGCCTCCCAGCCGCCAGCGACCCACGGCCCGCATCTGTCTCCGGGCAAGGCTTCCAAGAGGTCGAGAAGATTGCCCTGGAGCGCCGGATGCGCGCGCACCAGGACACCGAGCCCGGCGACGCCGGCAGGTTCGGTGTCGAATGAATCGCCGCCGACGATCCGTCCACGAAGGGCCTCGAAGACCTGCGCGGCTTCCGCCGGCACCAGCTCTTTGAGCTCGCCTTCGAAGCCTTGCACTTGCAGCTTCGGACCGAGCAGCTTTTCGACGACGGCCGTCAAGCGCCCGAGGGCGGATGCCGCCCCGAAATAGTCTTTCCGATCTTTCGTGACGAAGAGGTACGGCCTGAGATCGAGCTTACCGATCTCGGGAGGGAGGTTCGCCCAAGCGCGGATAGCATCCGCCCCTTTCCATTCCGCGAGGTTCGGACTTTCTTTGGTCGGGATCGTCGGAGCTTTGTCTTCATCCTCCGTCTTCGATTTGGCGCGACCAGCCTTGGGCTTTTCCTTCTGCGCGCGGGCGTCAGCTTCCAGGGCGGCGAGGTCTTCGCATTTTCCTTCGGGGTGCTGAGCTGCGGTGCTCGCGATCTGATCGAACAGGCGCGACATGAAGCGTTCCGCCAACATCAGCTTGGCGAGAACGGGCAGGTTCACCTCATTGCCGAAGCCGCGCGCCGTAGCGGTCTGGTGACGGAGCAAAAGAGTGTTCAGGAAGCGCTTAATCTGTCTGGGATTGCCCTGGGTGCCGCTGGCGAGGATCGGGCCGATTTGATCACTTAGAGCTAGGGCGTTCTGAACCTTCGCCGCTGCGGGTTCGCCGAGGGCGGTCTTGACCGTCTGGGCATCCAGACCCGCAGATTGCCACGGCCGTTTGAGAATCTCGCGGGCGGCACCGATCAGTTTTTGATAGGCGGAATCGTCGTCGCCTAGTTCGGCGCCGACCAGCAGCAACGTGACGTAGATCCTGGTCTCGGTCTCGCCGAGAGCCGGGATGCGGAACGGAATCTGGATGAGCTTTTCGAGATAGTTCCGCGCGTAGTCGCGCGGCCCCGTCGTGTCGGGCAACTCCGGGAAATGCTTGCGCACGGAGTATTCGATCATGGCCTCGTCGGCGGCCACAACGAAGGCGGTGCGGTTCGTGAAAACGAAGAGGCGGATCGCCTCCAAGGTCTCGATCGCGGTGTCAGGGAGGCAACGATCCAGGTCGTCGATCAACACCACCAGTTGGTCGATCCCGGCCTTGTCGAGGAGGTCGTCGAACGCCTTCCGGAAGGCGTCGATTTCTTCGGGCACGTTCTTGGACTCGCCCGGTTTGAAAAGACCTTCGACACCGTCGATAGCCTTCTCGTAGTTTTCCTTGGTCGCCAGCGTGGCGGGGTTATCGAAGATCCCTTTTAGGGTTCCGACGACCGCGCCGATCTGATCCGGCGTGGGCATGCCCGTGAACGCCGTGAATGCGAGCCCGCCGGAATGACGGGCTACCTTCAGCCAATCGATCCGACGGAAGATGTCTTTGACGGCGTCGCCGGACTTGGTGAGCAGCGGCCGTTTCTCGATCAGGCCTGTGACGATGCCCTCGATCAGGGCGATCTTCGCGTCTTCGAATCCCTGGAAGCGCCAGCCATTGAATTTGATGCAGAGGACCTTGTCGTTGGACGACAAGCTCACGTCGATCATTTCGAGAATGCTGGATTTACCCGCACCCCAATCGCCGTGAACACCTATCGTGACCGGACGGTCCGGACGCTCCCGGAGGAGTTCAACGATAGTGGTCGCGATGGCCTCATTGTTGAGGAGATCGACCCTTGTCTCGTTGTCAGTGAGTATCACCGTAAGCGCCCCCGCCAAATCTAGCCGCGATCAGAGTGCGTCCGGTTACTCGCCGTCGGGCCTCGGGCTGCTCAATCTGATCGCGGCTAGAGTGTGGCCGCAGCGCTACTTGCGCGCAAGAGCTGTGTCCTTGGCGCATCCCAGCAGACTCACCCCTGTTCCGGGTGCGGACACTCCCAAGGTCCACTATGAGTCAAAGCAGGACCTTGCCCCCGAGACACTCAGTGCATTCTCTTCATCTGAGCGCGAGCGTCTCCAGTGCGTTTGTCTGGATCTACACTGTGAGCGGTTTCCCGGGCGTCAACCAGCTCCTGCCCCTCAACGACGCAGCTTAATCGTCGTCATCAGGGCCTTCCAGCATGGGGGCTTCAAGAGCCTCGATCTCCAGCATCGAACGTCCGGCGATCCCCTGCAAATCCCCGTAAAGGCCGGCGGTAGAGTCCAGAACCGTATGCAGCTGTTGCTCGCGTTTCGACCAGCGCTTGATCGTCGCTTTGCGCTCGCTGGCAAGGTCCTCCTGCATTTCGGAAAACTTCTCGACCACGGCCTCAATGCGATGACGGAAGCGGGGGCCGGTCAGATAATCGTACATCAGCGCTGACTTGGTTTGTTGGCCTTCCCCGGCCGCGCGCACGCTGCTCATCAGGATCAGGCTTTCCCGCAATGACGTGGCCACCGGGACCGCGCATTTGGGGCCGGTGACCCACACCCCGTCCACATGACCGAAGGTCTCGATATCCTTGGGCAAGGCATGCGACACGATGAGCGCGAGATCGGCCTTAGCCGCGCGCTGATCCCCCTTGAGCTTGTTGAGCCAACCATCGCTCCAGGTCCGCGTGCGTTTGCTCTCCCAGAGAATGGCGCCGCAAACCTGTCCGGATGCGTTCACTACGCGCTGCACGACGTCCCCGCCAAACTCGCCCTTCCCGACCGGCTCAATATGGTCGAAGGGAAAACGCGCGCGGAGCGTGTCTTCCAGCATCAACTCCTGAGCCTCCCCCTGAAGCTGCTGCGACCCCTGTTCCGCCTTCTTCTTCAGCTCTTCAATCTTCTGCTGCATCGACGCGATCTGCGTATCCCGCTCCTTAACCTTGAGCGTAAGCCCCTCTTCCGCCTCAAGCTTAGCCGCTGCCCGAACCGTCTCCAGCCCCTCGTTGACCTGACGCTGCACGGTGAGGTCCGCCTCCCGAAGCTTGTCATCGAGCTCGCGCTGTTTCTTTAGCATTTCAACCTCGACCGCCTGCGACGCCTTCAGCTTTTCCTCCCTCGCCTTCAGCGTTTCAGTCAGCTCTGCCAGCTGCCGGTCCCGCGCTTCGAGATCGGTTGCGATCAGTCGTTTGGCGCGCTCAGCCTCGTCCGTCGCAATCTGCTTGCGCGCCTCGTCCATGCGCTTGGCAAGCGTCGCTTCGATATCGAGACGCTCTTGTTCGACGCTCTGTTTCGCCGACGCGACCTCAGCCTGCGCTTTCGCGACGAGCTGGTCTTTCGCAGACAGCTGCTCGGCAAAGGCTTTGCGCGTTTGCTCGACGAGGGGGCCGGCCAAGGACTCGGTGAGCTTGATGTCGGCTTGGCAGTTCGGACAGGTGATGGTTGGTTCGGTCATGGCGTTTGGCTTTCCCTCTCCTGCTCAAGATCTGCCCGGCGCGGGCCATTAACAGTTCGAATCAGCGACTAAATCGTCACTACGACAATAACGGTCGGAGCTAGCGACTGCTCGTTCCACAAAGCTGCTCGCACGGTTCGCCGTCGCGATTCCCGTCAATGCTCTCAAGACGACATTGCGTCAGATAGAACTGCGCTTCGGCGCACGACGTCATCTCCGCGCATCGCGTTTTTGAGCTGCAACTGAACGAGCCAACGTCCACCGCGGAGCTTGGCGAATTGAGCAGGCCTTGCCGTTGGGGCTGAAAAGTCGGGTCAGCCTGTTGCGCCCCTCCCACGCGTTCCCCCCGCCGCCAATCCCAAGGAGCCACGGTCTGTGCCTCTGGCATCGACCAGAGACCCATCCGTTCGCGTTTGGCTCGGGCCTCAACCTCGATCAGCGACGTGTCGATGAGATAGCGTCGAAACGCCCAAGCCGCCCCCTCCTCAACCATCGCGCGATTGACGTCTCGGCCACCGCTGAGGAGTCGCCCGACCACGCGGCCGTAGCGGTCCGTGTCGGTCTGCTGCACTAAAATCCTCTTGCCAAACACGAGCGCTGACAATGCCTGTTTGGACCGGTCTCCCCACGGCTGCCCCCTTTCTGGCGCGTCGATTTCCGCCAGCCGGACCGTGTGCTGCCGTTTCTGCTCGTCGAGTACTTTCACGGTATCGCCATCGGTAACCCCGACCACACGCGCACTGAAGACAATATCGGCAGCGATCGCCGCGCGGAGCTGGCTCTCAACAGGAGAGCCAGCTGTCGCCGCGCGATCGCAGCCCCCCAACACCCCTATGCAGAACGACGCCAGCCCGATGACCGTAACCGCTCGAAACCCCGCCGGTGTGTTTGTCGTGACCCGCACTGAACGCTCGCCCCTCGTTGAAGAATTCCAGCCGATCATCCTAGGCGAACAGCCAAACGCAACTAGGCGACGATTCTGCCCTAGCTCCTCCAAACGCTGACCGCTACAAATCTCGTTCGATTGTAGGGGGCTTCACAATGACTGATTTCGAACAGCATCCGTTCGCCGACGCAGAGTTTGCTGAGAACCCCGAACAACGGTGCCCCTGCCTGCTCCTGCTGGATACCTCTTACTCGATGACGGGTGAACCGATCCGGCAGCTCAACGAGGGGCTCCTCTCGTTCAAGCAAGAGCTGCTCGAAGATAGCCTAGCCGCCAAGCGCGTCGAGCTGGCCGTTGTCACGTTTGGCCCGGTGAACACCGTGTCCGACTTCTCGACAGTCGACGCATTCTACCCAGAGAACCTCGTGGCTTCCGGTGCGACCCCCATGGGGGAAGCGATCGCCCACGGTCTCAAGATGCTTCGCGACCGCAAGGACAGGTACAAACAAAACGGGGTAAAATACTACCGTCCTTGGGTATTCCTCATCACCGACGGCGCACCGACCGACAGCTGGCATGAGGCCAAACGGTTAGTGCACGAGGGCGAGGAAAAGAAGGAATTTATGTTCTACGCGGCGGCTGTCGAAGGCGCTGATATGACCATCCTATCCGAAATCGCTACGCGCCAACCCCTCAAGCTAAAAGGGCTAGCGTTCCGCGAGTTGTTCGCGTGGCTCTCGAGCTCGTTGAGCGCAATGTCCCGCTCGAACCCTGGCGATCAGGTTCCCCTTGAGAATCCGACAGCGCCTGACGGCTGGGCAGTGGCCGGCTAACCGTGTCGGTATGGCGTTGGGCGGCGGCCTCGACTATCGGCACGTCGCATCTAAGGACGGGATCGCCTCGGCAGGACGCGTACGGCGTGCGCCGCATGGCAGACGGCCGCATGTGCGCTGTCGTCTCCGACGGCGCCGGCAGCGCCTCATACGGCGGCCCAGGTGCTTGGATTGTTTGCCGAGAGTTCCTTGCACAAGCTCGAAGCTGGGCGGCGACTTCGCCGGGCCTTCCAGGTGATCAGGTCATCTTTGATTGGATCGATGCCATCCGTGATCGAATCTCACGGGCAGCAGAACGTCGCGGGTCTGCGCCGCGTCAATTCGCGGCGACCGTAGCGGCGGTCTTTGCGACCGACAGCGAAGCGCTGATCATTCAAGTTGGGGATAGCGTTGTCGCCGGCAGAGCAGACGGAAACTGGACAGTCCCTCTTTGGCCGGAGTCAGGCGAATACGCCTCCACAACCTACTTCGTGACCGACAGCCCGACCCCTCGCCTCAATCTGGTGCGAGAAGCTGTCAGCTTCGATGGGTTCGCCTTATTCTCAGATGGCATCGAGACGATTGCGCTCGATCATAGTGAGCAGCAGGCTCATCGGCCGTTCCTAGACCCCATGATCAAGGCGATCGACGATGCAGCAGGCAGCGGACGCCTCGCTACACTGTCAGGGCAGTTGGTCAGCTATCTAGGCAGCGACCGCGTGAATGATCGTACGGACGACGACAAGACGCTTGTCCTGCTGTCTCGTCGGCCATGACCAAGACCATTCGCGTCGGGAATACAACCTACCAGTTAGGCAAGAGGATCGGCAAAGGCGGCGAGGGCGAAGTCTACGCGGTCTCTGGCAAGCCTGATCAAGCCGCCAAGCTCTATAACGCGACGCTAGCGGGAGCGCGAGAAGAGAAGGTGCGTGCGATGGTCACGCATGCGCTCGCTCGGTCGACCGAGCTAGTCGCGTTTCCCTCTGAAATAGTGACAGATCCCAAAGGTCGCTTCCTGGGCTTTCTGATGCGGCTCGTGAGCGGATACCGCCCGCTTCACGAACTCTATAGTCCGAAGTCTCGGCGCTCCCACTTTCCAAGCGCCGACTACCGCTTCGTGGTTCGGGCAGCGGTGAACCTGGCTAACGCTGTCGGGAAGATTCACACGACCAACTGCGTCATCGGAGACTTTAATCACTCCGGCGTGCTTGTATCGAAGGACGCGACGGTGGCGCTGATCGACGCTGATAGCTTTCAGTTTTCGGCGGCAGGAAAAGCTTATCCCTGCGTCGTCGGCGTTCCCGATTTTACGCCCCCAGAGCTGCACGGCCGAAGCTTAGCAACAGTTAGTCGGACCCACGCGCACGACCGTTTTGGACTAGCCGTCGCCATCTTCCATTTACTCGCCATGGGTCGCCATCCGTATGCCGGTAGGTCGGCCGATTCTGAGCTGGGTATCGGCGAGGCGATCGCGCAGAACAAGTTCGCTTTCTCAAGAGTGCGCTCAGCGCAGACGCAGATGGTTCCGCCACCTGCGACTATCACTCTTGCGGACTTGCCTGCGCCGCTATCAGAGGCATTCGAGCGCGCATTTGGCTTGAACCCTGACGATCGTCCTGACGCTTCAACATGGGTCTCCGCGCTTAGAGGTCTCGAGACCTCGCTGAGTCATTGCAGCAAGGTCCGCTCTCACTATTATCCGAGCGCTGCCGGTCAGTGCTCTTGGTGTCGGATCGCAGAGCAATCCGGGGTCGACATGTTCCCGGAACCGCTGGGTGCAGGTCGAACCCATGCAACCGGCGGCCCCTTCGACGTTGAGCAAATCGCCGCAGCGCTTCGCCAGTTTTCCTTACCCGCGCTAGAGACGCTTCTTCCGCAATGGTCCGGTTCGATCGGCCCTGCCAGCGACCGTCTCAAACAGGCAAAGGCCTCACAGTCTGCGAACCGGCTGATCGGCGCTGGTGTCTTTGCTGCGGCCATTGCTGGCTTCTACTATCTGCCCTTCCTATTCATTCTGTGGCTCCCCGTGCTCCTGTGGGGCGGACGGATGGCGTGGACGGGCGGCAAACCTGAATCCACGACCTTCACCGCGGCCTTTGCTACAGCCGAAACCCAGGCGCTCCAGGCCGCTAAGTCTTTTCTTCAAAGGCTGGGCGCAGATGAACTCTATAGGGTTCACGAACAGGCCGACCGGGACCTGTCAGAGTATCGGGCGCTCGACACGACCCTCGCGAGCGAGCTTGCGAAACTTAAAAGCAGCAGGGAGGCACGCCAACGGACCGCCTACCTCGACCGTTTTCATCTGAGACACGCCGACATCGCCGGCATCGGCCCAGCGAAAAAGGCCACCCTCATGTCCTACGGTGTCGAGACCGCAGCAGACCTGGTAAGAACCAAGATCGTTTCAGTCCCGGGTTTTGGCGACGCGACAGCCCAGCGGTTGCTGGCCTGGCGAAGCTCATACGAGCTGCGCTTTCGGTACAATCCAGACGCCTCGGACGCCCAAGCCGAACAAGCCCTTCGTGGCAAGTTTACTGCCCGAAAGGTTGACCTTCAGCTCCGCCTCCTTTCCGCGACCTCCGCGCTGCAGGCGGGGAAGCCGCAGCTGCTGGCAAAGGCAAAACGTCCGGACCAGCGATTGTCGGAAGCTCAGAGAGAGCTCGCGCGTGCTGAGCATGAGCTTCGCGAGATCGGCGCATCAGTCCCGACTAGGCGCTCGATCCAAGGTCTTGGCACCCAACCGAGCTCATCTCGAACTGCGAGCTACGGCGCAACCACCTCCCCCGGCTCTACGACCCCGCCGACGTACGCTCGCCCGGCTCAGACGTCTTCTAGTTCGAAGAGCACGAGTAGCGGGGCCTGTCCCAAGTGTGGCTCGCGAATGGTACGCCGAACGGCTCGGCGGGGACGAAATGCGGGTGGGCAGTTCTGGGGCTGCTCGCGCTACCCCCGGTGCTACGGCACTCGGAACTAAACCAATCCGAATGGTGCGTTCGTCTTAATCTGCACTGAGTGCGACCAACGAGCGTCGCGTCGCTGAGGCTAGCCGCCCTGACGTGCCCCTGAGTTTTCATCCAGCGGCGACCAGAGTCCTTGGGTTAGTTACGCCTCGCAGCGTGGGGTGAGCAACAGGCCGGGCCGCGCAGCTTTCATC
>Ga0067045_1030297_pt1 | contig 15876 bp, 13 predicted proteins | sample TerdegcTABiofilm_FD_59184 | JGI IMG/M metagenome (GOLD analysis project Ga0067045, IMG submission 59184) | Combined Assembly of (Gp0054472, Gp0054536) Wastewater bioreactor microbial communities from Singapore -Terephthalate degrading...
CCTTGCCGCTGCTGCTTTTTCTGGGCGTGACGCTCCTTTCCCTTTGGACGCCCGCCGATCTCTGGGTCGGTTTTACCGAATGGGCCAAATGGGTCCAGCTGCTCCTCATGGCCTGGCTGGTCTACGACCGGCTTACCGACCCGGCCGCCCGCCCGACCCGCGCCCTGGGGTTTATCCTGGGCGCGCTAATGTTGACGGTATTTTTCCAGGCCGGGCTGGGGCTCTGGCAGTTCGCGTTTCAAAAGCAGGGGCTGACCTACTTCGTCATCAACGACCGCTTCTACCGCGCGTTTGGCACCTTTGAGCAGCCGAACCCTTACGGTGGCTTTATGGGGATGACGGCGGCGCTGGGCGGCGGGGTGCTGCTGGTGCTGGCAGGGGAGTGGGTGAGCGCGTCGTGGGGGCGGTGGCGCGGACGCGACGTAGCATGGCCGGCTCACACTCTGGGCTGGCTGCTGGGGGGAGCGGTCATGCTGGCGCTCTGCGGCGCGGCGCTCATCGCTTCCTGGTCGCGGGGTGCCTGGATGGGCTTGGGGGCTGCGTTGCTGGTGATGGTGGCAATGCTCCCCCGGCGGGGCTGGTGGGGGCTGGTGGGGGTGACCGCGCTTGTGGCCGGCGGGGTCGTGCTCTATCAGGCCGGCGCACTGCCGGCGGCGATTGCGTCGCGGCTCACCGGTTTCCTGGAATACACGCGCTTTGAAGATGTGCGCGGGGTGGCGATTAACGACGCCAACTTCGCCGTGCTGGAGCGGATGGCGCACTGGCAGGCCGGCCTGGCCATGTGGCGTGACCACTTCTGGTTGGGGGTGGGACTGGGTTGCTATGAACCGGCTTACCCGCGCTATGCCCTTATCAACTGGCCGCTGCCGCTGGGCCACGCGCATAACTTTTACCTTAATCTGCTGGCCGAAACCGGTGTGGTGGGATTGGCGGCCCACCTGGCACTGCTGGGCGCTTTGTTGGGGCGATTGTGGGGGGCGACCCGCCGGCTCTCCGGCCCGGAGCGCGGCCTGGCCCTGGGCCTGCTCGGCGCGTGGACGCATTTGATGGTCCATCATGGCGTGGATAATCTGCTGGTGAATAATTTACATCTCTACCTGGGCATTTTATTGGCGTTGAGCGCCTGGGTGAGCGAACGGGCCAGACGCCCTCGCCGGTTTATCGTTGTTACTTCCCCTGAATAGTATCCTCCCTTATAATTAAGGTTGAACATTCCTGTAGGGAGCTTTCTACCTGCAGGGCATCGGCAGTGAGATGAGAATGACTGCCTGACGACATGACAACCAGACTTTTTCAGTGCAAAAATGCAAAAGGAGGGAACATGGAATATCGCCCATTAGGCCGTACCGGCGTGAAAGTCAGTCCTCTTTGCCTGGGAGCCATGAATTTTGGGATGAAGACCCAGCCGGAGGCGGCTTATGCCATCATTGAGCGGGCGCTGGAGGCCGGTCTCAATTTCATTGATACGGCTAACGTCTACAGTCGCGGCGCCAGTGAAGAAATTGTGGGTGAAGCACTCCAGCGCAGCGGCCGCCGCCACCAGGTAGTGTTGGCGACCAAAGTTCATGGCCGCATGGATGATCGCGATCCCAATATGCAGGGCAACAGCCGCCGTCACCTCATCGCGCAGTGTGAGGCCAGCTTACGCCGCTTGCAAACCGATTACATTGACCTTTACCAGATCCACCGGCCGCAATCCGACATCCCCATTGACGAGACGCTGCGGGCGCTGGATGACTTGATTCGCGCCGGGAAGGTGCGTTACATCGGGACCAGCACCTTTGCCGCCTGGCAGCTGGTGGAGTCGCTGTGGGTGGCCAAGGAACTGGGGTTGAACCGCTTCGTCTGTGAGCAACCTCCCTACCATATCCTGGATCGCCAGATTGAGCAAGAACTGGTGCCCATGGCGCAGACCTACGGCCTGGCGATCATCCCCTGGAGCCCGTTGGCGGCCGGTCTGCTCACCGGAAAATATCAGCGCGGGGGCGAACCGCCTGCCGATAGTCGCCTGGCCGATCCGCGCTCGGCTGGCTGGCTGGAGGATTTCCTCACTGAGCCGGTCTACCAGGTGTTGGATGGGTTGGCGGCGCTGGTGGCTGAGAAGGGGTGCACCATGTCACAGTTTGCGCTGGCCTGGAATCTGGCCCAGCCCGGTATTACCAGCCCAATCATCGGCCCGCGCACGTTGGAACAACTGGACGACAACCTGCGGGCGTTGACTGTGACCGTCACGGCGGAGGACTGTCAGCGCGTGGACGCGTTGGTCGCCCCGAAGACGGCCGTGGCAGCTTTTTACGAAGCCGATTTTGGACCGCATCAATACCGCTGGTAGGTCCGTGCTGTCGCTGGATTGTTTTTTAGTCATCCCTCAATGGATTAAGATAAGGAGTGGATCATGCCCAGCAAACTCGGAATTCACTGTGTGATGCCGGATGGCACGATGCCGACCGTGCGCGCTTTACTGCAGGCCGGTGCCATAATGGCGACCGTCAAAGCGGTGGGCGGGATGGGTGTGCTGCAGGAGGTCAAAGCGATCAGCCCACAAACAATTACCGTTGGGCGCTTTCTCCATGGCACCGAGGGCTTCTACATGGAAGTGCCGAATTTAGAGAAAGATGATCTGCGCGCGGTGGCCCGCGAGATGATGGACCACATTTTGCCGGTCTGGGACCAGCATCGGGCGTATGTGGATTACTGGGAGGTGATCAACGAAACCGACCCTACAGGGGCTGAAGGCCACCGCCGCCTGGCCGAGTTGATGATTCACCTGATGGATTTTGCTGAACCGGAGGGCTATAAGTTAGGGCTATTCTCTTATAGCCTGGGGGTCCCGGAGTGGGATGAGTTCAAAGCCATTGTGGAGACCGGGGTCTTTGCCCGGGCCAGGACGGGGGGCCACGTACTGGCGTTGCATGAGTATGCCAAGCCGATGGATAAATGGTATGGCGAGCCACTCCCGGGGTTGCCGCGCTATCCTGACCGCGGACCGCTGGCCTTCCGCTATCGTTGGTGGTACGAGGATTTCCTCAAGCCGCGTAACGAAGTGATCCCGCTGCTCATTACTGAAGCCAACATAGACGAAGACGTACGCCCGATTTCCAATGCCGATTGGATCCGGCAGCTGGCCTGGTACGATGAAGGCCTGCGCCGAGATCCCTACGTGCTGGGCGCGCAGCTGTTCACCCTGGGGGGCGGCAGCGGCTGGGCGCATTTTGATTTTGAGCGGATGCTGCCGGAGCTGATCCAGCACATTGTGGCGCTGAAAGATACTGTGGATCCCACCTGGGCGGAGTACACCGGCACCTTGCCGCCGCCCATCCTGCAACCGCAAGGCGTGGTAGAATCACATTACCTGCTGCTGCCGCCGGGGAGTGATCGGCGTTGGTTGGCGGCCTGTGCCGGTTACTGGGAAGCTTTTCATGTCACTATAGGGACCAATTTGGACGAGGCGGCGCAAGGCCCACAACGTCCTCAGGCGGTGACGGTGGTCAATCCGCAGCAGTGGCCGCAAGACCCGGCCACCCTTGTGGCTCGGCTGGCGCCCGGCATTCGCTATGAGCCGATCAAGGCGGCGACTCCTGAAGCGTTGGCTCAACTGTTAGACCAACGGGCCATGCAAGGGAAACGCTGGGGGTGAGATAATCGCTTTGATTTAACGTTTGAGAGTCACCGGGCACTTGGGTACGACCAAGTGCCCGGTGGCTTGAGTTCAGGGCCAGCGACGTACTACGTAACCATCTGTCCCATCGGTGAGATTGACCCGCTGCATATTCAGCCAGTTGTAACTGCCCACGCGCAGCCGATATTCACCTGTGCCCGGTTCGGGGGGGAGGGTGAGGGTGAAGGTGGTAATCAAGACATCGTCCTTGTGCCATAGGCGGGTGGGAACTCCCGGGCCATCGGCCTGGCTGAGCAACGTTTCGCCCTGGAACAGATGGCTAAAAAAATGCTCATTGATCGGCGCGGTGCCCTGGTAAAGCCAGGTATAAATGACTTGTAAGGTGCTACCCGGCGCGGGCTCGCCCACTACCTCAGCGTTAAGCAAGCTGAGACCGTTCTCCCATACAGCTAAAGGGGTGGAAAGCGGTGGGCGCATTGGCGTGCACAGAAATTGCCAGGGAGGGGTGGCGGGGATTTCCAGGGCGCGGGCCTCGGTCAACGGTTGGTGGAGGAGGCGGAGGTCGTCGGGGGTAGCGGAGGGGGCTAACAGGTAACAGGTCTTTGCCGCAGGCACGATGAGCCCCTGTCCTCTGGGCGCGGTCCGCACCCGGTCACTATGTAGCCAGCTGGCGAGCCAATCAAACGGCGACCCGTCTCCATCAAAATCGGTGAGGACGATCACTTCGTCCGTGGGATTCTCAGTTAAATAGCGGTTGATGGTCAGCGCTGTGGTGTCCATCAACCAGGCACGTGTGGGCGCACCCAGCAAGTGCTGCTGCTCCAGCCGGATTCTGATGCCCCAGGCATAGGTCCACCAGAGCCCTGACAAGATCAGGACTGCCAGGATTAACTGCTTTGACCTTTGCTGTAACTGTATCCACCTGCTGGTACGGTGGTTATCCAGCCTGTGAGAGCTCCAATTGCCGATGAGCACAAATGGAGCCGGAAAGAGAAATAACAAGTAGAAATGCTGGGGGTGGACGCTGGAACGTAGAAAGAGCACTGGAACCAGCACGGACCAACCGACGGTGAAGAGCAATGGCAAGCGCCGAACGGCGTCCCGGTGCAGCTGGATGAGTGTCCCTATCATTGCCAGAGCCAACACGATGAGAATCACGGAGGAGAGGCCGGGCAGTTGGACGAGGGAATCAGCCCAGAGCGGAGAACGGGGTGTAGTGAGCACCTCTTGACCGGTCAGCAGTTCTCTGGCCAGGCGCAGCACCAGCCAGTTCCAGCTACCGGTGGAGCCCGCCTGCAACATGGCTTTAAAGTCGGCAAAATGAGTTTGCCAAAGGTAAAGGAGGTAGGGAAGCATAATGACCAGGGCGGCTCCCACGCCCGCTCCGAACCCCCGCCAGAGACTTTTCCGCCAGGCAACCCACAGGCCAAGCCCAAAGAGTAGCGCTGCCCAGGGAAGCGCCGCCAGGTGGACCTGGCCCATCAGGGTGGCACTGATCAGGCCCAACGTCAAGACCCAGGCTCGCGGGCGACCCGTGGGCACCAGCAAGAGCAAGAAGGCGGCAAAAGCAGCGGTTGCAAAGGTTGGGACCAACGATTGATACCAGATCCACCGAATGAATTCTACAATCCAGGGGTTGGTAGCGTATAAAAAAGTGGCCACCCCGGCGGCCTGCCAGCCAAAAGTGCGCCGGACGGCGCGGTAAAGCCAGGCTATTGCCAGCAAGTCCAGAATGGAAAAGAACCATTTGATGGCAATGACCCGGGGGAGCCAGAGCAGGGGCAGGGCCGCCAAATAGGGGGTAACCGCCGTTTGCATGACCCCGACTGAGGATTTGATGCCCACCAGCGGGAAACGCCGGAAGGTGGCTACGTCAATGGCGGCGGAAAGGATGGAGGATTGGTCACTTCCAATCAAGGCCTCTTCAAAGCCTGCCAGCCGCAGAAATGCTCCCAGGAGCAGGACGAATACGCCGCACCATAGAGCAAGTGAGCGTGGATGGAGTGGATCCAGCCGGGGTGGAGAAGATACATTTTTAGATGTTGAGTGCATACCAGCTCTTTATGTTGGTCGGACAACGATTGTACGGGAGCCATTATGCCACATGGCTTGAGAAAATCAACTGCCGGGTCAGGGCTTGCGCGTTCAATGTCTCCCAGTTATAATCGGATTAGCGGTATTGCTCAGGAGGCAACTTTGAATCGTCCGGTGATTGTAGTGCATGGCGGTGCCTGGTACATCCCACCCCGGTTGCACGAGGCTTATCAAGCCGGGTGCCGGCAAGCCGCGCTGGTGGGCTGGGAATGCTTGATGAACGGCGGCTCGGCGCTGGATGCGGTGGAAGCTGCCGTGAGTAGCCTGGAGAACGAGACCACCTTTGATGCCGGCCGGGGCAGCTACTTCAATGCCGCCGACGAGGTGGAGATGGACGCGATCATCATGGATGGGCGCACGCTGACTTTTGGGGCGGTGGCGGCCATTCAGCATGTCCTGAACCCGGTGCGCGTCGCGCGGTTGGTGCTGGAACGTACACCGCACCATTTCATGGTTGGTCAGGGCGCGACTGCTTTTGCCCGAGAGATGGGATTGCTGGCCGATCCGGGGGTGGCAGTTGGTAAACGAGAACTGGAGGAGGAGGAATGGACTCCGCCCGGCGACACGGTCGGGGCGGTGGCGCTAGACCTGAATGGGAGTCTGGCGGTGGCTACCTCCACCGGGGGCACGCCCAACAAACATCCGGGCCGGGTGGGCGATTCGCCCCTGGTGGGTTGCGGTGCTTACGCCGATAACCTGGCCGGCGCTGCCAGTGCGACCGGTTCTGGTGAGCATCTCATGCGGGTGGTCATCAGCAAAGCGGCTTGTGACCGGATGGCCGCCGGGATGGCGGCGCAACAGGCCGTTGAGGAGGCGATCCGCCTGCTCCAAAACCGGGTGAACGGTTACGGCGGCCTCATCGCCATTGACCGCGAGGGGCGCGTCGGGCTGGCACACAACACTCCCAACCTGACCTACGCTTACCGGCTCCCGGACCAGGAACTTGTGGTCGGGATGAGTTATGCCGGCGGGACAACCGTAACTGGGGATTAGCCATCAGGAGTCAGGGGGGCGGCGTTGTTTATAACCTGGATTTGTTCCCTGACTCCTGATTTTTAGGAGATTAACCGTGCCGGAATTCTGCCCGAAATGTGGCAACCTGGTGGCCGATGGAACAGAGCGTTGCCCGGCCTGCGGCGCACGCGTCCAGCCGCGGGTGATGGATAAAGCCACTGGCTTCACCTGGGCCGATTTCTTCAACTACAGCCTGGTTCCCATCGTGTTCGTCTTGATTGCCCTGTTGGTGCCGCTGCTGATCGGCTTGCTGTGCATTTTCTTTGCCAACCGCTGAGCGAATCTGCACCCGGCGTGATACGTGCGGCCTGACCTGGTCGCGTCACGTATGACGGGACGCAGTTCTAACTCATTCCCCGTACTTTCTTCCCCAACTGTACCAGCCGACTGGCCATAGCGTGCTCCGGAACCTGAAACATTTCGCTGAGCTGCTCCAGCGTGACCAGCGGGTTGCGCAGCGCTTTGGTCAACCAGGAGGCCGGAATCAGCAGGCAGATGGCGAAGTAACGGCTTGACTCGTTGTTGAAGGGCAATTGCACCTGAGCCCAACCTTCGGCGCCGCTGCGGCAAATCTCGCGGTAGAGGAGCCGGGCCATGGCCAGACGGTATTCGTAGCGGTGGTCGCCCAGGCCGAAAACCAGGGAGAGATCGCCAACATCCAGGCTTTGCAATCCCTCGGGGGGGTGCGCCAGGATTTGTTCCACCGGGACGGGGGGGCGGGTGCAATTGCAGCTGTCCAGCATATTTGAGGCTAATGTCTCAAGCTGCTGTCTTTGTGCGTCAGTTGGTACAGAGGTTGCCACTTAGAGTTCCTCCACCAGGAAGCGAAATTCTTCAAACGGGATCGCGGTCAGCGTTTGAGTTGAACCCATGCCCAGCGAGTGGATGATCAGTGCCACCTTGGCCGCTGTCGTCGGATCGGGGGCCTCCAGGATGTGCATGAAATCGTACTCTCCCAACAGCACATAGCTGGCGATGCGTTTCACATTGGGGCAATCTGCTCGCAACCGCTGGCACAGCTCGTCGTCCAGGGTGGCCATCGTTTTGATTTCACCCGGCGCGTGACTGGAAAGCTTGGACAACATCACAAAAATAGCCATCGTCCACCTCCTTCGTCAATAACGTGTTTGTAGTGAGGCGCTTGAGCGCCGTCTCAGCCGCGCTTGAGCGCGGCCCTGCAAGCATACTCCTCTGAAAATAACGCTCTGCGTTTGTAGTCAGGCGCTTTAGCGCCGTCTTAGCCGCGCTGAAGCGCGGCACTACGAGCCTAATTTTCATCCCACCGCTGGTGAACGCCAGTTCATGGGGAATTCCCATGAAAGCCGGATTTACAGAGGGCGCAGAATCTTGTATGCAAATCCGGAATCTGAAATCCCCAATCCGAAATTAGCTCTGGCGGGTGGGGCCATCCTGCGCGATTCCTTAAGTTCGCCCAAACTGCTGGGCCAATTGCTCAACAGAAAGCTGTAACACAGTCGGTCGCCCGTGAGGGCAGGTCCGGGGATTAAGGGTCTGTTCCAGGGCCCGGACCAGGGCGATCATTTCGTCAATAGAAAGGACCTGCCCGGCCTTGATCGCCGCCCGTTTACAAATTCGCCGGACCAGCTGCTCTTCCAACCCGGCCTGGAGGGGCGTGCGGTCTCCGTCGCTGGCGGCCAGGTCGGCCAGCAGTTCGCGCGGCGGCATGTTGCGCAGCTGCGCCGGCAGGGCTCGCACCAGAAAGGTCCCCGGCCCGAACGGCTCTATTTCCATCCCCAACGTGTGCAGTGCAGGCAATAGCGCTTCCAGGCGGGCAGCCTCGTCCAGCGGCAACGTAACGGACTCCGGTTCCAAGAGTGGTTGCGCTGCGCCTTGCCCCTGAGTCCAGGCGGCAAGCATTTGCTCGTAGAGCACCCGCTCGTGGGCAGCGTGCTGGTCAATCAAATACATCCCCTCCGGCCCTTCAGCAACAATGAACATGGTGGCGATCTGCCCCACAACTCGCAGGGGCGGCAGCGCCGGGCGCGAAGGCGCCGGGGCCGCCACCGGGCGGCTGGGGGCGGCCGGTGGGGGTGTAGGGAACGCTGCCCCGCCGGCATCCGCCGGGAGGGTGCCGGGCCAGTGAGCTGCTGCGGAGGGCGACGCTTGCTCCGCCGGTGCCTCGTCCAGCGAGAACTGGCGAGGTTGCAGGGCCGCCAGGCGCGCGCGCAGATCACCGGGCTCTGGCGCGCTAACCGGCGCTTCTGGCTCGGCTGGGGGGGCCGGTTGCCAGCTGGCGGTGGTCGGCGCCATTTCCATGACCGTGGCCCGCACGGCGCGTTGCACCAGGCGGAAGATTGCGTCGGCGTCGCGGAAGCGCACCTCCGATTTGGCCGGATGCACGTTGACGTCCACCTCCTCCGGCGGTAGCTCCACCATCACAAACGCCACCGGAAAGCGGTTCACCGGCAGCAATGTGTGGTAGGCCTGGATGATGGCGTAGGTGATCCGCAGATCCTGGATCCACCGCCCGTTGATGAAGAGCGTGATGTAGCCCCGGTCGGCGCGGTGGACGGTGGTGGGGCCGACAAAGCCGGTGACCCGGCCGGGTTGACCGGCCGTCAACTCGGGGGGGATGCTCAGCAAGCTAACCCCCAACTCCATCCCATAGACCGCAAGCAGGACCTCGCGCGCAGCGCCGTTGCCCGGCGTGGAAAGCACTGCGGTCCCGTCATGGACGACCCGGAAAGCGACCTGCGGATAGGCAATCGCGTAGCGGGTCAGAAAGGCATCCGTATGCCGGCGTTCGGTCCGTTCGCCGTGCAGAAACTTGCGGCGGGCCGGCGTGTTGTAAAAGAGCTCCTCCACCAGCAATTCGGTGCCAGGCGGACGGCCCAAGGGCGTCTGGGCTACGAGCGCACCGCCCTCCAGCCGCACGCGGATGCCGGTCTCCTCGTGCACACTGCGCGTCGTGCAGGTGACGCGGCTGACCGAGGCGATGCTGGCCAGGGCCTCGCCGCGGAAGCCTAACGTCGCAATCCGCTCCAGATCATCGGCGGTGGTCAGCTTGCTGGTGGCGTGGCGCCGGAAGGCCAGCGGGACTTCCGCCGCGGGGATACCGCTGCCGTTATCGCGGACCCGGATCAGCGCTTTGCCCCCGTCGCGAGTTTCCACTTCCACGCGCGTGGCCCCGGCGTCCAGGCTGTTTTCCACCAGCTCTTTGACGACCGAGGCCGGCCGCTCCACCACTTCACCGGCGGCAATGCGGGAGGCTACTTCTTCGGGCAACAATTGGATGCTCATGGTTTGGCATCTATTTTAACCGTATGGGGCGAAATAGCAAGGGGCACATTTCAGTTGTGAAGCAAAAGAAAAATTTATCTACTTTAACTCAAGCTGCTACCGGCTGGATTTTGACCACCGACCCCTGACGGACAGGCCACAGCCAACTTGTCGGCACGGGGGCAACCTGGGCTACTGAAAGAAGTGATTTGACAAAACGCTTGTTTAGGGGTACGATGAGGCCATCTATAAACTTTTATTTATAAAAACTTTCTTTATACATGACCTATGTTTGTTAGCCCTTCCATGGAAAGCAGCGCTCATTTGCGTTCTTTGGCGACCGAATTGCGGGCGCTGGCTTCTGTCCTGCGGCTGAAGATTCTGGCGGCGCTGGCGGACGGTGAGCACAATGTGACCGATCTGAGCCAGCAATTGCGGGTGAGCCAGCCCTTGCTCTCCTGGCATTTGAACGAGCTGCGGCTGGCGGGCTTTGTGGAAGCCGAACGCGCCGGCCGTGAGGTGCGTTACCGGCTCAACCCGGCCTTGTTTCGTCAATTGACCCAGGATTTAGAGGCCCTCTTGGGCCTGCCGGCTAATGCTACAGCAACAGCAACCATATCATCAATGGAGGTATTGGAAGAATGACGGACCGCAAGATTCGCGTAGCCATCATCGGGGTAGGGAACTGCGCCTCGGCCCTGGTTCAGGGAGTGCATTTTTATCGGGAGGCGCCTGATGATGCTTTCATCCCGGGGCTGATGCACCCCCGGCTGGGTCCCTACCACGTGCGGGACATTGAGTTCACGGCCGCGTTTGACATTGACGTCAGCAAGGTGGGGAAGGATCTGTCGGAGGCAATCTACGCGCCCCCTAACAATACTTATCAGTTTGCGCAGGTCCCGCATCTGGGTGTCCCGGTCTACCGGGGCATGACGCACGATGGTCTGGGCAAGTACCTGTCACAGGTGATCCAGAAGGCGCCCGGCCCGACTGCCGACATCGTGGGAATTCTCAAACAGACGAAAACCGACGTGGTGGTCAATTTCTTGCCCGTGGGCAGCGAGATGGCGACCAAGTGGTATGTGGAGCAGGTGCTGGATGCCGGCTGTGCTTTCGTGAACGGCATCCCCGTCTTCATTGCGCGGGAGGCCTACTGGCAGCGCCGGTTCGCCGAGCGCGGGTTGCCGGTGATCGGCGACGATGTGAAGAGCCAGGTGGGTGCAACCATCCTGCACCGCATTCTCACCCGGCTCTTTGTGGACCGCGGCGTCCGGGTGGACCGCACCTATCAGCTCAACTTCGGCGGCAACACCGATTTCCTCAATATGCTGGAGCGCGAGCGGCTGGAATCTAAGAAGATCTCCAAGACCGGCGCGGTGACCAGCCAGCTGCCCTATCCGTTGGATCCCCATGACATCCACGTTGGGCCGAGCGACTATGTGCCCTGGCTGGATGACCGCAAGTGGTGCTATCTGCGGATGGAAGGGACGACCTTCGGCAATGTGCCGCTGAACGTGGAACTGAAACTGGAGGTTTGGGATAGCCCCAACAGCGCCGGGGTGGTGATTGACGCCATTCGCTGTGCCAAGCTGGCATTGGACCGGCACCTGGCCGGCGCGCTGGTGGAACCGTCAGCTTATTTCATGAAGTCGCCGCCGGTGCAATTCACCGATGACGAGGCGCACGACAATTTGGAAGCCTATATTCACGGCGAACGGGCCGGGACTCTGCCGGCGAAATAAATCTTGTTGGCAAATTGGAGGAGGTCAGGATGGAGCGGGCTGGCGCGAAACGGTACGAGACGTTGACCGACTGGCTACGGGCCCAGGCGGGCGGGATATTGACGCCGCTGGCGCAGTGGCTGGGAAAACTTGGATTTCACCCGAACACGATCACGCTGTTGGGGTTGGGGCTGGCAGTCGCCGTGGCGGCCGTCATTGCCTCGGGCCGCTTGACGCTGGCCGGGGTATTGCTGATCCTGACTTCGTGGATGGATGCTCTGGATGGGGCCCTGGCCCGCGCCACCAATTCCAAGAGCCGCTTTGGGGCCTTTCTGGACTCCACGCTGGACCGCCTTTCTGAAGGGGCCTTGCTCTGTGGGCTGCTCGTCTGGGCGTTGCCGCGTGGCTCTATGCTGGAAGTTTACTTGATCTTTGGGGTGCTCCTGGGCTCGGTGATGGTCAGCTACACGCGGGCGCGCGCCGAAGGGGTGGGCTATCAGTGCAAGGTGGGGCTCTTTACGCGGGTGGAGCGGGTGCTGGTGTTGGCGCTGGGGCTGCTCCTGAACTGGATCCGTCCCATGCTGATCGTCATGGTGGTGCTGACCTGGATCACGGTGCTCCAACGGGTCTGGTATGTCTACCGGGAATCGCGGCAGGACCCGTAACCGATCCGGCCTGACTTAGGGCAAGGGGCGAGCTTTGAATAGCTCGCCCCTTGTGGTTGGGAACCACGGACCGCCAGCGGGGGCTGCGGTCAGATTATTGGGCAAAGAGCAGGAAATCCAGATGGGCGTACTCCACGACGCCATCCTGGAGTAGCCGCTGCGCGATCTCCCACTCCTGTCCCGCCGGGACGGCCATCAGCCAGCCGCCCTCAGGGGCCAGCTGCGCCAGCGGCTCCACGGTGTAAGCGCGGAGCGTGTCGGCCTGAGCGGCGAGGTTATGGGCGCGCAGGCCAACGATGAGCCGGCCCGGCACATAGCTCCCCGGCGGAGGTGGGGTCGTCTCTGTGGTCGCTGCCTGGAGCGTGGTCCCGCTCAGCGCGGTTGGCTTGCAGAGCGAGCTGGCGCGCGTGGTGCCGGTGATGACCGCGCCCGGCGCATCAATCCGCCCGCAACCGAAATCATTGTCGCGTCCGGCCGGCCCCAGGTCCCTGGCGTTGTCTAAGATGGCTGCCGCGACCTGTTCCGGCGTGTAGGCGGGAGAGCGCGCCCAGACGAGCGCCGCTAACCCGGCCACGAAGGGGGTAGCCATGGAGGTGCCGTCCATGGAAGCGTAGGCCGGCGAGGGCCAGTAGGTGCTGTAGATGTCATCGCCGGGGGCGGCGATGTCTACCACGGTCCCGCTGTTGGAGAACCAGGCGCGGGCGTCGCTGGAGTCGGTGGCGGCGACCGTCAACACATAAGGGCAGTTGGCCGGCACGGCCTGGTTGGCGTTGCCAGCCTCGTTGCCGGCAGCGACGATGTTCAGGACGCCGTGGTCGTAAGCATACTTCAGCGCATTGACCAGGTCGGGATAATTAACGCACTGGAGGTTGTAGACGGGGTCGCTGCCCAGGCTCATGTTAATGATTTTAGCGCCGTGGTCGGTGGCGTAGTAGAGAGCTGGGATCAGATCGTCAAAGCTGCCGTTTCCCTCTTGATTCAATACCTTGAGTGGCAGTACCGTGGCGTTCCAGCCCAGGCCGGCCACGCCGATCCCGTTGTTGGTCGCGGCCGCAGCGATGCCGGCGACATGGGTGCCGTGACCATCGTCATCCTGAGCGGTGTCGTCGTTGTTGACGTAATCCCAATCTATGTCGCTTCGCAGCTGGTCGCTGAGATCAGGATGGCCGAAGTCAGCGCCGGAATCTAACACGGCGATCAAAATCCCCTGGCCCTGAGAAGCGCCCCAGGCCAGGGGAGCATTGATCCTGGCCAACCCCCATTGGCTGCCATAAGCCGGATCGTTGGGGGTCACGGGGAGGATGGGCGGGCTGTAAGCGCGCATCACCAGCGGCAGATAGGCGCGGTAGAACGGCGCGTTGGTGACGTTCAAGACCAGGGGGATCCGTTTGGGCGTCCCGATGGTGGTCGTCGGGCTGGTCACCGTCACTGTGACCGTGCCGGTGTAGACGCGGACGGTGGCGGTGCTGAAGGTGGTCGGCGTGATCCAGAACGAGTCCGGCGTGGTGCCCAGGGTTGGGGCGAGAGTGTACCAGGCGCCGGTGCTGGCGATCAGCCAGGAGAGCAGGTCGCCGGTGCTGGTGTTCTGGGGGGTCAGCTGCGCCCGGGCCGGCAACAGGAGCCGGTCCGGGATGCTGTAGGTGAACGTGACGACATCCGGCAGACCGCCCAGGGTTGGGGTGAACGAACGGGTCAGCCGGATCGTGTCGCTGGTGACGTGGGTGTTGGTGCCGTCGGTCAGCTCGGCCCAGACGGCGTGTTCGCCGGCACTCCAGGGGAGGTCCCAGGTCAGCGTACTGGTGAACGTTTGCCAGGTGCTCCAGGCGTTATTGTCGTTGCGCAGTCGCATCTGCGGCCAGACACCCTGGCCGTAAATGTAGAGCGAGACGCGGTAATGGTCGGTGGTTGCGGCCTCGCGGTTGATCACCAGCGGGTAGAAACCGGTGCGCCGCCCGAAGTCCTGGGCCCAGTAATAACCATAGCTGCCGCCTTGATAGTAGCCGACCCCGAGTTCCCAATAGCTGGCACTGAGGATATTGTCACGGTGGCCGGCCGTGCTGCTCATCCAGGCATTCATGACGTCGGTAGGGGTGGCGTAGCCGGCGGCGATGTTTTCGCCCAACCATTGCCATCCGGTATAGTAGCTGGCGATGCGGTCGCTCCAGGCGCAAGTTTTGACTAAGGTGCCGCCGCTCCGGTCGTAGGTATCGTGGTTGAAGTAGCTATCCGCTGCCATGTCGGTGGCGTGGTAGCGGGCCGATTGGGTCAGCGCCGGCACCAGCTTGAGCGGCGGCAGGTTGCCGTTGGCCAGCCGCTCGGCGTTGACCCGTTCTACGACCTGCTGCTCGTAGCCGGTATTGCTGCTGGGGATCCCATAGACGCCGCCACAACCGGTGTAACAGGCACCCAATTCGCCACCGGGGGTGGCGGTTACCGGCAGGCCGATGGTGGGGGGGGGGGGGGGCTGGGCTACGCCGGCGGCAGCCAGGCCTAAACTCAAGCCAACCATAAGGATCAGGCTCAACCAGCGGATCTTCATCGCACACCTCCCTCCTCTGAAAATAGAAACCAGTTAAGGAGTGAGCAGAGAGCAGCAGGTAGAAGTTCCTGTTTCCTGCTCACTGCTCACATTTTCATCCCCCTGGCTGGTGAATGCCAGTTCATGGGGAATTCCCTTGAAAATAACGCTCTGCGTTTGTAGTCAGGCGCTTTAGCGCCGTCTGAAGCGCTAAAGCGCGTTACTACAAGCCAATTTTCATCCCCCTGGCTGGTGATCATGGGGAATTCCCCGGTAGGGCACTTCAGTCTGCTGCCAGGGCGAGCTAAAGTTCACGGTACGTTTGCTACGGATTGATTGACCCCTTGACTATCTTTAAAGGATCAGACAGGCGTCCCCAAAGGAAAAGAAACGATACCGTTCTTGCACGGCCTCGGCGTAGGCGCGGCGGATCAACTCTGTTCCGGCAAAGGCCATGACGAGTGCCAACAGGGTGCTGTGCGGCAGGTGAAAGTTCGTGATCATCAGATCTACGACGCGGAACTGAAAGCCGGGGGTGATGTAGAGGTCGGTGAAGCCCTCAAACGGGCTGAGCGTGCGCCAGGCACAGGTCCCCTCGGCGCAGAGCAGGCCCTGCCGGGCGGCGGTCTCTAAGATGCGGACGCTGGTGGTGCCGACCGCAACCACGCGCCCGCCCGCCAATCTGGTGCGGTTGATTTCCTCGGCGACCTCCGGGCTGAGCCGGCCCCACTCGCGGTGAATGGTGTGTGCTTCCACCTCCTCTTCGGCGATGGGGCGGAAGGTGTCCAGCCCGATGTGCAGGGTGACGAAGGCGAAACGGATCCCTTGCTCGCGCAACGCCAGCATCAACTCCGGCGTGAAGTGCAGTCCGGCCGTTGGGGCGGCGGCACTGCCGGGCTGCCGGGCATAGACGGTCTGGTAGCGTTCCGGATCCTCCAACGGGCGGTGGATGTAGGGCGGGAGCGGCGTGACGCCGAGTGTCTCCAGCCAGGGGTCTACCGGCTC
>Ga0067045_1030298_pt1 | contig 15870 bp, 13 predicted proteins | sample TerdegcTABiofilm_FD_59184 | JGI IMG/M metagenome (GOLD analysis project Ga0067045, IMG submission 59184) | Combined Assembly of (Gp0054472, Gp0054536) Wastewater bioreactor microbial communities from Singapore -Terephthalate degrading...
CGGAATTTTTAATAACCTGAACAACTCATCGCCAAAAGAATATTGAGTAGTTAAAACAATTCCTTTATCGCCGTAAATTTCGCCTATGCCCAATGTTCTGAATGAGAAAGCTTTTCCGCTGCTTTCGATATTACCAGGTAATGAATACAACATTTGATACGGCATTGTGCCTTCATTATAAAAGCCTTTTAAGAGAAAGTTAAAAATCGTAGATCGGAATGATGGAATAAATCCAGAAAGATTCATTTCGTAATAACTAAAATCGAGTTCGCTCTTTAAGGTTGAGCGATTCGAAAAAAAAGCTTTGCCGCTTAATAGAATATTTGTCTCGCCAAATGAAACTCTTCTTCGGTAATAACCGTCCTCCATGAATTTTCTGAAGTCCAAAGTAAACTCGGTTGTTAATGCATTAATACGCGCTTCATAAATTAATTTGTTGGTGCGGTATGTTTTGGATTTATTGAAAAGCGAAAAGTTGGAATTGTTGTACGCACTGTTATCTGTCCGGTTAAAGAAACCGATACCGCCGCGTAGAATCGGGAAAATATCGCCAATTATTTTTATTTCGAATCCTTTTGTGTAGTAATAATCTCTAAAATCATATTTGCCGAATAAACTCGTTAAGGTTGAAGTCATCTTGTCATATTTAACAGATTCACCGAACAAATCTGTCAGCTTGTTGAAAGCCCGTAAGCTGAATGTTGTTGTTCTATATTCACCAAGAAAGTATCTTGCAAAAATATCAGTTTCAAATTTTTTGTCGGAAAATCCATATGAAAAATTCGAGGTAAGATTTAGTCTTCTGTCAAGTTCATTCATAACATTGAACGAAAAATTTAAGGAATGACCTTTAATGTGATTAAAACTGTATAGTCCTAATGGTCCTGATATAGAGTAATTATCAGATAGATAAAGTGTTGAAGAAAGAAGAGAAAAATTATCCCAGAAATTTCTTGGAATGGCTTCCAAACTATCAATTCGTCTGTATGCTTCAATTTCAGAAAGAGTGTTTGGTATTGATTGAATCGAGCTCCAGTAAGTTGAATCTTTTTTATCTGCATCGGGCATTACTTTTATAACAACCATATCAAAAAAATCTTTGCTAAGATTATTGTTAATCTGGTAATCGTGGAAAATTGTATTTAATTCAAAACCGAATTTTACAAGTCCGAGAAAATTTCCTTCAACAAAGATTCTGTAATCGATCGGCATAACAATATCATTTTCAAAATGAACGAATTGCTGGAAAATGTTTATTAAGGAAAACAATCCGCCCGGATTAGCTGCATTGTTAAGGTGAACATCCAGCTTTACCATATCAAACGATTTATCTTCAATAAATATTTTGCCATAGAAACCGGGGTCTGCTTTATCGATCGGTTCAAAGTAAATTTGGAATACATTTTTATCATCCATTGCAAGAGTATCTTCAATTATATAGTAATAATATTCAAGCGCATTATCGGCTATTGGACCGGTAAGCTGACGGTTGAAAAATTGAATATCGTTGGTGTAAAAATTTTGAAGTAGTCTTCCACCGGTTAGAATGTTTATAGTAGAAGGAGTATTCGCTGATTGTTTTCTGGCATAGATTTCATCTTTATAATAATTCGGTTTTTTGAAATAGCCGCGGCTTTCATTTTCGATAATTCCGGTAATTTTTAATGAACCGGTATCTTTCGTGCCGATTGAAACGCCTACACTTCTATCCGAAGTAGTAATATCTTTTGTTGTTTTTACTAATCCTTTGGTATATGCTTTAAAAACATAGGAATCAATTTTCTTCTCGCGTTCCAGTTTAGATGCAATCGCTCTACGGATAATTTCGTTTGCGGGATTTTCTCCTGGAAGGACGGTTACCTCAGGTAATTTTACTGCAATTGGTTCCAGTTTAACAAGTATCGACTTGTTGTCGCTCAATAAAATATTTAGTGTGTCGGATTTATATCCGATAAATGAAGTAATGATTGAATAATTTCCGGCTTTAAGTTTCAGCTCGAAATTACCTTCTAAATTTGCAGCCGTTCCGGTGCTTGATCCGGCAAGTCTAACATTTGCAAAACTAAGTGCTTCACCCGTAACCTTATCAATAATTTTCCCTTTTAGTGAGAATTGTTCAGCATAAACGGAAGAGATTAATGTTAAACAGAACAATAGGATTTTCATTTTACTTTCCCCCCTTAAAAATTCTGTAATTGGAATTCATTATTGACTTTCATAAAAGTGGCAAACAAAATATCTTCAAAATTTGTACCTCTATAATAACAATAGAAAATTAAATAAATAAGTAACAAAACTTTTCATTTGCTTAAATTGTTGTAGGGAAAAAGGGATTAATATGAATAAAAAAATAGTCATAACCGGTGCAACGGGATTAATCGGTAGAAAGTTGTCCGAGGAATTAATTAAGGATGGAAACCGGGTTACCGTTGTAAGTCGCTCTATTGAAAAAGCAAGTAAACTTATTCCCGGTGCGTTCAAATATATTAATTGGGATTATAAGAATGAAGCTGCTGACTTTGTAAATGGACAGGATGTAATCATTCATTTAATGGGCGAGAACATTATGTCTAAGAGGTGGACAGATGATCATAAGAAAAATGTCTTCGATAGCAGAATTAAATCTACCGAGAAAATTATTGAGGGAATTAAAAGCGCCGATTCCAAACCGTCGTTATTTATTCACTCTTCGGCAATTGGATATTACGGTAACGGAAATTATGAGGCGGATGAAACTTCGGCTAAAGGTGGTGGATTTCTTGCAGATGTAGTTGATGCCTGGGAAAAAGAGGCAGCGAAAGTTGAAGAAATAAACGTAAGAAGAGTAAGCATTCGTTTGGGAATTGTTTTAGATAAAAATGATGGTGCCTTGAAAAAAATGATTCTTCCATTCAAGTTTTTTATTGGCGGGCCGCTTGGAAGCGGCAAGCAATGGTTTCCGTGGGTAAGTATTGATGATGTAATAAGAATATTCACATTTGGTGTAGATAATCTGAATATCGCCGGAGTTATAAATGCTGTATCTCCCGGTGTAATTACGATGAATGAGTTTGCGCATGCTTTAGGTAAAGTTTTAAATCGACCTTCGCTATTTCGGGTGCCTGAATTTGTTTTAAGGATTATTCTTGGAGAAGCTGCCGATGCATTAATTAATGGAGTTAAAGTTTATCCGAAAAAACTTATAGACTACGGATATGAGTTTAAGTATGATGTTATTGAACCGGCATTAAAAAAAATGTTAAAGTAATTATTCAAACCAGGAAACTATTTCAAATGAATTTGTGCCCGGAAAGAATGGAGGACTTGCAACCATAAACCGATCATCATAACGGTACCTTTTTGTAAAACCATTTATTATAACACCACTGTTGTTAAATTGTCCTACCGGTCCTCTTGCATTTTGAATAACGCCACCTAAAAGACGAATTGCACCAGAAACTGGACGACTTTGGTAATCCTCTGCCTGGAAAGATCCGCTTTCCGAATAGATTGATGCTTGAACAATTATATTATTATTATTGGCTGCATTGTTAGTAATGAGAATATCATTCTTTGCAACAATTCCTAACATATCAGTGGAGTTTGGATTTATACGCGGATCCTGATCGTAAAAAACATCATCATCTAAATAAACATTTCCTCTGCTTGTTCCATCGGCTCCAATTGTAAACCTTCCCTTTACTCTCCCTTTGATTCTAAGGTCGGCATTTTCGGCAAAGATTACACCGTTGGGAGCAAAAGTTGAAGCTAGTACATTAGTCCATGCAGAAGTCGTATTAAAACGGTATCTTAAACTATCGCCTCTAAATTCTAAGTAAACTGTATTTTGATTTTTAAATATATATCCGTTTGGTGATGCAGCAGATTTTAAGTTTGATACACCATTAGATGGAATATCTATATGCACACCTGTTTGAAACCCTCCAAGAAATTGAGGACGTGCAGTATTGCTATATTTAACAAGGCTTCCATCAAGTGTAACTTTACCCATAAATACAGGTCTGTTTGCAACACGGAGCTGACCGTTTGTATGGAGTGGACCCCAAACTGTATCTCCTGTTGTCCACCAGATATTTGCAGATTCAGTATTTGAGAAGTAAGCATATTTAGAAAATGAGCTCGGTTTAAGAACAACTTTTATTGTTGATGAAACTCCGGAATATGAACCGACAGAAACAAGCTCTTTTATTTGTTGAAATGTGTTTGTTGTTGTTAATGTAACTCTTATTGTTCCGTTATCGAAATTGTAATTCCATGTTTGATCAGAAAGAGCTCCATTCAAAAAAATTTGATTAGTAACTAAATTAATCCCGGTTGCAGCAAGATGATGGACTTTTTCGTCATTATAGTAATTAGCAAAATTTTCAACGGTAGCCGTTGACATCTGGTTAAAATTTCTTCCGGCAACCATAAAAATTAAACTAAAGCCGAGGACTAATAATAATGCACCTTTGCCGCCCATTTTAAACTCCTACCTTAGCGAAAAATTTCTGGCTGGTAATCTTACTTGACGCCAGATAACACGTTTATCTGCAGCATATTCATTACCGTATGCTGCCGGATTTTCAACAGCTATATCAATTTGAATTGCGGCTATGCCAAGTGGCGGAGCTGCCGGCATTGAAGTCATTATATCACCGTTGGCGTCAAAATATGTAAGCCTGAATTGCGTAATTCCTAAATTCGAACCTCTTGGTGTAACGCTATTAACAACCCGGTATAGTAATCGATCATTTGGATTTGGAGTTATAGAAAGTTCAAGAGTTGTTCCAAGGTAATATTTTAAAGTATCTAATATCCCATCGCCAAATGGATTGGCAGAAGTTGAAATATCAGTTATAAAATGAATTCTGTTAGAATCTGCAAGAATAATTCCTAAAGCCGGGTTCGGAAAATTATTCCAGTTAGCGCAGTAACCAATTTTTCTGAAATCATATTCCAATAGTTTAACGACCTCAACTAAATTCTGCTGGACAATTCTTTCGCCACTGAAATCATAATTATTTTTAACCGCGGCATCATTCATCCTTAGCAAAATCATTAAAAGCATTCCGCCAATTATTGTAGAACCTAATATGTCTAGTAATGCACTAAACCCCATATCTCACCTAAAGAACCAGTAACTATAAATTGTAGATAATTTAATTGTATCAGTCATTTCGGGACTAATAACACGAACAATCAACCTTTTATGCCATGTTTTCTGATTGCTGGCTGAATTTGGGTTGTTTGTTGTAACATAATCTACTCTACAAAATGTTCTGAAAATAATTGATCTATTTGTCCCTTGGAAAGCAACTGTATCTAATTTAGGATTTGTTTTAAAACAGTTATAATCATCAAAGTCGTTAAAATCTTCTGGATAGATTCTGTTCTCTCCGGTTTCAATTCCAAGAGAAGAAACATTGGTCAACAAATTGATATCAGTAATCGCAGTAGTATCAGTATTATGATCAAACGCTTTTCCTGTTGCCTTCTCAATCATTGATGTAGCAAGTGAAGTTGCTAAAATTCCGTACCTGTTATCAATCATTGTTGCATTTGTAGACATCAATCCTCTGTTGGTTGTAAGAATAACCATTGTTAATAGGAAAATTGCTCCTATCGTAATTAGCATTTGTCCGGTATTCATATTTTAACCATTAAACTCTGACCGAAGATAAAAAAATTAGCCGGTTTTTTCTATTCAAATTTTGTGCTATAAATCAGACTTTGTTTCTGAGCAAAACTCTTCTTTTTCTTTTAGCCGCGTTTAGAGGTGTAACCTTGACATGTAAAAAGGTAATAATTCGGTCGATTGCCAATGAAAAGAGTAAATTTTAGGTCAAAGTTATTATATTGTGAATGCACTTTTAATTCTTGTCAAAATAATGGATCCGATCAATCTTATAACAGCCATAATTCTATTTGTATCAATAACAGCCAATTGGGGCGGGGCTAAAAGAGGGTTGAAAACCTCTATAACTAAGGTTATTGATAAACCGGACACGTTCTTGCAAAAAATCCCGCCTAATATTTCAGCATTAATACTAATTCTTATCATAATAGGAATATTCGGTATTGGGACTTTGCAAATAGAGAATGATAACAGTGTAATAAGAATTATTGGCTTGGGATTATTTGCAATCTTTTCCTGGTTACAGGTAACGGCGTATCGGTCGCTTGGTAATTCTTATGCGCCGGATATTGTAATTCTTAAAGATCATCATTTGCATACTACGGGAGTTTACCGATTTATCAGACACCCGCAGTATCTCGGACAGATATTAAGCGATCTTGGCGCAGGAATAGCTCTGTTAAGTTATCTTGTAGTTCCATTAGTTTTATTTGTTGAACTTCCTTTGTTTTTAATGCGTGCTTCTGCAGAAGAAAAAATCTTAAATAAACATTTTAAGGAAGAATATACTGCCTACAAAAAAAGAAGCGGTTTTATTTTGCCTTTCATTGGTTAATTAATATGAAAATTCGTCCGGCATATATTTTCTTTTTGATTATAGCATTATCATATTCAATTAATGCTCAGAGATTATTGAAGATAACCGTTGATAATAATGGATCCGAAACAACTCTTTCTTATGTGTCCCGTAACGGATTTACATTTGTATCCGGCAAAGAATTAGCAGCGTTACTATCAGCCAACACTTTTTACAATGAAGATGCAGCAAAGCTCGAAGTAAAATTTCCGAACTATAATGTTAAGCTTACTGCCAAGAACCAGTTTTTAATTATTACTAACCGTTCAGATAACACCACGTCGATTTATCAACTGCCAATTTCAACGCTACTGGTTGGGAATGATATTTTTATTCCCCTTAAATATTGTGAAACCTATTTTAGTCTGGCATTTGGCAAAAAAATATTTTTTGATAACAGCACAAAAAATTTGAAAATAACAAATGAACCATATTTACAAGATCAATTTTACAGCGTTAATGTTGCAGAAAATAATATCCCCGATACAAAAAGAAACGAAACTGTAACCAAAACTGATGTCAGAAATAACAAATCTAATTATGATGTATATGCACTTGTCATTGAAGAAAAGTCGAATGGTACGTTAATCCGAATTAAAACCTCGCGTAAAATTAATATTCCGCGACACTCCATTAACAATAAAACTTTATTCGTATTCTTTCCTGGAATATCGGTTGCACCTGAAATTATTAGTGGAATTAAAAGTGCCGGACTGGTTAAAAGTGTTAGAAGGGTAGCGGTATCGCAAAAGAATTATCAATTAGAGTTTATGCTTGATGAAGGATTTTCAACTTCGGAAGCATTTATTGATAATGAAAGTAATGATATAATGATTACCATTCACAATAAATTATTTACAAACAGAAGCACTACAGAAGTTGATAATAAATCCAAATGGATATTCGACACAATAGTTATAGATGCCGGACACGGCGGCAAAGATCCCGGTGCAATTGGTGTTACAGGAGTAAAAGAAAAAGATGTTAATCTTAAAATTGCTCTCAAATTAGGAAGTATAATCGAAAAAGAATTACCGGGAGTTAAAGTTGTTTATACTCGTAAAACTGATCAATTTGTTGAATTGTACAGAAGAGGCAAAATAGCAAACGAAGCCGGCGGAAAATTATTTATTTCTATTCATTGTAATTCCACGCTCAAGAAAGATGTTGGACATCGCGGATTCGAAGTATATTTGCTGCGCCCGGGTAAAACTCAGGATGCAATTGAAATTGCCGAGTTTGAAAACAGCGTTATTAAATTAGAAGATAATCCTGACCGCTATCAAAAATTAACAGATGAGAATTTTATACTTGTAAGTATGGCTCATTCCCAATATATGCGCTACTCCGAAAGATTTTCGGATTTACTTAATCAGGAATGGAAAAAAGGTGTAGAGATTCCATCACTTGGTATTAAACAAGCCGGCTTCTATGTGCTGGTTGGCGCTTCGATGCCGGGAGTATTAATTGAAACAGGATTTTTATCGAACAGAAAGGACGAAGCTTATCTCAACAGTTCTAATGGTCAAATGGAAATTGCCCGCACAATTTTTAACTCGGTTAGAAATTATAAAGAATATTATGATAAAGAAGTTTTTGAAGGTGTTGGTAACTGATACATGGTGTTTTTCAAACATTTTCTTCCCATTTAATATTCGGCTTCTGGGGAAAAAGAGGGTATAATTTGTTATTGAGGTTCATTCGGTTTAATTTTGTTTCGCAAAAATTTAGAAAGGTGATAAATAATGACTAATGCTCAAAAATGGATGTCGGCTTTTCTTGTTCTGTTCTTAGTGTTTTTTATCCTTGGACGTATTACAAAAAAAGAAGAAGTGATTACTCATCCAACAACAGAAAATTATCAGGGTCAGGCATCTCAGCAAACCGAGACTGAACTAGACGGATTTACATTAATTAAGCAAAGTGGTTGTATTACATGTCACGGACAGAATTTGGAAGGAACAAATATGGCTCCGGCAATAACCGGTTTAAGTGAATTCTGGTCGAGAGATAAATTAATAAACTATCTTCGTAATCCTTCGGCTTATAGCGGTGATAAAAGATTTAAGGAATATAAACTGAAGTATAAAAATATTGTTATGCCTTCTTATGGAAATCTTGATGTAAAAGATTTGGGTAAGATGGCAGATTATCTATTAACAAAATAATTTTAATAGAAAGTTGAGTTAATAAAAAAGCCCCGGTTATGGGGCTTTTTTATTTTCTAAAAGAGATTAAAGGACTAAGCTTTTCCGCCACTGCCAAGAACATTTACAATTTTATGTTTGTAAAGTTCTTTCAAAGAATCTCTTGCCGGACCCAAATATTTTCTTGGATCGAATTCAGCCGGATTATCTACAAATACTTTTCTGATTGCAGCAGTCATGGCAAGTCTGCCGTCGGAATCAATATTCACTTTACAGACAGCAGATGCAGCAGCTCTTCTTAATTGATCTTCCGGAATTCCAACAGCATCTTTAAGCTTACCGCCGTTACTATTTATTATCTTAACTAATTCAGCCGGTACTGATGAGGCACCATGCAGTACAATTGGAAAACCGGGAATTCTTTTTTCGACTTCTTCAAGAATATCAAAACGGAGCGGGGGAGGAACTAAAATTCCGTCTGCATTTCTTGTACATTGAGCCGGTGTAAATTTATTTGCTCCATGTGATGTTCCGATTGATATTGCAAGAGAATCCACGCCGGTTTTCTTTACAAAGTCTTCTACTTCTTCCGGTTTTGTATAATGTGTAACTTCGCTTGAAACTTCATCTTCGATACCGGCAAGAACTCCAAGCTCGCCTTCGACTGACACATCGTATTTATGTGCATATTCAACTACCTGTGCGGTTAGTTCAACATTTTTTTCGTATGGATGATGAGAGCCATCAATCATAACAGATGAAAATCCTGATTCAACACAGGACTTACATAGTTCGAAAGTATCGCCATGATCTAAATGCAAAACAATTGGAATTGCATAACCAAGTTCGTTTGCATAATCAACTGCACCTTTGGCAAGATGTTTTAACAATGTTTGATTTGCATATTTTCTTGCACCGCTTGATACCTGTAGAATTACCGGCGATTTTGTTTCTACGCAAGCACCGATAATTGCCTGAAGCTGTTCAAGATTATTAAAATTGAAAGCGGGAATAGCATATCCGCCTTTTACTGCTTTTGCAAACAACTCTTTTGAATTTACGAGTCCAAGTTCTTTGTAACTTAACATAACCTTCACCGAAATTTGTTTAAGAAAATTTATAAATATTTTTTTTAGAAATATGCTACTACACCTACATGAAATGTCATTAAATCTGTTTTAGATTTTTTAGGAAAATATAAAACTCTGCCGCCGACAACACGCACATCATTTTCAGTAAGATATTGTGCTTCAGTTCCATAAACGTATCGTGCTTTAAGATCGAGATAAAGATCTTTTACTTCTCCAAGATCTCTTGAAATAAGAAGTAATAAACCGGCACCGGCGCCATAACTCCATGTAAAATCATCCCAGTTTGTTGATTCGGCAAATGTAAGCTGTGTGCTTGTGCTTTTTACTTCCGATGTTGTAAAAATATAAGCACCACCTATTAATCCTTCGATGTAAGGTCTAACCGTTCCCATAAAAGGAGAGACCTGAAGTAATAAATGAAAATTAGCAAGATTATTTGTTCTGTTAACTTCAACTGTTACATCGGGAATGAACTCGCTTAATGGTCTTCGTTCGGAAACTTCACCATAAACCATATAGCCGATATTTAGTCCAACCGTAAAAGGTCTTTCAATGCTTGGCGACCAGAGTGTTCCGTGGAATTGTAATCCATAACCGAGACGATCTACATTTGTTCTGAAATCACCTTGTGGTGAACCGATCATTATACTTCCGCCAACTGTTTGTGCGTTGATGGTGATGGTAATTAATATTAATGATATGAAAACACCTAACAACTTTTTCATTTTATCCTCGATTTAAGATGTAATTACAAAAGAAGTAAAATTGGTTTTTCAAATATAGTAATTTTTTTATACCCCCAGGATTTCCCTCCGGTTAAAAAGTTACCTCTTTCTTGTAGGATTCCTGAAGTAAATGGTTGAATTTTTCGAAGGAGATTTCTATGGCACCAAACATTTTTAAATGTTCTGTCTGATATTGAACATCGAGTAAAATAAAATTTTTTTCATTCAGTCTTTCAATTAATTTAATTAGGGCACATTTGGAAGCTTGCGAAACCCTTGAAAACATTGACTCACCGAAGAATGCCCCTTTGTAGGTTACTCCGTAAAGTCCCCCTACAAGTTTACCATTAAGCATTACTTCAACGGAGTGCAGATGACCTAATGATAATAATCCTTTGTATGCATCTATTAGTTCTTTAGTAATCCATGTTGACTCGCGGTTACTGCATTCCTCAATAACTTTGATAGTTTGTGTATCGTATTGAAATTGAAAATCTGTTTCGGATAAAATTTTTTTTAATGATCTGGGGATATTAAAATTTTGGAGAGGAATAACAGTTCTTATTTCCGGCATGTACCAATTAATTTCACCTTTCTCATCAGCCATGGGGAATGCGCCGCGCGAATAAAGAAAAATCATATTTTCCGGTTTTAATAGATCTTTCTTGCTTGAATAAGTTGCATCAGTCATGGGAATGGACTTCAAATTTTATTATGTCGTATCCTTTCTTTGTTTCGAATCCAGCTAAAAGAACTCCGATCAATACAGAAATCATTCCGAGCAGAAATGTAATTATGATGAAGTAATTCAGTTTAAATAATGGTAGAACGGAGGAAACACCAATAAGAATTGAAGTGATAACAAATAGTGCAACAGCTATTGCGTAACTAATAACAGAATTTCTAACAAGTTTTACACGGTAAACAAGAAAAGAAATTTGTTTCGATATACTTTCGAGCCGGATATTTTCATCTAACGATGGAGGTTTTTCACCTACCTTTATAAGCATTCTTCTCTTTTCTTCATTAAGAAGCCGGATTCGATTTACAACCAGCGAGTAACGGTTATTCATCCCAAGTAAAAGTAATCCGCATGCACTTATCATTATAGCCGGCGCCAGCATCAATTGAATAATGCTAACTGCATTAAGTTGACCCGAAAATAAATTTTCCATTTTTATTTTGAATAAATGTAGTTGTGTAATACTTCTATAGTTTCCTGTTGAACTTTTAAATCAATTTCAAGTAAATCTCTAATGGATAATATTCCAACAAGTTTTTCTTCCTCAATAATTAGAATATGTCTTATATTTTTATCTTTCATTTTCTTAAGGCATTCCTGATGGGATTCATTAATGTTAGCAATTACCAAATCCTTAGTCATTACTGAATCGACAACAGTAGTACTCAAATCCATATTTTTTGAAATTACGCGGCGGACAAGATCCCTTTCTGAAAAAACCCCTAAAAGTTTTCCTTCGCTATCAAGAACCGGAACTAATCCTATATTGTGCTCTGCCATGTAATTAACAACATCTATTATTTTTGAACCGCTGTTTACTGTAAAGATATTTTTGGAAGTGCACATTTCTTTTAATGACTTCATTGAACCTCCTTTAATAAAAAATGATAGTTCGGGAATAATGTTAAGTTTTAGTGAGGATTAATTCAAGTAAAAAATTAATTAAATCGGATTACTCGGTTGGAAATTTTAAGATTACGAAGAGTCGTGTTGATAAACTATTTATTCAATTTCATTGCTTTATTAATCAATAACCTCAGTTCATTTATTTTGATTGGCTTCGACAGTACAAAATCGATTTTATGAGAAGTCCTTTCGTCATCATCAAACTGATTACCCCAGCCGGTCAGTGCAGCTATTTTAACTTTGCCTCCGAATCTTTCGTTTATTTTGTCTGCAAGCTGCCAGCCATTCATTCTTGGCATACCAATATCGGTAATCACAAGGTCGAACTCATTCTGGTCAAGTTGATCCAGTGCTTCCTGTCCGCTTGATACCAATGTTCCTTGATGTCCGAGTGCATCAATTAAATCTTTTGCAATTTCCTGAATCATCGGTTCATCATCTACCCATAATATTTTTGCAGTTCCGGTAAATTCCTCTACAGCAATTTTTTCCTGGTTAACAATTTTTTCTTTTGGTAATGGTAGAAATATTTCGATTGTTGTTCCTTTGCCCGGTGCTGTGTCTATTATCTTCAATTCGCCTTTGTGTTCTTTAATTATAGAGTAAGCGCCGCTCATTCCAAGTCCCCTACCAATTTCGAATCCCTTGGTAGTAAAAAATGGCTGGAACACTCTTGTCTTTGTTTCTTCGTCCATTCCTATTCCGCTATCTGTAATTTGAACATAAGCACCGTTTTGGTAAAGACCGGTTTCAAAATAAAGTTTTCCGCCTTCGGGCATTGCTTCTATGCTATTCTTAACAAGATTGTATAGAACCGAACGGAGTTCACCTTCATTTCCATATACCGACGGCATTTCGGAATATTTTGTTTGTATAGAAATTTCAGAACCTTTCTCTTCCTGTCTGTCTTTCCAGAGGGGTCTTGATTGAACAATTACATCCTCAACGATTTTATTCAGACTGACCTTTTCGTACCTTGTTCTATGTTGCTTTTTGCCGGAGAATCTTTGGAGCAACTGAACTCTTGAAGAAGCATCCGTTGCAGATGTTTTAATTGTTTCTAAATACTTTTTTGTTTGATGTGAAATATTTTTATCGAGCAAGGCGATTTCCAGGTTACTAAAAATTATCTGGAGCGAGTTATTGAAATCATGCGCAACAGCACTTGCCATTTCTCCAATTGCACTAAGCCGCTGACTTTGAATAACAGCAGATTCAGCCATTTTACGTTCACTAACATCGTGTGCAATTCCTATCAAGGAATCTACTTTACCTTCCTGATTAAATTGTGGAGTAAAACTTGAAACATGCCATTTCCATTCGCCGTTATTGTGTTTTACGCGATATTCAAAGTAAACATTGCTGCGATCAGGTTCTTCAAATGAATTTAGAAGTTTTGTAAAGCCATTAATATCTTCAAGATGAATAAAATCAATAAATGATTTGCCAATTACCTCGTCAGCATCGTGACCTAAAATTCCTTTCCAGTTGGGAGAAACGTAAGTAAATAAACCCTCTTTAGTAATCGAAAAAATGATATCGTTTGCTTTTTCTACAAGAGTTCGGAATTTCTTTTCGCTTGTTGCTAACTGCTCAGTTCTGGCCTTAACCTGTGATTCAAGATTTGTATTTAATTCCTGGAGTTCAATTTTATTTTGATTAAGCTGATTTGTGAGGAAGAAATTTTTTCTATTAAAATATTCAATGTAATAAGCCGCAAACATGCTTATCAAATTTGCAGAAATATAAAAGAAGCTATATGCAATTATTAATTCTCTCGGAATTGAAGAGAACCAGACTGCAGCACATACAAAAATTAACAGTGTAATCCAGCCGGCAACTGTAGCATAAATAAAACGTAGTTTCACAAAGAAATACCCGGCTGAAAATACAAGCATTAATCCGGCATAGTAAGTTAAATTATCAGGCATTCTAACAATCATTAGAATTATGCCGGTGCCTCCTAAAATAAATGAAAAGAAAAGGAGTATCTGCCAGATTTTTTTGAAAAACTTAAAAAAAGAAAGACCGAACACAATTAAAAGGTATGGAATTACAAACACGAAGCGAATTATAAATAAATATTCCTTTTGTGCTGGTGCAACTGTTACATCAAGAAGAGCAAAAAATCCATAAAGAAATGTTACAAGAATTAATGCAACTCTAAAAACGATTAGTGAATCCTGGAAATAATATTGTTGATATGCTTTCTCTTTGCTATCCTTAAATGATAAAGTAAACTTATTAATCCTCATATCGCGGAAATGATTTTTTTCGCTATTCATCACTCACCGATTGTAATTATCTTCTACAACTCTTTGTTTTATGAATAATATTTGGTTGAACCGTAATTCATCCTACCGATTACAATTTCAAAATAATTTTTGTCGGCAGATTAATATCCCACTAAAGCATAATAGGGTTCAACTTATTTCTTATTATTATTATCGGGAATAATATTGATTATTCAAGTCATTTTGCTTGAGTAAACGCACGATGTAATTGACTAAAATGACATACGGTCGGTATTTAATTATATGTAAATTGAAAAAGCCTTCCCCCCACGAAAAAGCTTAATCGAGTTTTGGATGCTTCTTATGATGATCCGTTGCATCTTGGTAAGCTTTGGCAACAGCTATTATAGTCCCTTCGTCAAAAAGTTTTCCGATGAAGGTAAAACTGGTTGGCGTTCCTCTTTCGGAGAAACCGTTAGGAACAACAACACAGGGATGACCTGTAAGGTTTGTGATAAGTAAATTACTTCCTACCCACGAAGGAGAAATGTAGAGGTCAACTTTATCAAATATTTTTTGCATTTCCTGAATAAGTGTAAACCGGACTCTATTTGCATTAATGTATTCAACAGCAGGAATAAAGCGAGATGAACGGAAAACATTTGGCCATGCATTTTTAACCTGACGAACAAGTAGATCGTCTCTGTTACTTCGTGTTAGTTCATCGAATGCTGCTGCGGCTTCGGCAGATAAGACAAATGATATGTCGTTAACAGGTAAGTCCGGAAGTTCAATCGGAATTAATTGAACGCCAAGCTCCTGTAACTTTTTAAGAGCGAGCGAATCGTTATCGTGGAAAGGATATTTCCTTGCAAAATCATTTTTAAGGTAACCGATTTTTAATTTTTTGAAATCGACTTTTGGTGAGTAATTGAAAGCAGCATCATATAAAGTCTGATCAATGCCATCAGAACCGTAAATTGCATTGAATACAATTGCAAGATCTTCAGTGTTTCTGCATAATGTACCAATTTTATCCATGGTCCAGCTAAGTGCCATCGCGCCCGTTCTGCTTACTCGTCCGTATGTTGGTCTTAATCCTGTAACTCCGCATACAGTAGAAGGTGAAACAATAGAACCCCAGGTTTCTGTTCCGATTGCAAAGGGAATTAAACCGGCGCTAACAGCAGATGCAGAGCCGGCTGAAGAACCGCTTGATCCACGTGTAGTGTCCCACGGATTGCGCGTCATTCCACCGAACCATACATCACCCCAAGCAAGAGCTCCCATTGTAAATTTTGCAGTAAGAACTGCACCGGCTTCGTTAAGTTTTTTGATTACGGTGGCGTCTTCATCAATCACCTGATCTTTGTAAGGAGTTGCGCCCCAGGTGGTCTTATATTTTTTAGTTGAGAGAAGATCTTTAACTCCAAAAGGAATTCCATGAAGCATTCCGCGGTATTTACCTTTGGCAATTTCTTCATCGGCTTTTTTTGCTTCTGCAAGTGCGCGTTCTTCGGTTAATGTAATAACATTGTAAAGCTTAGGGCAA
>Ga0067045_1030299_pt1 | contig 15869 bp, 11 predicted proteins | sample TerdegcTABiofilm_FD_59184 | JGI IMG/M metagenome (GOLD analysis project Ga0067045, IMG submission 59184) | Combined Assembly of (Gp0054472, Gp0054536) Wastewater bioreactor microbial communities from Singapore -Terephthalate degrading...
CGATGCCCAGGTCAAGATTCCTTCTCTTCCCGAGGGGTTGTATTATATCCGGGGAGAATGCGGAGGACAGAAAACGGGAGATATACTGGTGATAACCCGGTTGGGCATCATCACCAAGAGCGACGGGGACAAGATTCTGGTTTACGTCCAGGAGCAAAAAACTTCCAAACCTCAACCCCAGGCAAAGGTTACAATCAAGACCGGTCAGGGCAAAAAGGCTGAAATTCCCCTGGATGACAACGGCATGGGAGTTATATATACGAAGGATATACAGGGTTATAAAACGGGAGAATCCCTGACCGTGGACGCGGTTTTAAAGGACAGCTTCGCCAGGACTCCCGTATATACCGGCGGAGAAGGACAGACTTTCAGGGGATATATATTTACCGACCGACCCGTTTATCGTCCTGAGCAGAAGGTCAATATAAAAGGAATCCTTCGTTTTGATAAAAAGGGAGATTTAACCTTCGTCCGGGATACCGATGTGGAATACAAGATCACCGATCCCAACGGGGCGGAGGTCAAAAAAGGGAAACTGAAAACCGATCAGTACGGCAACGTTTCCACCGACTTCATGCTGGAGGAGGAACCACCTCTGGGAACCTACTACATCAATTTCACACTTCAGGGACAGACCGCCACAGGATATTTCAGTGTGGAGGAGTATCGCAAGCCGGAGTTCGAAATCACCGTAAAACCCGATAAGGACTGGTATGTCCAGGGGGATAAGGTTAATGTGGAGGTTCTTGCCAAATACTACTTCGGGGCTCCCGTACCCGACACCGATTTCACCTACCAGGTGGTCAGAAATTACTACTATCCCGTCTTCCGCAAGAGTTCGGGCTGGTGGATCGAGGACGAGAGATATTACGGAAGAGGCTACGGTTATTCGGATCAGGTATTCCAGGGGGCAGGCAAGACCGATAAGGAGGGAAAAGCCAAGATCTCCTTTGATGCCATGAAATGGGAATATGACGCCAACTATTCCATCGTGGTGAAAATGGTGGACAAGAGCCGTCGGGAAGTTACCGGTTCCGGCGGAGTCAAGGTTACAAAAGGAGAATTCTATTTCAACGCCGATGCCGACCGGTATTTCTGCGAAGTGGGCAAGGCGGTCAATATCACCGTCAATTCCGCCGACTACAAACAGAACCCAGTATCAACGGATTTTAATATCAAAATTATACGCCATTACTATACCCAATCAAATAGTCTGGAAAAGGAAGCCCTTTCCCAGAATCTCAAGACCGACGAAAACGGTTTGAAAGTCGTAACCTTCAAACCCGATGTGTCGGGCTACTATCAGGTGAAAATATCGGGCAAGGACAGCCGTAAAAACTCCATCACCGCAGAAACCAATTTCTATGCCAGCGCCAGAGACGATTACTACTGGTACACCTTCAGCGATATGAACGTCATGCTGGACAAGGACTACTACGATGTGGGAGACACCGCCAATATGCTGCTGGTCAATCCCCAAAAGGATACCCATGTACTGCTCACGGTGGAAGGGGAAAAGATATATCAGCAAAAAGTTATATATATGCAGGGGAACAGTTCCGTATTCAGCCTGCCCATCGAAGAGGATTTCGCCCCCAACGTCTATGTAACCATGACCTACTTCAAGGACGGATACTCCTACTACTTTAGCAAGAAGATCATAGTCCCCAAAAAGAAGTTCTTCCTGACCCTCAAAATCAAGCAGGACAAGGAAAAGTATAAACCCCGGGAAACCGCATCCTTTACCGTAACCACCCTGGATTATAAGGGAAATCCCGTCAGTTCCCAGATAACCCTGGCGGTTGCCGACGAATCGGTATTCGCCGTCATGGCCGACTCCACTCCCAATATCCAGAAGTTTTTCCTGGGAACCAGAGAAAACCGGGCTGTTACATGGACTTCCACCTACGGATACACGGGAGAGCAAAAATATCTTTACGACTACATGGATGAAGATATGTCCCCCAAGGACGGAGGGATCCGGTATAAAGGCGATATGGCCAAGGAGAAAAAAGCCGAAGCCCCTTCCGGTTCCGCCCGTTCAACTGCTGCCCCCGAAGCGGAACCGCAAATGGTTCAGCCGGAATTTGTCCGGGAATATTTCCCCGATACCTGCTACTTCAACCCGGACATCATCAGCGACCAGAACGGTAAAGCCACCGTCAACGTCCTTTTACCCGACAGCCTCACTACCTGGCGAGCCACCGCACGGGCTATTTCCGATAAAAACCAGGTGGGTGAAAATAGTTCCAAGATAATCGTAACCAAAAACCTTCTTGTCAGGTTGATTGCCCCCCGGTTCCTGACCGAAAGAGACGAATCCCTTATTACCGGAATAATTCACAACTACCTCCAGTCTCCCAAGAAAGTCCAGTCGGAGATGACGGTGGAAGGCATGAAGATGCTCTCCCAACCCAAAGTTACGGTTCAGGTTCCCAAAGACGGTTCTGAAAAGATTGATTGGAAGGTCAAGGCGGAAGATATAGGTAAGGTAAAGATGACCCTCAAGGGACTTACCGACGAAGAATCCGACGCGATGGAACTGAAAATCAATATATTACCTCACGGAACTGAAAAGTATGCAGCAGGAGCGGGCGACACCGAGGATAAAGCCGAACTGGAACTGACCCTGCCGGAACAGTCCAATCAGAATTCGGCAAGTCTCAGAATCCAGGCATCTCCCTCTATTGCGGGCGGTATGCTGTCGGCTCTGGAATATCTCATCGGCTATCCCTACGGCTGCGTGGAACAGACCATGAGTCGCTTCCTGCCCACCATTATCGTTCAGAAAACCCTGCGGGATCTGGATATTTTCGACGAGAAAATGAATCAGGAAATCCCCAAGATGGTTCAGAAAGGACTGGAAAGACTCTACAACTTCCACCACAACGACGGAGGCTGGGGCTGGTGGGAAAACGATCAGTCCCACCCCTACATGACCGCTTACGTGGTGTTCGGTCTTTCCAGGGCAAAGGCTTTAGGCTATCAGATCCGGGAAGACAAACTTCAGGCGGGAATCCAGTGGCTGTTGAATAATTATCCCAAAGAGAAGGATATTAATACAAAAGCCTATATGCTCTATTCCCTGTCAGTGGCGGGGACAGTTAAGAAGGACTGGGCAAACTCCCTCTATGACAGAAAGGAGAAACTGAACAACTACGCCAAGGCAATCCTCTGTATGACCTTAAACACCTACGGCGAAAAGGATAAGGCGATTCAAATCCTCAGCTCCCTGGAAAAGACCGCCGAAACCACCGGCACTCAAGCCTGCTGGAAAGGTATGACGGGATCTCACGGCTGGACCGACAACGAGGTCGAAACCACCGCCTACGTCCTCATGGCTTTCCTTCAGGTAGAACCGAATAACCCTATGGCGGGCAAGGCTGTCCGGTATCTGTCCATATCCCGCAAGGGAGAACAGTGGTATTCCACCAAGGATACCTCCGCCGCGATCATGGCTCTCACCGAATATGTGAAATACAGCAAGGAAATGTCCCCCGACTATTCGGGAACCATAACGGTTAACGGTAAAGATGTAAAAGACTTCACCTTCTCCAAAAAAGATGTCTCCGGCAAGGGTGTGGAACTGGTCATCCCCGGCAAGGATCTGTTAGCGGGCAAAAATAAGATCGTATTCGAGAAAAAAGGCAAGGGCAAACTCTATTATACCGCCTATCTCAAATACTACTCCACCGAGGAGAACATCAAAGCCCAGGAAGCGGGATTCAAGGTGAAACGGGAATATTTCCTGATCAACCCCAATGTGAAACCCGACTCCAAGAAATACCTCACCCCCCTGACAGGACAGGAAATTCAACTCCACAGCCAGGATCTGATCCGGGTGAAACTGACGGTAACCGGCAACTCCAACTACGAATACGTCATCATCGAGGATCCCAAACCGGCAGGTTGTGAAGTATCGGACACCATCACCGAGGATCGCTACTCGTGGCACTACTGGTACGCCCAACGGGAAGTCCGGGACGAAAAGACCGCCTTCTTCGTAACCAACTTCTATAAAGGCACTCAAACCCTGGAATATACCCTGAGAGCGGAAACTCCGGGCTACTTCCATGTGATGCCCTGCAACGTGAGCCTCATGTATATTCCCGAAATCGGCGGAATCTCCGATGAAGTCCATATAAAAATCATGGAAAAGGAAGGAAAGGCATCGGGCGTGGTCTCCCCCGACGACGACAATCCCGAGGAGACCCCCGATAATAACCCGGACAACAAAAATACCGGCAGTCAAGGAAATACCACCGTATCCGACGGCGGATTCTGGGATAACCTGTATAGTCTGGTGGAATAGCCAGGGATAACGAGCAAATACTCCACTACAGAGAAGGACTTCGGTCCTTCTTTGTTTTTGCTTTATCTGATTTTTATTTTTTGTCCTTTTCCTCCACTCTCCGAGGTTTCCGTCTTTTATAGTGAGTCTGATAAAAAATTTCCGATTGGGAATTTCACCAATTTGGCAGACCTCAAGGTCTGAACTACAGAATTTCGGAAATTCCTATTCAGAACTACTATATCTTTCCCGGTCAGTCCATTCCCTTTACTTTTTTAACGGTTAACATCATGGTATAAACTTCATCGGATTTGATATGTTCCACTCCCAGAATACGGGAGATAAGCAGGTTGGTGGACTCCTCTTTTGTGTTCCCCACACCTATAACCACCGTTTGACCGTCTTTCACCGATACGGTGGTCTGACATTCCACGAAACGGATCATATTGCGATTCTTTCCGTCATGATAATAGATACCTGGAGCGATGGAAACCACGATATGATCCTCCATGACCTGGGGACTGACAAAAAATCCCGTGGAGACCTCCTTGAAAACCACCGCCTGACCGATATATCCCCGACCGAGACAATATTGGTAAAACCACTGGGTGTAGGGGATCTGTTCTCCCATCTTGATAAAGCCATCGCTGCCGCTCATGATCATCAGTTTCATGGAGGTGGAGATGGAGGAATCGCTACCGGAGATGTTGGGTTGTGCCGCTATTACCCATCCGTTTTTGGTCTTTTTGGCTCCGGCGTAAATTCCCGTGGTGGAACTCTTTTCGTTTCCAAGAAATTTCACATTCACCACCACCTGGGGAGTGGGAACGTCGGTATCCTTGAGGATTGCTTCAATCTGTGCCAAATTTTCGGGATAATCCTTGACGATTAAGGCATTGGTTCTCTCGTCCACCACTATTTTTCCTCCCGGCGACAGGTACAGTTGAGCAACGGGAACCATACTTTCCGCCTTACAGTTGCTGATCCTGAAAACCTTGTGGGACATCTCCTGGGCGGGGATTATCTCATAGGATAGAAAAAGTATAAGCAAGATAAATAATAGAATTGAGAAAACCGGATGATTTTTTTTCATTTTAAAACCCCTCCTCGTTTCATCCTGTTTATATTATGACGGTATTTTGTTGGAGTTTATTTCCTTCAATTCCTGTTTATCCTGAGATTTTTTCCTCTTTTTCCATACAAAAACCAAACCCCGCCAACTAAGGGCGTATAAAAGGATAGTCGGAATCGGATTGTTCATATAGAATCGGGACAGTCCCTCCACCACCAGATCCAGCAGACGGACGAAGAAGGAGGCTTTTCTGCCCTCCACCGTCACAGGTTGAGGCGAAATCGAATCCGGGGTTACGGAAACCGAGGTGTAGTGGGAATATCCGTGAATCTCCGGTTTTCCCACCAGAACTCCTCCCCCGCCTCCGCTGATATAAAAAGGGATTCTTTTTGATTTATATTCATAGTGTCCGTGAATATGGGATGAAAAGACCCCCCGGACGTCATAGGCGGATATGATATCCATAAATTCCTTTTTGTGTTTTTCCCGATAGAATCCGTGCATACCCCATTTCCGGGGATCATAGGGAGGAACGTGCATGAATATGAGAACGGGTTTGCCCCTGGTTTTTTCCAGACTCTCCTTCAGGAAGTCCAGGGATTCCTTATATATATAGTCCGCCGAGGAGTCGATGAATATAAAAACATACCCCTTATATTCAAAATAATAAAAGAACGGTCCAAAATATTTCATATATAGATTCCTGCCGTCCAGACGGACATCGTGGTTTCCCACCAGAGTAAAAACCGGAACGGGAGATTTTTCCAGAACCCTCACGGCGGTTTCATACTCCTCCTCCAGACCGTAGTGAACTATATCTCCGCCGATGATTATAAAGTCCGGTTTCTTTTCAGCGGTTTCTTCCATTATTTTTTCAAATATTTCCGTTTTTTTCCCGATCTTTACCTGGGGATCTCCCATATAAAAAAAGGTGAAATCGGTTTTATCTTTACAACTCGAATCAGTAACCGAATAAATCTTTTCCTCGCCGGGATTTAAAACTATATGAGAGGCAAGGGTATTTCCGTATTCGCCGGGAGTAGGGTTTATCGGTTTAAGATCCAGACGGGGATTTGAGATTATCTCCCTTTTTGTATTACTTATTTCTATTTTCACTCTTTTAGTATGAGAACCGGTATTTTTTATTCTGAATTCTCCATCAAAGCCCAACATAACGAAAGAAACTTTTTCCTTATTTATATTTTTGATTCTCATTCCCCGGCAACGGACAAAAATTCCCTCCTCGTCCCTTATATGGAACTTTGTGTGAAAATCCTTATATACGGAAAAATCGACGAAGGGATCCGGCCCGAATACTACGAAAGTCCAGACAATATGAGATCCCCATAAAAGGAGAAGGGATATTAATATAAAATAAAAGAATGCGGTTTTTTTGTTTTTGATAATAGTATTTATAAGACACTTATTCATAGAATCATAATCGTATTTATTCAGTCCCCCCGTCATTCCGAACTTGTTTCGGAATCTGAGGCACAAGATATTGTATAGATCCTGAAACGAGTTCAGGATGACGATTTCATGCCGTTTTCCTCGAATTTGAGCGTAACTCCTGACATTCTAACCGGTATGAACTCCTTATTCTGAACTTTTATTCGGCTTGGAATGGGGGTTTGGGCAAAAAATTGCATAAGTCCCCAGTGGGTTCTATTTCAGTCCGAATCCCGCCACCGTGTAGGTTCCTTCGGGAGAAACTTCCAGAATCAGCTGGATTATCATGTCGTCGGAAGTTTTCGAGAATTGCCCTTTCCAGTAGATTACCACCAGATTCCGACTTTTTTTCTCCACAAAACCCATCCATTGGCGGGACTTATATTCTCCCACCTCCGCCTTAATCTCCTTTACCAGCTGACTAAATTTCTCCTGGGTGATATCCTGTTTCATATACTGGCCGGAGTTTTTCATGAAAGAGGCAAAGTCCTCGTTCTTGATGGCGGTGAGGATATTATCCAGAGCGGGATCGGCGACGGATTTGATGGCGGCAGTTCGGGTATCGTTCTGGGCGGATGCGGGAAGATACAGCAATAGGACAAAAATGAACCCTGCGATTAAAAGGGCAAATTTAGTTCTGCACATAAATAATCTCCTTGATTGCTTGTTATTTGGTATTTTCCGGGTAGGTATCGGCTTTTTCCTTGCAGCGTTTTTCGTCAATGGTATTGCCGATACATTTATAACCATAGGCTACTTTTAGCATACCTTTTTTGTCTTTGTTTTCTTCAGCCAGCTGTTCCGCTTGTTTAAGATATTTGGTCGCGGACGGGAAATCCGCTATTTGAATATAATAATAGGCTTGTTTGAGAATCGATTCAAAGGCGTCTTTCGCTTTAATAGTGTTGGTGGACTCAGGATAGGACTGGGCTTTTTTTGAGCATTCTTCATATTTGGAGTTTTTGCCCAATTTTTGATAGTATGTGGCTACTTCCCACATGCTGTCCTGGTTCTTGGTCTCTTCAGCTATTTTTTCAGCCTCTTTCAAATGTTGAAGAGCGTCAACTTCTTTATTCATACTTATGAAATATTTGACGTTAGCCATAGCTTTATAAAAAGCGGTGTTGACCGAAGAAGCGTTGGTCTGGGAGGAGGTTGTCGAAGGAGCCTTGGAAGAAGAAGCGGTGGATTTGCCGGAAGATGTAGAATAGGACTGGGCTTTATCCAGGCATTCCTGACATTTGACTTTTTCGTCGATCTCATAGTAAACCTGAGCCACGTCCTTCATAGCAGGGGCGTTTTTGCCGTTTTCCGCGATGGTTTCCGCTTCCCGCAGGTATTTGATAGCCTCGGTTTTTTTGTTCATGTGTACATACTGTTTTGCTTTTCCCAGAGCTACATCGAAGGTAGCCGAATCCGACGAGGAGAATGATGAAGATGCGGATGTTTTGGTCTTGGACGAGGAGGAGGGCATGTAGGAATTGGCTTTTGATTTACATTCCTCGGCGCTGGTTTTGTCTCCCAGTTGTTCATAGACCTGGGCCACTTCCAGCATAAACTTGCCCACTTTCATATCTTCCGCCCGTTTTTCAGCTATTTTAAGATATTTTATGGCATCGGTTTTTTTATTCATATTGATAAATTGCCGGGCATTGCCGATATTGGTCATATATTCGTTATATACACCGGCGTCCACCTGGACGGAGGAGGAAGAAGAGGAACCGCCCGACGAACCGCTTTTCCCCGATGAGGAGGATGAACTGCCCGACGAACCGCTTTTCCCTGATGAATAGGATTGGGATTTTTTGATGCAGTCCTCCGCCCGGTTTTTGTCTCCCAGTTGTTCATAGACCTGGGCTACTTCTTGCATGGCTTTGGCACTTTTCAGTTGTTCGGCGATATTTTCCGCTTCCCGCAGGTATTTGACCGCATCGTTTTTCTGGTTCATATATATGGATTGCTTCGCCTTACCTATTGCCTGTTCAAAGTCGGTGCTGTCATAGTCCTTGGCCTGAAGATTAAAGGACGGACAAAGAGAAAAGAAGATTAAAAGACCTATAAAAACCCCAATATTAAGATTTTTGATATAGTCAATATTATATTTTTTCATTACTTATTACCTCCCTGTTATGGATGCCCGGGATAAAAACAGTTACAAGACTTACGCTTTTTATTGCCAAAACCCGTATTTTATGCCGATTGCCAGAGATCCTGAAACGAGTTCAGGATGACGATTTCATGCCGTTTTCCTCGAATTTGAGCGTAACTCCTGAACAGTTACAAGACTTACGCTTTTTATTGCCAAAACCCGGATTTTATGCCGATTGCAACAGATCCTGAAACGAGTTCAGGATGACGATTTTCTCGACGATTTTCTCGAATTTCAGCGTCCCCCCTGAACTAAATTCCCTTTCCTGCCTTTGCCCAGCGGATATAGGGATTGGTTTTCCGTTCGAATTCCATGGTGGTGTCTTCGCCGTGTCCGGGGTAGAGGACGGTGTCACCGGGGATTATGTCGAATTTTTCTCTAAGGGTTTGTTTCATTATATTTTCGTCTCCTCCTATGTCGGTGCGTCCCATACTTCCTGCGAAGAGGGTATCGCCGGTAAGGAGGAAGCCGTCTCCCCACAGACAGACTCCTCCGGGGGTATGTCCGGGGGTGTGGATGACTTTCAGGGGATATTTATTATCGCTGAAAGTAACAATATCTCCTTCCTTTATTTCCCGGTCCCGGGGGATGTCGAACATTTCCGCGTCTTCCCGGTGGATGAGGACGGGGATATTATAGATGTTTTTAACGAATTCGTTGGCCTCGGTGTGGTCGGGGTGTCCGTGGGTGTTGACGATCATGATGGGTTTCAGTTTATTTTTTTCGATATAATTTTTTATTTCTTTTCCCGATCCTCCGGGATCCACGATAATGGTCTCTTTGGAGTCGGGGTCGGTGAGAAAGTAGGTATTTTCGGAAAAGAATCCCACCACAATAAAGTCTATTCGCAATTTCATTCAGTTATCACCGTGCTTTCATTGTATAAAAGTTTGTCTGCAGAGCGTATGAAAATCCCGGAAACCGACTTCTAACCGGCTTCCGTCCATCCCGTCGGACATCCAATTTCTGATCTCTGACTTCCAACTTCTCTTATAGACGAATATCGGGTTTAAAAATTCCGTTTGCTGTCCACCAGGAGGGTTACGGGACCGTCGTTGACCAGATGGACCTGCATCATGGCTTGAAAGACCCCTTCCTGGGTGGGGATACCCTGTTCCTGCATCTTGTCTATAAACCTGCGATAGAGGGGAATGGCTTTTTCGGGTCTGGCGGCGCTGGCGAAACTGGGGCGTCTCCCTTTCCTGCAGTCGCCGGAGAGGGTAAACTGGGAGATGATGAGGGCGGATCCCCCGGTATCCTTCAGGGAGAGGTTCATTTTATCCTCATCGTCTTTGAAGATTCTCAGGTTGGCAACCTTATCGGCCATATAGTCGGCGTCTTTTTCCCGGTCGTCCTCTTCCACTCCCAGAAGAACCAGAAGACCCGCGTCGATCTCCCCGACGGTTTTGCCATCCACTTCCACATGACTTTTTCGGACTCGTTGAATAACCGCTCGCAAGGTGCCTCCTTATGGACAAAACTAAAAAATAGCAGAATCTGTTAAAAGGATCTATTTTACAAGAAGGAGATAAATTCCTCCGTAGAGAATAACCTGGCAGGCTTCCGTGAATTTTATGTTTGACATCCGGAAGCGATTACGAAGGGAGGTTCTTTCCTTGAAAGTCTGTGTTAGATGTGGCACCCAAAATACTGATGATAAAAATTTCTGTGTCAGCTGTAAGGCAGCTCTTCCCAAGATCCCCACAGCGACCCAGGTTCCCCGGGGTCCCGATAAAGTTATGGAAAGATATAACCAGTTAAAAGAAGCGGTGGATCTTTTAAGAGAGGGAGAATGGAGCGAGGATGAGTTCGCCGATTTCATAGAAAATATCTCCAGGGTGCTGGCTCAAAAAGAACAGGAAATCAGGGAGATCGAAATCCCTGAAGAGGCTTATGACGATTTTTCCGAAGAGCTGGAAGTGGGTTTTAACGGTATAACCATGTATAATGAAGGAATAGCTCACATGATGCTCTACCTTGATGATAAAGACTTCTCTCATTTGGATGAAGGACTGGAACTGGTCTATCAGGGGAATGAAATGATTAACGATGCCATGCGCATCAATCGGGACAATCGCAGGAAACTGGAAGAAATGTATATCGATACTTCCACCATGATGTAAACCGACGGCGGAATTGAGAGAAAAAATCGAATATTCCGCTAGGTTGCCGCTGGACGGAAGCGTTTATTTTAAGAAAACAGATATTGACCCACCGCCGGAAAAAGGCCTTTCTTCGATCTATAATCGCTCTTGGAGGGCTACATCCGATAGAAATCCCCCCGACATGGGAGGATTTTTGTTTCGGTTCATTTCAAAGAAAATTTTTGTTTTTACAATGGAAGTGAAAGAAGGAGATTTTATCCGGCAGGAGAATAAAGGTTACAGTTTGATAACAATTTTGAAAAAAAGATAAAAACTTGCATACACTACGATAACGAAAGGAAGACCGTCCGTGAAAAAGAAGGGAAAATTTATCATAGCCGTCACCGCTTTTGTGGGGCTCCTCTTTACGGGGATCTGCTTCGGCTCTACTACCTATCAGGTACAGGAAAAAGACACCCTCTGGCAGATCGCCAAAAAATTCAACGTAACCATGGAAGCCATCCTCAAAACCAACCCGGACCTGGAAAATGAAAAAGATCTGAAAAACGGCCAGGTTCTGGTCATCCCCGATCCCCAGGAAGACATCATCCCCCTGGACGACAGCGGCACCAACGAGACCCATACCCTGATCCTGCACGGTTCGGGCAAACAGTATCAACCCCCCACCCAGAATGCGGCCAATGTCATGACGGTGGACGGCAAGGAAGTCAAGATTCCCACCTACGAGATCAAGAAGGCCAAGACGGCTCAGAAAAAGGAATCCACCGCCTCCGCCAAGTCGGACTATAAATATAGCAAGAAGATGTCCAGCCGTGGCACGGTTCCCGGTAACGCCATCATCAAAACCGCCCTGGGATATATGGGCGTCCCCTATGTCTTCGGCGGAACCACTCCTGCGGGTTTTGACTGCTCCGGTTTTGTCCAGTATGTGTACAAACTCAACGGCATCGATATTCCCCGCCTGGCTCACCATCAGTGTTACGCCGGTTCTCCCGTCAAAAAGAGCGAACTTCGTCCCGGAGACCTGGTCTTCTTCGAAACCTATACCGAGGGGATCTCCCATGTGGGCATCTACATGGGCAACGATAAATTCATCCATGCCTCCAGTTCCGGTTGTGTGAAGATCAGCAACCTCAGTGATGCATATTATACTGAGAGATATCGAGGAGCCGCCAGATACTACAAATGAAAGTAAATAAGTGATTTTTGAATAAAAACAAAGGACCTCCTTTGCGGAGGTCTTTTGTTTGAATCAGAACAGGGGGAATAAAAATTATTATGAAGTATAATTGTTATGAAATCATCCCGCATAAATCCGGTTTATGATAATAATATTCAGGTAAAGGTTTTCTAGTCCACTCCGTGGGGCAGTCCGCATACATATCCGAAACCCTCGTAATCATAAAGGAAACACCCGTACCCTTCCACTTCCTGATCTTCGATCTCGTCAACGGAAATTTTAACGGCTTTTTTTCTCATCTTCTTGATCTGCTCCTCGTTTAGCACATAATCTTCCAGTATGTTTTGAGGAACATCATAAAATCTTTCACCGGGTCCCTTTACAACGGTCATCTTTGTATCCTCCTGAACTGCTATTTCCGCCCGCCGTCCGCTTATGGAAATATTATAATAGATTCTTACTATTTAAGATGTGATCTCCGTCACATCCATATTTTTTATTCAGGTTCGCCGGTTTTTTTGTTATCCCTGCCGGGTATTTCCTGTTTTATCTCCTGGGGTTCCGGTCAGGGTAATTCTCTTTTCTTTTTCATGGGATGGGGGCAATCTTTTTTTCATTTCCTGTTTTCTGTGGTACAGGGCCGAAATATTGGGCGAGTTGACTCTGAAACGCCGGAATTCTCTCAGCAATTTTTCTTTTAGTATGGAAGAGGGAGTATAGATGAATCGGCGGATCATCTCTTCCTCTCTGGTACAGTCTCTGCATTGCATGAGATGTTTTATTATTTTTTCATTGATTTCTGGAGATAATTTACGGTCTGTAAAGTCCGTCAGCAGATCTTGAGTTCTTTCGCAATTCATGGCTTCTGATCGGATTTTCTCTCTGATTCTGATTATTGCACGACTATGAATTTTTTTCACAGATTCATGGGATTTACCCTCCATAACCGCAATTTCGTTTAATTTATATCCCTGTATATGGTGTAAGATAATAACTCTCTGTTCCAGGGCGGAAAGAGAATTAAGAGAGTCCACAATCTCATCCATGGGAAGGGATTCTTTCTCCCGAATATATTCTATGCCGGGGATATTCAGGATCTGTTCAGGTTCGACAATTTCCCGGCGACTCTCTTCCTTTTTTTTCTTTTGCAGAAGATCCAGGCAAAGATTTGACGCAATACCGAAAATCCACCCGGAAACCGTCCCCTTACCCTGATAGGTGTCAGCGTAGATAAAGATCCTACGGAAGGTATCGTTGAGTATTTCCTCTCCGTCATGGGGGGTAATATTCCATCGGCGGATAATCCAGTGAAGAAGTTTTTTGCCGTATATACCGAAGAGGATTTCCAGCGCCGATTCCTCTCCTCTGGATATAGCCCGGATCAGTTGGGATTCGTTATTCATGGTTTTATAATATCACAGCCCATGAAATTTGAGAAGCCGATGAATAGACCTAAAGAGGGAAAGTAAATCCTATTCACGGCTTTCCTTCTTCGGTCGTATGAAGAATTATACTTTTTTCCGTAGAGTAATTGTAGTAAATACAACACTGTCTGAAAATAGAAAAGGCAAAGAAAAGGGAGTGTGAAAACATTCACTTTCCCGGTGCGGAGGCTGTTGACGCAGTTTTCCTTCAAATAACCCGGAAAAAGAGTACTTTCACATTCTATTTCCAAAATCCATTCTGAGGTGAGTTTATGAACGCTCCGGTAGAAGAAACAAACGCAGTTAATATTGAAGCAATCATGCAAAAATACCCCAACAAAAACCGTTCCGATCTTATTCCCCTGCTTCAGGACGTCCAGGGGGTCTATGGTTATATCTCCCAGGATTCCATCATGAAGATCAGCCGACATCTCAATCTGCCCACCAGCAAGATTTACGGTGTGGCGACTTTTTATAATCAGTTTCGTCTTTCCGCCCCGGGACGGCATCTGATTCAAGTTTGCAGAGGAACCGCCTGTCATGTAAAGGGTTCTCAGAAACTCCTCACCGCCCTGGAACAGGAACTGGGCGTAAAGGCAGGACAAACCACCAGGGATCGACGTTTTACCCTGGAAATCGTAGCCTGTATGGGCGCCTGCAGTATAGCTCCGGTTATCTGTGTTGACGGCGAATATCACGGTCGTCTGAAAATCGCCGATATAGCCGGCATTCTGGAACAGTACAAATAGTAGCAAAAATCATCCGGGAGGAATTTTATGGAAAGCAATACTAATAAATCCGACCCCTCGGTCGTTGATATAAAGGAACTGCTTGGAAAAGCGGAAAACGAATTAAAGAAATCCCCGGTAAAGACCACCCTCTACCTGGGAGCGGGAACCTGCGGTCTGGCGTGCGGGGCGGGAGACGTCCTTACCACACTCCGTGAGAAGATCAAAGATGAAAACCTTGACATAGATATTATAGAAGTAGGTTGTGTGGGATTTTGCGAAGTGGAACCCATCATGGACGTCAAGATCCCAGGCAAACCCCGTATCTCTTTCTGCAGGGTAAAAAAAGACGAAGCCCTGAAAATCATCGAAAATTATATCAAAAAGAACTCCCTGGAAGGACTTCCCGTGCTTGCCCAATATCCCGAAGAAGGCATCGAACCCGTAGAAGGTATTTCCTTTATGAATGAAATCCCCTTCTTCAAAAAACAGATGAAACTGGTTCTGGAAAATTGCGGAATTATCAACCCCACCGACATCATGGAGTATATTTCCAGAGGCGGGTTTAAAAGTTTATATAAAATTCTTACCTCCTATACCCCCCAGCAGGTCATCGACGAGGTGCTGGCATCGGGTCTGAGAGGCAGAGGCGGCGGAGGATTCCCCACGGGAAAGAAATGGTCTTTCGCCTATGCCCAGAAGAAAGAACAGAAATATATTATCTGTAACGCCGACGAGGGAGACCCCGGAGCCTTCATGGACAGATCCGTTTTAGAGGGAGATCCCTACAGAGTAATAGAAGGCATGATGATCGGCGGATTCGCCATCGGCGCCAATACGGGCTACATCTACAGTCGAGCCGAATATCCCCTTGCCATCGCCCACCTGGAAACCGCCATGGCTGTGATGAAGAAACTGGGACTTTTAGGAGAGAATATTCTGGGAACCGGTTTCGACTTCACCCTCAAGATCAAAAAGGGAGCGGGAGCCTTCGTCTGCGGAGAGGAAACCGCGTTGATCGCCTCCATAGAAGGAAAAAGAGGAGCCCCCCGGTATCGTCCTCCTTATCCGGCGGTATCGGGTTTGTGGGGCTGTCCCTCGGTTATAAATAATGTGGAAACCTTTGCCAACGTGCCTACCATATTCCGTATGGGAGGATCCGAATTCGCCAAAATCGGAACCCAGGGAAGCAAGGGAACCAAGGTATTTGCCCTGTCCGGGAATGTGAAATTTAACGGACTGGTGGAAGTTCCCATGGGAATCACACTGCGGGAGATCATCTTCGATGTGGGCGGCGGAATCCCCAACGGAAAGAAATTCAAGGCGGTTCAGATAGGCGGACCCTCCGGCGGTTGTATTCCCGATCAACACCTAAACATAGCGGTTGATTACGAATCTCTCAAGACCGTAGGAGCCATGATGGGTTCCGGCGGACTGGTGGTCATGGACGAAAACACCTGCATGGTGGACG
>Ga0067045_1030300_pt1 | contig 15867 bp, 10 predicted proteins | sample TerdegcTABiofilm_FD_59184 | JGI IMG/M metagenome (GOLD analysis project Ga0067045, IMG submission 59184) | Combined Assembly of (Gp0054472, Gp0054536) Wastewater bioreactor microbial communities from Singapore -Terephthalate degrading...
CAGGCCGGTGAGCATGGCATGGTCCATGTTGTTGTAGCGGAATTGGCCGAAACGGCCGATGCAGTGCAGGTTGACGAACCCCGACAGCCAGTCCCGGACGACCGCCAGATGTTTGGCGTAGCCATAATGGTAAATGGGATAGGCCTTTTCCACCCGCAGCACCATCCCGTCCAGAACGTCGTGGGCGGGGATGAGGCCGGTCTTTTCCAGATCGGCCTTGGCTATCTCCACCAGGGTGCTGTCCGCAGCGCGCCACAGGTCGTCGCAGGTGCTGCAGAAATACTCCAGGGTCACTGCGCCTAACTGGGGCTCTGGCACCATGGCCGGGCTGAAGTTCCGGCCGATATGGAGACGCCCGGCCTGCACCTGGGGCGATTGCAAATAAACCCACTGGTCCGGCAGGTTGGGCGCCCGCCGCAGCAGCAGGTTGACGGTCACCAGGGAGCGGTAGTGCAGCTGCCAGGCCGCCTGCAACACCGGGTCGGGCGGCCGCGGATCCATATACTTGACCAGGTCGGTGATGGGCATACTGGCCACCACGTGGCCGGCCCGGACCTCCTGGCGACCCTGGGGGCCAGATACAACCACGCGGTCAATCCGGTTCAGGCGGTGTTTCAGGGCAACCACCGCCGTGCCCAACGCGAGCTGCCCGTGCTGTTTGACCCGTGCCGCCATGGCCTCATACATCTGCCCGGCGCCCAGGCGGGGATAGCGGAACCGGTCCGCCAGGCTCACAACTTTGCCGTTTTCCTGGGAGACCAGGGCGCCCATAATGGCCCGCCACAACGACAGGTTGCGGAGACGCTGCGCCGCCCAGTCAGGGCTCATAAACTCGCCCGGCACTCCCCAGACTTTGGCAGTGTAGTCATGAAAGAGGGTCTCATACAGAGCATGGCGAACTAGCCGGCCGGCGCTTGGAAGTCCTTGACACTTTGGCCAATCCGGACCGCATCGTGGCAGGCAATGCCGGTGAATTATTAGCCTGGCGGTAAATATCGTCACGCCAATATCTCGTGGTGGTTTAGCGGGAACTTGCTCAGGATGGTTTTATCATCACCGCCTTTTTAACCAGCCGGCGGCAACCACTGGCGCGGAGAAAGCTGCTATGGCCCTCGAATTAGTCGACCTGAAGATGATTCCTCTGGTGCAAGCAGCACCGGAGCACTACCTTTGGTCTTCCGACGATGCCGAAGCTGAGGTGCTCTATATCAACTTCAAAAAACCCAGCCAGACCAATGACAGCGAACTGATCGACGATAATATCATCATCAGATATGAAGGGGAAACCGTCATCGGCCTGAATATCCTCCATGCCAGTCGGCGCACCTCCAAAAAGGTTTAGACCTATCGGGTCTTGCTGAGCAATTCCTCCGAAGAAAAGCATGCCCTGCAACGGAGTGTTTTGACGCCTGATCCATGATGTCCAGCTGGGCGCTGCCAGGTGTGGCCGGTGACATCTGTAGCCCGAAAGCATAGTTCAGCCACCCGTACTCCCTTCCTCATCCCTGTTCCCTCCTCCCTCATCCCTTGCCTTTCTCCCACGCCCGGGCCACCGGCCGCCAGTCGGCTGCGATGACGACGGGATTGACTTTGAGGGGGGCGCCGCACTGCGGGCAGGGGAGTTCCGTGCCCAGGGCGGACTCGGGGATTGCGGACCAGCGGCGGCAAAGGGGGCAGCCCAGGGCCAGGGTGTCCGGTCCCCGCCAGGCGGTGACGAGGATCGGGCCGAAGGAGACTCCCTCCAGGCGCAGGCAATGCACCTGGCCGACCCCGTCGCCGGCAACGACGGTGCGGCCGTCCGGGGCCAGGGCAATGGCGATTAAAAGGGCCTCGGCCTCGACAGTGGCCAGACAGGCGCCGCTCTCCAGGTCCCAGACCTTGAGGGTGTTGTCATAGGAACCGGATACGGCCCGCCAGCCGTCCGGGCTAACGGCCACCGCATTGACCGAGTTAGTGTGGCCGCTGAGGGTGGCCAGCTCCGACCCGCTCTCCAGGTCCCACACCTTGAGGGTGTTGTCAGCGGAGCCAGACACCGCCCGGGTGCCGTCCGGGGTTACGGCCACCACATTGACAAAACTAGTGTGGCCGCGGAGGATGGCCAGCTCCGCCCCATTCTCCAGGTCCCAGACCTTTAGGGTGCGATCGTTTGAGCCGGACACGGCCCGGGTGCCGTCCGGGATCACGGCCACCACCTTAACCTCGCCAGTGTGGCTGCGGAGGATGGCCAGCTCCCGCTCGGTCTCCAGGTTCCAGACCTTCAGGGTATCGTCATCGGACCCAGATACAATCCGAGTCCCGTCTGGGGTCACGACCACCGCACTGACCGGAAAAGTGTGGCCGCGGAGGGTGGCCAGATCCGCCCCGCTCTCCAGGTCCCAGACCTTGATGGTGCGATCCTCGGAGCCGGACACGGCCCGCTGGCCGTCCGGGGTCACGGCCACCGCATTGACCAGACCATTGTGGCCGCGGAGGGTGGCCAGCTCAAAACCGCTCTGCAGGTCCCAGATCTTGAGGGTGCGATCCCAGGAGCCGGACACGGCCAATCTGCCGTCCGGGGTCACGGCCACCGCATTGACCGAGTCAGTGTGGCCGCTGAGGGTGGCAATCTCCCGGCCGTTATCCAGGTCCCAGACCTTGAGGGTGTTATCATCGGCGCCGGACACGGCCCGCCTCCCGTCCGGGGTCACGGCCACCGCATAGACCGACCAGGTGTGGCCCCGGAGGGTGGCCAGCTCCCGCCCGGTCTCCAGGTCCCAGACCTTAAGGGTGCGATCCCAGGAGCCGGACACGGCCCGTCGCCCGTCCGGGCTTGCGGCCACCGCCGAAACCGAACTAGTGTGGCCGCTGAGGGTGGCCAGCTCCGCCCCGGTCTCCAGGTCCCAGACCTTGAAGGTTTCGTCATCGGAGCCGGACACGGCCCGGGTCCCGTCAGGGGTTAGGGCCACCGCATTGACCGAACCGGTGTGGCCGTTGAGGGTGGCCAGCTCCGCCCCGGTCTCCAGGTCCCAGACCTTAAGGGTGCGATCCCAGGAGCCGGACACGGCCCGGGTGCCGTCCGGGGTTACGGCCACCGCCGAGACTCTACTGGTGTGGCCCCCGAGGGTGGCCAGCGCCGCCCCGGTCTTGAGGTCCCAGACCTTGAGGGTGTTGTCCATGGATCCGGACACGGCCCGCCGCCCGTCCGGGGTCAGTGCCACCGCAATGACCCGATCAGTGTGGCCGCGGAGGGTGCGGAGCAGGGGACCCCCGGGAGGCGTCAGGCTGGAGGTGAGGGGGCGAAGCCAGGGCCGGCCCTCCTGATTTTTCTCCTCCAGGACCTGACGGCAGAAGTCCTGGAGGACCGGCGACTCGAAGCCCAGCAGCCTTCCTAAGAGCTGGGTGGCCAGCTGCCCTTGCTCCTGGGCCAGGATGTGGGCCGACAGGCGCAGGGCCCCCTGAATACGTTGCAGGTCCTGGTCTGCGGGGAGCAGATCATAGTCGGCTATCAGGGGCGCGGGGCCCAGGGCCGCCAGCTTGGTCCGGAGCCAGGCATAATCCAGGAGCAGGCGGCGGAGGTCAGCGCACCGCCCGGCCGCGTGCAGGTGCCAGGGCAGGCGGGCGAAAAAATAGCCGTCGTCCGGGCCGCTGGGGAAGCCGGCCGGGCACAGCCGGCGGTAGGCGTCCAGCAGGCGGCTGTGGAGGGCGGGCCAGTCCGCCACTGCGGCCCGGAGAAAGTCATACTGCAGGTCATGCAGGCTCAGGCGCCGGGCCGGGCTTTCCCCCTCCAGGCGCAGCAGGGATTTGCGGTCCAGGGTGGCCAGCAGGCGGCGGCCCTGGCGTTCCTGGAGCCCGGCCGCGCTCCACAGGGTGAGCACGGCGGCCTCGGGTACCGGCGTGTCGGCGGGAAAGACCGCCAGCTCCTGGTAGCGGTCCCCGGCGCCGGGAATTTCCTTCTCCAGGGCGGCGACGCTCACCTGCAAGGCCTTGAGCACGTCCAGGTAGGGATAATTGGGGAGGCGCGCCCGGAGAAAGCCGAGATCCGCCTCCTGCAGGGCTGCGAGCAGGTCGGACCAGGGGATGCCGTCCCGCACCATGGCTCCGGACAACGCCAGGGCCAGGGGCAGGCGGCCGCATTCCCGGGCCACGGCGTCGGCCTCCGGGGGCAGGCTGGAGGCGGCCTGGCCCACCCAGTCAGCCAGCAATTGCCGGGCTTCATCCCGGCCCAGCACCTCCAGGGGACAGGCCTGGGCCCCCAGGGCGCTCACCAGCCCGGCATCCCGGGTGGTAAGGAGCAGGCGGCTGCGGGGCCCCAGGGCGTTTACCAGCGGTTCGGCGTGTCCCAGGTCCCAGACATCATCCAGCACCACCAGACAGCGGCGGTCCGCCAGCAGTCGGGGGAGACGGCTGCGGGCCCCGGGCAGGTCCAGGTAATGCTCCGGTCCATCCCCCAGGGCCCGTCCGGCCAGGGTCAGGATCTGGAGCAGAGGAGGTTCCTGGCCCAGGGTCAGCCAGAGAATGCCGTCCGGGAAGGCCCGGCGGGTATCCGCGGCCCGGGCCAAGGCCGCGGCCGAACGGTTTTACCCAGGCCCCCCATGCCCTGCAGGCCGGTAGTCTGCCCGGCCGCCGTGACAGCCACAGGGCGCTGCACATCGGCCAACACCAGCTCACTGAGGCGCGTCAGATCGGGGGCGCGTTCCAGAAAGTGGGGCGGCAGACTGGGGACTTCGGTAAGGAACTCCCCCAGCGGGGCCAGGGGCTCGGCCAGAACCCGCTCGAGTTCGGCCAGGGCCTCGGGATAGGGCCGGGACTCCCGAAAATCAACGGCGTGGAATTGGGCCAGGTCTTTGGGGATGAGATCGTAGTCCCCCAGGCGCAGCAGGGCCACCACCCCCTTGGCAAAGCGCCGGGCGTGCTGCCACTCGGCCTGGACGTAGGGCGAGGCCAGGGCCTGGGGACCGATGACCGCCCCGAGGCGCTGGCAGCGGTCCACCGCGTCCCGAATTTCCTGGAGGAAGGTCAGAGCCCGGTTGGGCATATCCACCCGGTCAAACCAGACGGTGAAGCCGTCCCGGGTGAGATCGTGATAGAGGCGCCACACAAAAGGCTCGTCATCGCCCCGGGCATAGGAGAGAAAGAGGTCTCGCATGGTCAGCTCCTTGGCATACCATACTTAGGAGTTGCTCTGCTGATACCGGGCCGCGCCGCTTATATCTCCTAATATTATAGCGCAAAAGCCGTAGAGTAATCTGCATTTTTTTGCAACTCTCGCTGGCCTGGAAACACGAAAACTCTCGCATCTGACGATTTTTGGTAAGCATCTTGCAAAAGTAGAGGGAAGGTCTCTAAGCAATCATCTTGACAAATATGGCCGAACCCGGCTTAGTGGAACAGGATGGTCCCACCTCGAAATCCACCTCGAAGGTCTCCAGCATCCAACCCGGGTTGTCCTCCCGGCCCACCTTCCGGCTCAGCGGCCGCACCTCATAGCCACGGGCGTGCAGGGCCAGGTCCAGGGCGATGGCATCGTGGTCCAAGCGGTAGCGGTTGACCTCGACGCCGGGCAGCAGGGCGCCGCCGGTGAAATGGAACAGCATCTTGGCCAAGCAGGTGCGGTGGTTGCCGTCCGCATCCACGTAGTAATCGCCGCCGTCTATCTGGAGATAGCTCATCGCCGGCAGTTTTTTCTCCGGCGCGCGGTAATAACCGGGGTTTTCTTCCAACAGCCGCAGGTTCAGGTCCATCCGTTTGCCGCGGTGCAGGAACTCCTCCCAGGTCAGCCCCTGGTAGTCGGGATGCCGGGTGCCGGCCACCCGGAAGACGTTGATCGGCACCTCGTTCTCCCAGAGCCGCTCCTTGACGAACACCTGGAGTCGCTGCCAGGCGGTCTCGTCGAAGGCCTTGATGGGCCGCCGGGCAAAATAGGGCCGCTGCTCCTCCACCAGCAACCGCACCTGGGTTGCAGTCAGTTCCGGCGCCACTGGTTGCCTCCTTTCACCGCAAACCGATGACCACGAAGAGGGTGATCAACGGGATATAAATGACCGCCTGCACGGGTTGCCACAGGGTCCCCACATTGAGCGTCTCAAAGGTCTGGATACCCAGATCCGGTTTCCGGCCGCTGTGCACCACGTCGTGGACCACCATGAGGTAGCGCAGGCGCATCTCCTGCCAATAGCCGTCCAACAACCACAGGAGCACCAGGCACAGCGGCGGCGCCAACTGCCAGAACGGCAGGCGGGCGCTGCCCACATACAAAAACAGCGGCACGCTGAAGATGGCCAACAGCCGGGCCGCGGCCGATTGCCAGCCATAGCTGCGAATCATGGACTGATAGGCGTTCGTCAGGATCAGCCGCTCCTGGGCGCCCAGGACGCCCCCGGAGTCCTCCGCAGCCTCCAGTGCTGCCCAATAGCTCTCGTCCGAAATCTCCACTCTCTTCTCCTGGTTGTTAAAATATCCGCCAGGCCCGGCCTAGGACCTGGCTGGCAGCCACCAGCCCCCAATAGCGGGAGTCATAGCTGTCCGGCAGGGTGCCCATGACGAAATAATGGCCGGGCGGGATCTCGTAGCTGGCGGCGAAATCACGGCACTCTTTCCCCAACAGGTCCAAGACCGGCCCTTCCAGGCTGAAGGACAGCACGTCGCCCTCAGGCCCCGCCACCACCCCGCGGCAGGCGGCGTCGATCTCCACCAGGTCGCCGGGCAGGCCCACCACCAGCTTGACAAACTTCTGGCCGGGCCGGTACGGCCGGGGCCGGTCGTCGGCGACGAAGGCCACCAAACCATGCCTGGCCGGCTGGCTCCCCTTTTCCACCAGATACAGGCGGCCCGGCAGGCAGGGTTTGCCCGAAGCCAGGGCCAGGCTGTAGTGGGCCATGAACCACTGCCCCACGGCCACGATCACCAGAACCACCAGCAGACATTGGGCCGCAAACAACGGCCAGGGTTTCCGGCGCGGCCCTAAGATAGCTGATGCAACGTTTGCCATAGGTTATCCTCCCGCCGCCGCCAGCCGGCCCGGTTTCTGGCCCGCCGCCACCCGTTCCACGGCCTCCATCAGGCTCAAGCCCCGCTCCTGCCATTGCTGCACGGCGTAGACATCGTCGGCCTTGGTGGAATACAACACCTTTTTGAAATCCTCCACATACAGGCGGCCCACTCCCAGGCTGCCCTCGCACAAGATGGCCACCTCCGAATACCTCCCCGGCATGGTGTGGACCGTCTTGAGCATGGCGTAGCCATAATCCCCCAGGTCAATACGTTTGCTCTGCTCCAGCCGGGCTATCGCCTCCCGGGTCTGGCCCAATAGCAGTTTGATGGCCGAGTTCTCGGCGATGGCCTCGCCGCTCTTGCTGTTATACAGGTCGTTGATGGACTGGGTGACCACGATGGCGGCGCCGCCGTATTTCCGGAACCGCCGGAAGCCGTGCTCGATGAACTGGGCCACGTTCCCCTGGGTCAACAGGTCCCATGCCTCGTCGATGATCACCAGCTTGCGACGGTCCCGCTGGCCCAGATACATCTCCTGCTGGATCTGGTAGATCAGTTGCAGCAAGACCACCTGCTGCAACTGCTTCCGGCCCCGCAGCTCCTCCAGCTCGATGACGATCAGCCGGCCGTCGATATTGACGTTGTTGGGGCCGGCGAAATAACGGCCATACTCCCCTTTGGTGGTGAAGGGATAGAGCTGCTCCCCGATGTCCCGCAGCCGGCCGTCCTCCTCGCTCTTCAGGGCCCGGGCCAGGGAATCTAGGCTCATCTCCCTGCCTTCGGCCTCCCACACCTGGTTGAGCACCCGCTTCAACCCGGCGCTCTGGAAATCCGACAGGGCCTCCGTGGGCGCCGCCATCATGGCCACCAGGCCGGCCAGGACGTCCGCCTCTTCGTTGTAGTCCTCCACCAGGCTGAAGGGGTTGAGGCAGATATCGGAGTTGGGGTCAAAGACCATGAAGGTCTCCCCCAGCAGTTTGGTCAGCTTCTCGTACGACCTCCCGATATCCAGCACCCAGCAGCGCCCGCCCAGGGAGAGATACTGCATAATTATTTCGTTGGTGAGAAAGCTCTTGCCGCTGCCGCTCTGAGCCGCGATCACGGCGTTGTAGTTGCTGGTGGAATCGAACAGGTCAAAGAACATCAGCTGCCCGTCCCGCCCGACGAATTGCAGCACCGGCGTGGCCGTGCCCTGCCAGCTGCCGAACACCGGCAGAAAGAGCAGCGCCTGCCGGGACCCCATGGTGCGGTAACGGTTCAGCTGCGACACCGCTTCCGGCTCCGCCCCCAGGGGCAGGCAGTTCAAAAACAGCGGCAGGGTGATGAACCGGTCCTCCAGCAGCTGGAACCCCGATTCCCGCCAGAAGGCCTGGGCATTGGCGGTGGCCGCACTCTCCTCGCCGGGCTCGCAGAAGAGCACCACGGCCAGGGCAATGCGCACCAGCCGGTCCCCCCGGTCCAGGGCTTCAAAGAGCACGTCGTAGGACTGCTTCTTCTTGGCCAGGCGGGGGACGTATTTAATGAGCGGCCCATACGCCTGGTTGGCCACCCATTGCCGTTCCTTCTCCAGTTTGCCCCGTTTGGCCTCGGTGTCCGGGATATACACCGCGGCGCTGATGAGGACGTTCTCCTTGATGCCCCGGGCCCCGGCCACCGGGTCCATGAGGAATTGGTGGGACACCCCGAAATAGGAGCTCTCCGGCAGACGTTTGGGCGACAGGACCTTCACCACCTTGCCCCCCAATTCCAACCGGTCCCGGTGCACCACCAGGTCCGTGTTGTAGTCCACGATCTGGTCCCGGACCAGGCGGCGCGGGTCGAACTCGGCCGCCTCCACCTGCCGCCAGGCGGCGTCGGCAGACCAATTGCAGATCGTCTCCATGACCCGCAGGTAGTCCTCCACCGTCATGACCCGGGCGTCCGCCAAGCCGGCGGCCTTGAGGCTCTCCAACCCCGCATCCCGCAGGTCAACGGCCCGCTTCTGGTCCGAGTCGGTGGGCTCCCCATAGGTCAGGGGCAGGCGGACCGTGACAATCAATTGGACGTGCCGCAGCCGCAGGCCGCTGCCGTCCAGGGGTTCCACCGCCTTCCGCCGCAGGAAATCCACCCGGGTATCCCGGCTTTGCCGCATGAGGTCCGGCACCTCGGGGCCCACCGGCAGTTTCACCCGCTCCGGGCTGATATCCGGTCCGGCCCACAGGCAGAACTGTAGGATCGTCTCCGCCGGCCAGGCCAGGTTGAGCAGGTTGTTCAGCCGGTCCGCCACCCGGTCGTCCCCCCCGGTCAGGGGCGAACAGAGGTAGCCGAACCCCAGGGCGCCCGGGTCCAGGAAGAACAGCTTGGCGTCCGGGTCATACGCCAAGGCCGGGATAAGCTGGCTGATGGGGGTGTGGTGCTGTTCCATCGCTCCTCCTCGGGCGGCGGGGACAGCCGCCGCCCGGCCAAGGTAATTGGCATGCGTGCCGATAAATTAAATTTAGGCTAAAATTTTTCCGGGATTGGGATAGAGAACAGTATGCCGCCGGAGAAGATCAGGTTAACGGGTCAGGAAAAACTGCTTTCCGGTGATCTTGATTTGCCGGAAAGCACCGTCCTGGATTTTTGGCAGTGGGCCTTCAGTGGTCTGAGGGCCAATAATCTCAGAGGGATCTTTGCCGAATGGCTGGTGGCCCGGCTGCTTCAGATTGAGCAACCGGTACGGGACTCCTGGGCCGCCTGGGATTTGGAGACGCCGGCAGGGGTCAAAATCGAGGTGAAGGCCGCCGCCTACCTGCAGGCCTGGGAGCAGCAAGGACCGTCAAAAATTGTCTTCAGTGGTTTACAGGGCAGGACCTGGGACCCATTGCAAGGGTATTCTGCAAGCCCCACCTATAACGCCGATCTCTATATCTTCTGCCTCCAGACCGAGACCGATCCGCAGCGCTGGAACCCCCTGGACCTGTCCCAATGGGTATTTTATATTATGTCCAGGGAAACCCTGGCGGCTCTGGGACTAAAAAGTATTTCCCTGCAGAAATTAGCCAAGATCGGCCGGAAGTGCCTCGCCGCCGAATTGCGCCCGGCGGTGAAAGAACTTGCCACAGGCTTGGCGCCGTGACATAATAAGTCCTGATCCGGCAAGATTTCCCATACTTGACAGACGGTTGGGGCGTGGCCCGGCGGTTTCCGGCCGGCCCGCCCCGGAAAGGCAACCTTAGAGATGAACAGCCCGAAAAACCCCGGGGCACCTGTCTATGGCCCCAACAACCCCCACCCCCTCTCCACCATGAAGACCGAACTGGTCTGGGAGGGCAAATACGACGAGTACGGCAACCGGCGGCCGGTAAAATTACCTGCGACGCCGCTGCCCCTGCAGCGGATTGAGACCATTGACGCCCCCCGGGACCAGGCCAAGGCGGAGCACCCCAACCTCTTCAACGACGAGGACTTTCGGCGCCAGGCCCACCGGGATGACTTCCGCAATATGCTCATCTGGGGGGATAACAAACTGGTAATGGCCGCCCTGCTGGAGCAGTTCCGGGGGAAGATTGACCTGATTTATATCGATCCGCCTTTTGATGTGGGGGCGGATTTTACGATGCAAGTGCAAATGGGAGATGAAGGAGAGGCACTGCAAAAAGAGCAATCTATTTTGGAAGCTGTAGCATATCGTGACACCTGGGGTAAGGGAACGGATTCTTACTTGCATATGATGTTTGAGCGCTTATCTATTATGCGAGATTTGCTTAGTGAAAGAGGTAGTATTTTTGTTCATTGCGACTATCGGGTTAATTCGTATCTTAGAGGTATTCTTGATGAATTATTTGGTCCGGATAACTTCAGAAATGAAATTTATTCCAAACGAATCAGAAAAAATGTGCAAGAATATGAAGCTGCAAAACGTTTAAATGTTGGTTGTGATTGCATTTTATTCTATACAAAATCAATAACTGCAAAAATCAAAGCGCCACGGTCTGAGAAGATTCTGGGCGAACGCTGGCATGCGTTTGATGCGCCAGGAATAAGGACAGGAATGGATTATGACATTTTTGGCGTTAAACCACCCCCTGGTAGACACTGGATGTGGGAGAAAGACAAGGCTTATGATGCAATCAAATCTGGAATAATCAGAAAAAACCCAAGAAGTGGAAAGCCTGAGTATAAGGTCACTTCTGAGAGTCCAATCATTACGTCTCTTTGGGATGATATTTCAGCTTATTCATTTAAATACTCATATACGACAGAGAAGGCAGAACCCCTCCTCGAACGTATTATCAATACTTCTTCCAATGAGGGTGACCTTGTTGCTGATTTCTTCTGTGGCTCAGGGACAACAATGGCGGTTGCGGAAAAACTTGGGCGGCGTTGGATCGGGGCAGACCTGGGCCGCTATGCCATCCATGTCAGCCGCAAACGTCTCATCCAGGTGCAGCGGGAGCTGCACGCCGCCGGGAAGCCCTACCGGTCTTTTGATGTCTATAATCTGGGCCGCTACGAGCGCCAGTGGTGGCAGGTGGAGCGGCTGCAGGGGGCGGACACGGAGCACCGGCGGATTGTCCTGCAGTTTTACAAGGCCGCAGCCTTGGAGAATCCGCCTCATCCCCTCCTGCATGGCAAGAAGCAGGGGGCGTTGGTGCACGTGGCCCAGATCGACACCATCTTTACCTTTGCAGAGCTGCAGGCGGTGGCCCAGGCAGCCCAGGCGGCCGGGGCCCGGGAGGTGCATTGCCTGGCCTGGGAGTTCGAGATGGAGCTGGCCGCCAAGAAGCAGGCCATCGAAGCCGAAACCGGCCTCACCGTCCGCCTGAAATATATCCCCCGGGAAATCATGGAACCCAACCGCAGCGAGTGCCAGTTCTTTGAGGCCGGTTATCTGGAGGCCAAGGTAATAAAGAAGGGCAAAAAGGTGGACGTGGAGTTGGTCCGTTTCTCACCGGCCCTGGCCGAGGCGCCCGAGGCCGAGATGGCGGCCCTGCGGGAGCGAGCGGTGCAATCGCCTTTTGATTTCATTGATTTTTGGGCAGTGGATTTTGATTGGCGCCCGGGCAAGGCCTTTGAACACCATTGGCAGGATTTCCGCACCCGCAAGGACCGGTCCTTAAAGACCCGGACCGACATTGGCTGGGAATACCAAAAGAACGGTCCTTACCAGATCGCCGTCAAGGTGATTGACGTCTTCGGTGTGGACACCACCACGGTGCTGACGGTGGAGGTGTGAGATGGCCTATGAGACGAATGAAACGAATCTGGCGGCCCTTGAGCCCCTCTGCAAGCCCTGGGAGGAACCTCTCCAGCACCGCCTTCCCAATCCGACGCCGGGTGGGCCAGCTTTGATCCAACCGGGGCGCCGCCCCAGCAAGTGCCCCCTGGTGCGGGGCATCAGAGCCGAAGTGGACGGCTGGCGCCGGGGCGGCTACGCCGGGGTGAGCGAGACCTCCCGCTATCTCCTCAATTACTGGTTCAACGCCGACCACGACATCACCGACAAGGACGGCAACACCATCCCCTTCCGCTACCATTGGGCGCAGCGGGAAGCTATTGAGACCATTATCTACCTTTACGAACTGAGAAATATCAAAAGCGTGGCGGAACTCTTGTTTGAGTTCGGGGACGAGAACATCGCCGACCTGGCCCTGGGCATCAACCCCGAAGAGGACCGCTGGCCGAAAAACTGCTGCAAGGTGGCCACCGGCGGTGGCAAGACCAAAGTCATGAGCCTGGCCATTGTCTGGAGCTACTACCATCGGCTCTATGAGCCGCACTCGGACTTGGCCCAGCACTTTGTCATTATCGCCCCCAACCTGACGGTCTACGAGCGCCTGAAAGATGACTTTGAGAACGGGGCCATTTTTTATCAGGACCCCCTCTTGCCGGAGGAATGGCGCTCAGACTTCCAGGTCCAGGTGGTCTTGCAGGATGAACCGGGGGGCTCCGGCACTATCGGCACGGTCTACCTCACTAATATTCATCGGTTGTATGAGTCCCGGGGCAATGGCGGAGAGGAGGAGTCGGATGGTGCTGCGGCCATTTTCGGCCCCCCGGTAAAGCGGGCCCAGGCTTTGGACACCGGCGAGGCGCTCAGGGAGCGCATCACCCGCCATCCCCGGCTGATGATCCTCAATGATGAGGCGCACCACCTGCACGACCCGGACTTGGCTTGGAATAAGGCCATCGACGCCCTCCACAGCCAAAGCATCAGTCGAGGGCAGGGCGGCATCTGCCTGCAAGTGGACTTCACCGCCACCCCCAAGCATACCAACGGCGAGCTCTTCCGGCATATTATCTGCGACTTTCCCTTGGGCGAGGCGGTGGACGCCGGCATCGTCAAGGTACCGGTCCTGGGCGAATCCGAGGAGCTGGTGGAGCGGGGGGACCGGCAGACCCCGGCCCACGAACGCTTTGCCATGCACCTGCAGCTGGGTTACCAGCGCTATGAAAAGACCTATGCAGAGCTGCAGCAGGTGCGCAAGCCCATTCTCTTTGTCATGACCGAAGACGCCCGGAGCGCCGACGAGATCGCCGCCTACCTGGACAGCGACAGTTTTCCCCTCCTCAAAGGCCGGGTCCTCAATATTCACACCCGCCTGAAAGGCAAGATTCGGACCGTCAAACGCGGGGGCAGGGAAGTCAAGGAGTTTGTGGAAAGTGAGACCGGCATGAAGCCGGACGACCTCCGGGCTCTCCGGGAGATGTCCCGGGAGCTGGACGCCAAAGATAGTAAATTCCGCTGCGTGGTGTCGGTGATGATGCTCCGGGAAGGGTGGGATGTGCGCAACGTCACCACCATTGTGCCCCTGCGGCCCTATTCCGCCAAGGCCGGTATCCTGCCCGAGCAGACCCTGGGCCGGGGTTTGCGGCGCATGTTCCCCCTGGGAGACGTGCCGGAAATGGTGACGGTGGTGCACCATCCGGCCTTCCGGAAGCTGTATGAGGAGGAGTTGGCCCAGGAAGGGCTTGATATTGCGGTGCTGCCCATCCGGGAGGTCTTGAAACAATCGGTCACCATCTTCGTCGACCACACCAATAAACCGGTGGCGGAATTGGAAATCGAACTGCCCCTGGTCTCGGACGCAGTGGAGACGACCGCCCAACTCGAGGGGCTGACCTTTCCCGAAGTCCAGGCCTATTTCCAGCAGCGGTTTCAGCCGCTTCCCATCGGCGAGAAAAAAACCGGTCCGGTGGAATACAAGGAACGCCACCTGTTCACCGATGAGATCGTCACCCGGATGCAGTTGGACGCCGGGCTGCTGACCCACGCCTGGTCCGCGGCCGGGTATTTTGCCCAGATGTTGGGCCGGGCTTGCCGTTTGACCAATCCCCATCAGGTCTTGACGCCTCTGGTGGAGGAGTTCCTCGCCAAGGTGCTTTTCGAGCGGCAGGTGGACCTGTACGGGGGCGAGGTGGACCACCGGATGCGCGACGCCGACGTCTTGGAGCATATCCGGGCGACCTTTACTCCCTTGATCCTGGACAAGACAGTCCAGACCAAAACCCGGCACCTGGTCAGCCGGGGGCAGTTTCTCTCGGCCTGGAAGCCCTATCAGGCCAGCAGTACGGCCAAGCGGCCGGCGATTCCTGCCAGCCGCACCATGTTCAACCTGGTGCCGTGCGAAAATGAATTTGAGCAGGAGTTTGCCACCTTCTGCGATGTAGCCGGTGATGTGGCGGCCTTTGCCAAGAATGCCGGGCCGCAAAAACTGATGCTGGACTACTTGCGCCCCGACGGCCACCGGGCCCTCTACGTACCGGACTTTTTCGTGCGCTCCCAGGGCGGCGAGTACCTTTTGGTGGAACTGAAAGGCAAGGTGGATGACCTGGTGCCCCGCAAGGCCAGGGCCGCGGTGGAATGGTGCAAGGCCGCCTCCAAGGGCAAGGTCAAGTGGCGTTATCTCTATGTCCCCTATTATCTTTTTCAGCAGAGCGCCCCGGCCACGGTGGAGGAACTGCGCCGGGCCTGTGAGCCGGCCTTGAAGGCGCTCCTTGAGGAAGAAAAGACCCGGCAGACGAGGCTGCCTTTGGAAGAGGAGACCGCCCAAAAGGAGGCGGAAGACCGGTTCACCGCGGTGCTCCAAGAGGCCGGGATGGCCCAGCCGCCTGGGGAGATCAGGGATGCCCTGCACCAGGCGGTGGAACTGCTGGAATACGCCAACCGGTCGGGGATGCCGGACCTGAGCCCTGCTTTCCAACCTTTGCTGAAACCGCTGGATGATTATGCCCTGAGGATTCTGGAAAGCCGCCTGCGGCCGCACCTGCCCCAGGACCCGCGGCAGAGCCGGGAGTACTTTGCGCCCTACACCGAAAACCTGCATCACAAGGACCGGGGGCTGTTGGAGAGATACCAACGCTACCTGCGGGACACCTTTGTCTTTGGCCGGGCCATCCAGCGTCTGGGGACATTGCTCTTTTGCCTGGATTATGCCCAAACCTGGTCTCTTAACATCGGCGGCGTCTGGCAGGATGTCAAAAGGGTTTTTGCCGGACCGGAAATGGCCACTCTGTATACCGACCTGAAAGCGGTCAATGACTTTCGCAACACCCGGGTTGCGCATGTGGAAACCAGGCTGACCGATGCCGCCGAGGCCCGGGCGGCGCTGGTGCAATGGTTCCGGTGTTTGGGAAGGATGAGTGAAGAGGTGGGGTGATAAAGAAAGGGCTCGGGCATGGATAATTTTATCAGCAATCTACTGGGAATTCCCTTTTGCCGATTGATTTTTTGTTCCTTATCAGCGTGGCGAAAAACAGGCCCCAGGCCTCCAGGTAGGCCCGGTCCGCCTGTTTCTGGCCGACCTTGGCCTCCTGCTCCAACGTCGGCGGCACCAGCACCACCGTCTGGTTCCCCCGCAGCAGCACCACCAGCACCAGGTTGCTCACCAACAGACCCACCAGCACCCACCGGTAGATCCGGTTCTCCTGGAGCAC